>Ga0072500_142904_pt1 | contig 43233 bp, 44 predicted proteins | sample GBScelen77Swater_FD_63803 | JGI IMG/M metagenome (GOLD analysis project Ga0072500, IMG submission 63803) | Hot spring microbial communities from Great Boiling Spring, Nevada - cellulolytic enrichment S 77C v2 (version 2) | ecosystem: Environmental > Aquatic > Thermal springs > Hot (42-90C) ...
CCGGCAACTACAAAACCCGACGCCGCATTTACCTTTTGCGCAAAGTCTTGGCGGAGATGGGAATCGAGCCGGAGCGGGTGCGGCTGGAGTGGATCTCGGCTACCGAGGGCGCGCGCTTCGCCCGGGTAATGGCGGAATTTGTAGAAGAGCTAAAGCGCCTCGGTCCTCTGCATGACGGAGGGCAACGATGAAGCTTGCGGTTTACTGGACGGGAAGCTGCGGCGGCTGCGATGTCTCCTTTTTGGAGCTCGGCCCAGCCCTGCTTGAGGTCCTCTCCAAAGTGGAGATCGTCTTTTGGCCGGCCCTTGCCGATGCAAAACGTAAGGATCTTGAAAATCTTCCGCCGCGCTCCATCGATGTGACCCTTGTGAACGGGGTCATCCGCACCACGGAAAACGAAGAGATGGTGGAAATCCTGAGGGAAAAATCCAGGTTCCTTGGGGCGTATGGTTCCTGCGCCCACATGGGCGGGGTGCCCGCGTTGGCCAACCAGACGAACGGGGTCGTGGAGTTCGTATTCGGTCCGGGATACCGACCCTCGCCACCGCCCGGAGGGGAGGCGGAGGATGCGCCCCCAAGCCTTCTCCCTCAGGCCCTGCCCCTGGAAGAAGTAGTTCCCGTGGATTTCGTGGTGCCGGGTTGTCCCCCGCCCGCGCCCCTCATCGCTCAATTCTTTGAGCGCGCCATCTCCGGCGAAATTGAGCCCGGCCAAGTTTTCGCCAAAGACAAAGCCCTCTGTGAGGAGTGCCCAAGAATCCGGGAGGAACGGAAACTAACTCGGATCGTCCGCCCTCATGAAGTTCAGCCTGACCCGGAAAAATGCCTTCTGGACCAGGGAATCATCTGTTTGGGCCCGGTGACCCGGGGCGGATGCGAAGCGTCTTGCCCGAAGGCGGGGATGCCCTGCACCGGCTGCCTGGGCCCCACGCCTAAAGCTGGGGATCCGGCTTTGGCCATGATCTCCGCACTGGCTTCCCTTGTGCGCGCCGGGGAAGAAGGGGAAGCGGCCTTCCCCGAGGAAGACAGGATCCTCGATGGCCTTGTGGACCCCATTGGCACCCTCTACAAGTACGCCTTCGCCAAATACGGCTTGAGTCTCAAGAAGCTTGCCAGGCGCCGGGAGGAGGTGCGGGCATGAGGAAGATCACGATTGATCCCATCACCCGGCTTGAGGGCCACGGAAAGATCCTCATTTACCTCGACGAGGAGGGAAAGCTTCGGGATGCAGTTCTGCAGGTACCGGAGCTCCGGGGTTTTGAGGCGTTTTGCCGGGGCCGGCGGGCCGAGGAAATGCCCCAGATCACGGAAAGGATTTGCGGCGTCTGTCCGGAAGCCCATCACCTAGCCTCCGCGAAAGCCCTGGATGCCGCCTTTCAGGCGGAAGTGCCTAAGCCCGCGCGCCTCCAGCGCGAACTTTTCTACAACGCCTACATTTTCTCCGACCACCTTTTGCACCTTGTGTTCCTCGGCGGCCCGGATCTTTTCCTTCCCGAGGACGTGGAAAAGTCCAAGCGCAATGTGCTTGGGGTCCTGCGGCGCTTCCCTGAGCTTGGGAGAAAGGTGGTGGAGGTGCGCGCCCAGGCCCAGAGGATCCTCGAGATCATTGGCGGAAAAGCGATCCACCCTGTTTTTGCTCTTCCTGGAGGGGTAGCGCGGCCTCTCTCCGAAGAGCAAAGGAAGGAGATCCTCTCCGCAGCGGAGAACATGGTGGAGCTTGGGAAAACGATGATCCGAGTCTTTCACGAGGAGATCCTTCCCAGGCCGGAATTCCAGGCGCTTCTCCTTTCCGAGGAAGGGTGGCTTCCCACCCACTACATGGGCCTTGTGGACGAAAACCTCGCCCCGAACTTCTACGATGGCCTTGTGCGGGTGGTCTCCGCAGAGGGGCGGGAAATTTTTAGGCTTCCTGGAGAAGAGGCCCTGAAACAGATCGCAGAGCACAGCGAGCCCTGGACCTACGTGAAGTTCCCGTACCTTGCGGAGTTCGGCTGGCAGGGGTTCAGGGCCGGAGCGGATTCGGGAATTTACCGGGTGGGTCCCTTGGCCCGGCTGAATGCCGCCGAGCGCATGGCTACGCCGCTTGCTCAGGAGGAATACGAACGGTACCTCGATTTCTTCGGGGAAAAGCCGGTGCACGCCACGTTTGCTTACCACTGGGCGCGGCTCGTGGAGATGGTTCAGGCGGCGGAAAGCGTGGCTAAGATCGCTCAGGATCCGGAGCTCACGGGAAGCGAGATTCGGGGAAAGCTGGGAAAGCCGGGCGAAGGAGTAGGGGTAATCGAGGCCGCCCGGGGAACCCTTTTCCACCATTACCGTTTAAGCCCAGAAGGTCTGGTGGACTATGTCAACCTGATTGTGGCTACCACCCACAACGCTCCCGGGATCGGGCTTTCCGTAAAGCAAATGGCGGAGGCCCTGGCCGCCCAGGGAAAGCTTGACGAAGGTTTTCTCAACCGGGTGGAGATGGCATTCCGGGCTTACGATCCGTGTTTGGCCTGTGCCACCCATTTTCTTCCCGGAGGGACTCCGGTGATCGTGGAGGTTTATGATGCTAGGGGAAGCCTCGTCCGTCGCCTTGAAGGCTAAGGCTGTGGTGGGACTGGGAAATCCCGACCGCGCGGACGACGGGGTGGGCCTGGCCGTGGTGGAAGGGCTTTCCCCGCGGCCAGGTTTGGACGTTTTCGCGAGCGTGAAAACGGGGATGGATCTGGCTATGGCCCTTCTTCCCTATAAGCAGGTGCTCCTTGTGGATGCCGCGCCGTTCCTTCCCGTGGGCGAGGTGGCCCTCCTGAGGCTAGGTGACACCAAAAATGCTCAAGGTTTTCCTCACGGGGTGAGCCTGGCCCAGGCTTTTTCCTGGCTCAGGGAGATGGGATGGAGGGTTCCGGAGGTGTGGATCCTGGCTGTAGGGGTGCCGGCGGAGGTCGGGTTTGGCCGCGGTCTTTCCCAAAAAGTCCAGGAAGCCCTTCCCAAAGCGCGCGAGGTGGTGGAGCGATGGCTGGTGAGCTGAGGCTTTCCCGGGAGACCTTGGAAGCACCGTTTGTGAAAAAGGTGGAGGAGCTTTCCGGTCAGAACCCCTATGCCTGTTATCAATGCGGAAAATGTTCGGCCGGCTGCCTTTTTGCGGAGCACATGGATTTTCTTCCCAATCAAGTTCTGCGTCTGGTGCAGCTTGGGGATGAAGCGGTCCTTTGGGCCAAAGCTCCTTGGGTATGCGCGGCGTGCCTCGCCTGCGCGGTTCGCTGCCCCAAGGGCGTGGACATCGCCCGGGTCATGGAGGCCTTGCGCCAAATCGCCCTTCGGCGGGGGGTTCAACCCGTGGAATTCAAAGTGGATCGCCCTTACCCCCAGATCGCCCTCGTCGGTGCCTATAGGAAGGTGACTCCATGAGGGCGACGCTCCTGTACTTTCCCGGATGTGCCCTCAAGGATCAGGCCAAAAACTACGAGCGGGCTACGCTTTCGGCGTTGGCCACGCTCGGCTACGAGGTAAAGGAGCTTCCGCGCTGGAATTGCTGTGGGACGGTCTATTCGCTGGCCCAGGACGACCTCATGCGCCACGTTGGGCCGGTGCGGAACCTCATTCGCGCCCAGGAACTTGGGGAAACTAGGGTTCTTACCCTCTGTGCCATGTGCTATAACACCCTCTCCCGGTCCGCTCTTTTTGTGCAAAACCCGGAAAACCTCCGGCGCATCAATGCCTTCATGGACGATGAGGAGGATTACCAGGGCGGCGTGCGCGTGGTGCACCTGGCGCAACTCCTCCTTGAGGAAATTGGCGAAGAAAAGCTTTCCCAGGCCGTGGTTAAGCCCCTTTCGGGCCTGCGGTTTGGGGCCTACTATGGTTGCACCCTCCTTCGCCCCAAGGAGGTGGCCGTGGACCACCCGGATCGGCCGGAGGTTTTGGAGCGGATCATCGCAGCCCTCGGGGCAGAGGCTGTAGCGTTCCCTGAGCGGACCGAATGCTGTGGAGCCTATCTTACGGTGACGAGGCCGGATATCGTGCGGGAACGGGTGAGCGAAATCCTTCTTTCCGCAGGCCGCGCCGGCGCCCAAGCCCTCCTCACCTCTTGCCCCCTCTGCAAATTTAACCTTGAGGAGCGCCGGCCCCTTGGGGCCCCGAAGATCCCGGTTTTTTATCTAGGCGAAGCCCTGGCCTGGGCGTTGGGCATTGAGGAGATTCCCGAAGAATTAAGGAAATCCCTCGCGGGGGTGATGCGCTGATGGACGAGGTCCAGGTGAAAGTGAAGCCAGAGATGGTGACGGTCTACATCATGGGCCAGGCCTACCAGGTCCCGGCTGGGCTCACCATTCTCAAGGCCCTGGAATATGCGGGATTCAGGTTAGTGCGGGGTGTGGGGTGCCGCGGCGGGTTCTGCGGAGCCTGCGCCACCGTTTATCGCCTCCCCGGTGACTATCGCCTGTACGCGGATTTGGCCTGCCAGACCACCGTGAAGGACGGGATGTATCTCGCCCTTTTGCCCTCCACCCCGGCGGAGCGCCGGCCTTACGATCTCAAAAAGGTCAGGCCCGCGGGCGAAACCCTTCTTGCCCTCTATCCGGAGCTCGGCCGCTGTGTGGCCTGTAACACCTGCACCAAGTCTTGTCCGCAGAAGCTGGAGGTGATGGATGCGGTGCAGGCGGCGCTCCGGGGGGATGTAGCTAAGGTGGCGGAGCTCACCTTCGATTGCCTTTCCTGCGGGCTTTGCACCATGCGTTGCCCGGCGGAGATTCCCCATTATCACGTGTGGCAGCTTGCCCGGCGGCTGTACGGTGCATATTTAGCTCCCAAAGCCGAGCATCTCCACCGCCGCGTCCAGGAAATTGCGGAGGGAAAGTTCGCCGCCGATTTGGATCGGCTCGTGCGTCTTTCCCAAGAGGAGCTGCGCGAGCTTTACAAGGCCAGGGAGATTGAGCCCGAATAAGGAGGAGCGATGAGCGTTTACCCGGAGTACATGCAGGAATCGATCCGCCGGGTGGAGGAGACACGGCCGGCCCGGATGGGCACGAATTACCCCCGCCTTTCCCTGGCCGAGCAAGAGGAGCTCCTTCGCCGCTTCCATCCGGACTACAAACCTGAGGGGAAAAGGCCCCTCCGCGTGGGCCCTTCTTACGGCGAGCTCGTTCCCCACGAGGTGGCCGACCTTTTGGAGGCTTACCCCCTTCTTGACCCCGGTGAGATCGACCTTTCCCAGGTGGATTACGACGTGGATGTGCTCGTGATCGGCGGGGGTGGTGCGGGTACGGTGGCAGCCCTTTGGGCCAACGAGGCGGGAATTCCCGCGGACCGCATCCTCATCGTCACGAAGCTTCGCCATGGGGACTCAAACTCCATCATGGCCCAGGGCGGAATCCAGGCCGCCGATAAACCCCATGACTCCCCAGCCATCCACTTCCTCGATGTCATGGGTGGCGGGCACTTCACCAACGACCCAAAGCTCGTGCGCGCCCTTGTGGAGGACGCGCCGTTCATCATCAAATGGCACGAGGAACTGGGTGTGATGTACGACAAGGAACCCGACGGCACGATGATCACCATCCATGGCGGCGGGACCTCCAAAAAACGCATGCATTCCTGTAAGGACTACACCGGCCTTGAGATTATGCGGGTTCTGCGGGATGAGGCGCGGAACCGGGGAATCCCCGTTTTGGAGTTCACCCCGGCCATCGAGCTCATCACCGACGAATTCGGCCAGGTGGCGGGCGCGGTGGTTTGGAACCTGGAAACCGAGGAGTACAAGATCGTGCGGGCCAAAGCCACCGTTTTGGCCACGGGAGGATGGGGTCGCCTCCACATCCAGGGCTTCCCCACCACCAACCACTACGGCGCCACCGCCGACGGTCTCGTTCTCGCCTATCGGGTGGGAGCAAAACTCCGGGACCTCGATGCCGTCCAATACCACCCCACGGGCGCGGCCTTCCCTGAGCAAATCGTGGGCCTTCTCATTACGGAGAAAGTGCGGGGCCTTGGCGCGCAGCCCGTGAACGCCTTGGGCGAGCTTTTCGTGCACCCCTTGGAGCCGCGGGACGTGGAGTCCGCCGCCTTTATTCGGGAGTGCCTTCCGCCAGAGAAGGGCGGAAGAGGATTGGGTGTGGTCACCCCCACAGGGATGGTGGGAATCTGGCTGGATACGCCCATGGTGGACATGATCCACGGAAAGGGCACGTTCCAGCGGGCTCTCTCCTCGATATACCGCATGTACACCCGCTTTGGCATCGATCCCACGAAGGAGCCGATCCTCGTTTACCCCACCCTCCACTATCAAAACGGCGGGGTGGTGATCGATGAATACGGCTGGACGGGAATCCCTGGGCTTTACGCCGCAGGCGAGGTGGAAGGAGGAGTCCACGGGAAGAACCGGCTCATGGGAAATTCCCTTTTGGACTACAACGTTTTCGGAAGGAGGGCGGGACTGGCCGCGGCGGAGTGGGCGAAAAAAGCCCGCCTTGGTCGCCTAACCCTCCGGCACGTGGAGCGGTTTGTGGAGGAGCTGCGCCGCGCGGGGGTCCCAGAGACGCGCCGCGCGCCCATCCTCCTTCCCGATTACCGCGGAAAGAAAACCCTGGCCCGGGTGGTGGATCTCCTATGAACGAAGTGCGCGAAGAAGCGGCAAAGCGGTGGAAGGTTCCCAAAGGTTATATCTACATTCGGGAGGAGTTCTGCAAGGGCTGCGGCTTTTGTATCGAGTTTTGCCCGAAGAAGGTCCTGGCCCAGGCCTCCCACTTCAACGACAAGGGTTATCACCCGCCCGAGGTGGTGGATCCCGAGGCCTGTGTGCTCTGTGGCTTTTGCGAGCGGATCTGCCCGGATTTCGCTATCTGGATCGAGGAATCCGGAGGTGAGGAATGAGCTCCTCTCCCGTCACGCGTCGCTCGGCCATCCTGTCCGGCGTGCATTTCATGAGCGGGGATGAAGCCATTGCCGAGGGCGCTATCGCCGCAGGCTGCCGGTTTTTCGCGGCTTACCCCATCACCCCGCAGTCGGAGATTGCGGAGAGGCTTTCTTGGCGGCTCCCCCAAATCGGCGGGATGTTCATCCAAATGGAGGATGAAATCGCCGCCATTGCCGCAGTGTTGGGGGCCTCTTGGGGGGGTATGAAGGCCATGACCGCCACCTCTGGCCCGGGGTTCTCCCTCATGATGGAGAACCTAGGTTTGGCGGTGATGACGGAAACGCCGTGCGTGATCGTCGATGTGCAGCGGGGTGCGCCCTCCACGGGCCTTCCCACCCTGGTTGCCCAGGGCGACATGATGCAGGCCCGTTGGGGCTCCCACGGCCACTACGAGATCATCGCCCTCTGTCCTGCTTCCCCTCAGGAGGCCTTCGATCTCACGGTAAAGGCCTTCGCCCTTTCCGAGCGCTTCCGGGTACCTGTGCTCGTCATGACGGACGAAGTGGTGGGGCACATGTACGAACGGGTGGAGATCCCGAAGGAAGTTCCGGAGGCGCCGCGGCGAAAGCCCCGGGTCCCTCCAGAGGAATTCCTTCCCTTCAAACCTGATCCGGATCTTGTTCCGCCCATGGCCTGCGCGGGCGAGGGCTACCGCATCCACGTGACCGGCCTTACCCACGATGAGCGCGGCTATCCCGACATGTCCGCGGAGGCTCACGATCGCCTCGTCCGCCGCCTGGTCGATAAAATCCGGCTCTTTCCCCAGGAGTACACGCTCTACGAGGAGGTCCAACTTGAAGACGCGGAAATTGCTGTGGTTTCCTACGGCATTTCCGCGCGCGTTTCCCTCGGGGGAATCGAGCTTGCCCGAAAGGCGGGGATCAAAGCTGGGCTCTTTAGGCTTATTACGGCTTGGCCTTTTCCCGACGAGGCCGTCTTTCGCTTGGCCCAAAAGGTGAAGGGCATTGTGGTGGTGGAGCTGAACCTCGGGCAGATGAGCCGGGAGGTGGAGCGGGCCGTGCGCGGCCGGGTCCCGGTCCACGGCGTCTACCACGCCGGCGGCCGAATCCACACCCCCGAGGAAGTCTTCCAGGGAATCGAGGAGGTGTATCGGCAATGCCGGTGAAGGAAGTGAAAGTCGCACCTGAACTTGTAGGCGAGGCGCGGCATCCTCTGGAGAAATGGCTGCGTACCGACCGGCTTCCGCACATTTGGTGCTCGGGCTGCGGCATAGGCACAGCTCTTTCTGCATTCCTTTTTGCTCTGGAGGAACTCGGGTGGGATCCGGATTCCGTGGCCGTGGTTTCCGGAATCGGCTGTGCGGGCCGGGTAGCCGGATACCTCAAGCTCGATACCTATCACACCACCCACGGTCGGGCCATTCCTTTCGCAACAGGACTGAAGCTCGCGAAACCTGAACTGCACGTTATTGTCTTTTCCGGCGATGGCGACCTTTTCGCTATCGGCGGAAACCACTTTATCCACGCGGCGCGGCGGAATATGGACATCGCCGTGATCTGCGTCAACAACTTCAACTACGGCATGACCGGCGGGCAGCTTGGCCCCACCACTCCGGTGGGAAGCCGCACCACCACCAGCCCCTTTGGGAACTTCGAGCACCCCTTCAACCTTGTGCATTTGGCGGCCTCCGCTGGAGCCACCTATGTGGCCCGCTGGACCACCCTCGATGGCCGTAGGCTCACCAAAGCCCTTGTGGAGGCTCTCTCCCATAAAGGCTTCACCTTCGTGGAGGTTCTCGCTCCTTGTCCCACGAACTATGGTCGGCGAAACCGTTTGGGCGAGGGCCTGGATGAGCTTCGGTACTATCGGGAACACATGGTTATCAAACATGGCGCCGATCCGAAAGAGGCGGACATCGTTCCCGGAAAGCCCTTCTTGGTGGGAAAATTCGTGGACATCGAAAAGCCCACCTATTTGGAGCTCTATCGGGCCAAAGTTCAAGAGTTAGGGGGCGCGTAATGGAGCTTGTGGAGGCATTAGCAGAGGCTCTGGCCCAAGCGGCCACGATCCTTCCGGAAGAGGTGGTGCAGGCCCTCCGGAAGGCGCGGGACCAAGAGGAAGGGCCCGCCCGGGTACAGCTTGAGGCGATCCTGAAAAACGTGGAGATGGCCAGGGAAGGGAAGCTTCCGATCTGTCAAGATACCGGTACGCCCACGTTTTTCGTGCGCTTCGGCGTGGATTTTCCCAAGCTCGGGGAGCTTATGGAGGCCATTCCGGAAGCCGTGCGCCGAGCCACGAAAGCTGTACCTCTTAGGCCGAACACCGTACACCCCTTCACCGGGAAAAACCCGGGCGACAATACGGGTCGCTTTGTTCCCGCCGTAACTTGGGAGCCTATTTCGGGGCAGGAAGTGGAGATTCATGTGCTTCCCAAGGGCGGCGGCTCCGAAAACTGCTGCGCTTTGAAAATGCTCACGCCTGGAGTAGGGCTTAGGGGCGTAAAGGAAGCGGTGGTAGAGCACGTGGTAAGCTGCGGTGGGCTTCCTTGCCCGCCCACGATCGTGGGCGTGGGGATCGGAGGCGGAGCGGATTTGGCCATGAAACTGGGGAAGATCGCGCTTCTTCGGCCTTTGGGGTCCCGCCATCCTGAGCCAGAGGTGGCCGCCCTGGAAAAGGAGCTTGAGGAGCTCATCAACGCCTCGGGAGTGGGGCCCATGGGGCTAGGCGGGAAGACCACGGTCCTTGCCGTGCATGTGGAGTATGCCCATCGTCACCCTGCTTCGCTGCCCCTGGGGATCGTGATCCAATGCTGGGCCCACCGCCGCGCCACCGTCCGCATTAAGGCCGACGGATCCATAAGCATCGCCCAATGACTGCAAAATCTCCGGTGGGAGAGCAACCGTGCGTTGCAATCAAAGGTTTCGCTCAGGATCCCTTCCCGTTGGGCGCGGATCCCTGGGGACAAGGCTTAAGGTAAAAACCGAAGAGGATTCTGGAGGGAGAACCCTCTCCCCCAAGGGGAGAGGGTCAGGGTGAGGGGGTAAAAAATGGAGCGAGTACTGACAACGCCGATTGAGGAAAACGAGGTGCGAAAATTACAGGCGGGCGATGTCTTTTATTTGACGGGCCTTCTTATCACCGCCCGCGACGAGGCCCACCGGAAGATCCTCGAGCGCGGCTCTCCCGTTCCCCTGGAGGGTCTGGCCATTTTCCATTGCGGCCCGGTGGTGCAGAAAAAGAATGGGGAATGGGAAGTGGTAGCTGCCGGCCCCACCACCTCCGCGCGCATGGAGCTTTTTGAGGCCGATTTCTTGCGGCGTTTTAGGCCGCGGGTCATCGTGGGGAAGGGCGGAATGGGCGAAAAAACCCTTCAGGCTTTGGTCGAAGTGGGCGCGGTTTACGCCCATTTCACCGGCGGTGCCGGGGTGCTTGCCGCTCAAGCCATAAAGAGGGTGCGGGAGGTACACTGGCTGGAAGAGCTGGGGATTCCCGAGGCCATCTGGGTTTTCGAGGTGGAGAAATTCGGGCCCCTTGTGGTGGCCATGGACTCCCACGGCCGCTCCCTCTACAAGGAGCTTTCCGTCCAGGTGGAAAAGAACATGGAGGCCATCCGGGCCCGCATCCGTGGGAAGTAAGGAGGCGTAAAATGACCGAGAAAAAGCCGAATGTGGAGGAGCTCCTGGCGAAGGCCAAGGAGCCGGCGCGGAAAGCGCCGCCTCTCCATGCTTTCTATCGGGGCAAAGTAGGGGTTACCGCGAAGTGTGCCATCACTTCGTTCGAGGATTTCGCCATCTGGTACACGCCGGGTGTGGCTCAGCCCTGCCGGGAAATCGCCAAAGATCCGGAAAAAGTTTTTGAGTACACGAATAAAGGGAATTTCGTGGCCGTGGTCTCCGACGGCACCCGGGTCCTGGGCTTGGGCGACATCGGCCCCCTCGCCGCCCTCCCCGTCATGGAAGGGAAAGCCCTCCTCTTCAAGTACCTGGGCGGGGTGGACGCTTTCCCTATCACCATCGACACAAAAGACCCCGACCAGCTCATCCAGGCGGTGAAATGGATCGCGCCTGCTTTCGGTGGGATCAACCTTGAGGACATCGCTTCGCCCAAGTGTTTCTACGTCCTTGAGCGCCTCAGGGCTGAGCTCGATATCCCCGTTTGGCACGACGATCAGCAAGGAACAGCTGCCATTACCCTTGCGGGCGTCCTCAACGCCCTAAAAGTCGTGGGGAAAGATCCGAAACGCGTTACCTATGCGGTGATTGGCGCGGGTGCGGCCAACATCGCCTTTGTGCGCGTGCTTCTTACCTACGGCGTTCCCGCGGGGAACGTGATCATGGTGGATTCCAAGGGCATTCTCCATCCGGGCCGCGAGGACCTCGAGGCCCAAAAGCACGAAAACCCCTACAAGTGGGACTATGCCCAGCGCACGAACAAGGAGCGCAGAAAAGGCGGGATTCCCGAGGCGCTCGAAGGTGCGGATGTTTGTGTGGCCGCGTCCCAACCTGGGCCAGGTGTCATCAAGCCCGAGTGGGTCCAGCGTATGGCCAAGGACGCCATCGTCTTAGCCTGCGCCAACCCTGTTCCGGAAATTTGGCCTTGGGAGGCAAAAGAGGCGGGCGCGCGCATCGTGGGCACCGGCCGCTCCGACTTTCCCAACCAGATCAATAACTCCCTGGGCTTCCCTGGGATCTTCCGCGGGGTTTTGGATGTGTTTGCCCGCACCATCACCGATGAGATGGCCATTGCCGCCGCGGAGGCCATCGCCAAAACCGCCGAAGAAAAGGGGCTTCACGAAGACTACATCGTCCCAACCATGGAGGAATGGGAAGTGTTCGTGAACGAGGCGGTGGCGGTGGCGAAAAAGGCCATCGAGCAAGGGGTGGCCCGCCGGATTCTTTCCGACTCCGAGCTCGAGGCCCAAGCGGAGCGGATGATCCGCCGAGCTCGGGAGGAAGTGCAAACCCTCATGAAAGCTGGGCTGATCCCGCCCTTACCGGAAGTTTGAGGCCGTGAGTCCTGCCCTTTTGGCCCTCGCTGTGTTGGGAGGGGTGGCGATCCTTTACGCCACCGAGTGGCTCCCCCTTTGGCTTTCCGCCCTCATCGGCTGTGTGCTCATGGTTCTCTTGGGCGCCGCGGATTTTTCCACGGTTTTTCGAGGTTTTTCCGATCCTGTCGTTTTTCTTGTGGGCGGAATGATGGTGGTGGGCGAAGCTTTGTTCGCCACAGGCGCGGCCCACGACATCGGTCAGCGTCTCGTTTGGCTGGCGAAAGGCAAGGAGCGGGCGCTAGTAATCCTTTCGGTTCTTGCGGCTGCTGGGCTCTCCGCCTTTTTGAACAACACGGGAACTACGGCCATTTTCATCCCCATCATTGGGGGAATCGCCGCCGCTTCACTAGGAAAAATTCGGGCTAAAAACATCCTCATGTTCGTGGCCTTTGCCGCCAACACCGGAGGGATGCTTACCCTCGTGGGCTCCACCCCTCCCCTCTTGGTTCAAGCTGCCCTGACCAATGCCGGATATCGGCCTTTCGGCTTTTTCGAGTTTGCCCTCCTTGGCTTGCCCATTCTGGGTTTGCTCCTTTTCTACATCGTGGTTTTCGGTTACCCCTTAGCTCAGCGCCGCTTCGCTTCGAAGAGTTTCTCCCTTTCCTATGCGTCCGCGCAGGAAAACACCCCAAGCGCGTTAAAAAAGATCGCTTCTGTTCTGGTTCTACTCCTGTGTGTTGGTCTTTTCGCAAGCGAAGCCATTCCTCTTGCTCTCACCGCTGTCTTGGGCGCGGTGCTTGTGCTTCTTTTTCGTTGTGTTTCTCCTCGGGAACTCTTTCAGCGTTTCGACTGGAACACCGTTCTTCTTTTAGGGGGAGCATTGGGGATTGCGAATGCCTTGGATAAAAGCGGGGCGGGGAGGCTTGTGGCGGACTTCGGGCTCAGGATACTGGGTGAGGAATTTACGCCCTGGGCTTTTTTGGCGATGGTTACGGGCGTGACCATGGTTCTCACCCAATTTATGTCCAACACCGCTACGGTAGCGATGCTTGCGCCCATCGTTCTTTCCATGGCCGAGGGGTTTGGGATCTCACCTCATCCTTTCATGATGGCCTTGGCTACCGCCGGCGCTGCTGCCTATGCCACTCCCGTGGGCACTCCTCCCAACTCCCTGGTGTTGGTGGCCGGATACCGCTTCCGCGATTACGTGGTTTTTGGGGGCCTTTTCATCCTATTTGCGTACCTCCTCATCGTCTTCTTGGCCCCGGTTTTCTGGCCCTTCGGATAACTTAGATTTCGAGGATCGTGAGGTCCCGGGCGGATCGGATCTTTTGGCCGGGCTCAAGGAGGGCCACGCGCCGGGGACCAGGACCGTAGGCGTGGGAAGTGAAAATCGTAAGGCAGTGGCCATCGAACATGAAGAGGGGCGCATCGGGCTGATGCGCTCGGATAAGGGCGCGAAGGCCCAGGCGTTCCATCACCTCCCAAAAATAATGGCTTCCGTACACAGGCCTGCCGAATACGCCGGGATCGAGGGCGAATCCCGGCCCATCGGCCCAATCGCCCCAGGTGATCTTCCGCCAGTTTGCGGATCCCAAGGGAATCTCATCGATTTCCGAAAGCTCGTCCACATCGGGAATAGCGCCGTGGAGGGCCAAAACGCCGGCGGGATGATAGGCCGCATAGGGCAAAAACGTGAACGTCTCCGCCAAAAGTTTTTCCTCCTCCCGGGAAAGGCTTCGCCAAAAATCCGCGGGCACAAAGGGCGCCACCGCCCACCCCTCGTGGTTCCCCATAAGGAGAAAAATCCTTTCCGGATGGGCAAGTTTGGCCTCCACAAGCACTCCTAGGTTCCCGGAGGAATCCGGGCCGCGGTCCACATAGTCGCCCAAAAACACGAGGACGTGGTTTTCATCGAAGAAGCGGCGGAGGACTTCCTCCGTGGCCTCCCGATCGCCGTGGGTGTCGCCCACAAAAACTACGGTTTTGTCCGCTGGAAGAAGAATAAGCCGCGGTTCTTTCCGCAAAACCTCACGCAGGGCCTGGATTTTTAGGAGATCCAGCACAGCGCCAATTTACCGCGGGGAAAGGTCCTGGGCAACGGAAAGATAGGGGGAAAGTCTTCGAGCAAGACGATCCCAATCCTCAAGATCCAAAGCCTCGCCGCGCACACGTGGATCAAGGCCGAGTTCGGCAAGGATTTTGTCAGCAAGCGCAGGCGGAAAATGGGCGGCCAGGGCCTGTCTTAGGGTTTTTCTCCGATGTCCAAAAACTAAGGCCAGAGTGCGTTCAAAGATTTCCTCGGGCACGGAGATCCGGGGCTCAGGAAGGCGGACGATCCGTACCAGGGCGCCGTCCACTTCCGGTGGCGGGAAAAACACCGTGCGCGAAATTTTCCGCAAAAGCTCCACCTGGAAGTAAGCCCGAAGATGCACCCCAAGCCGGTTCACCTTTGGCCCTGGCGGCGCCACAAGTTTTTCACCCACCTCCCACTGCACGGTGAACACCGCCCTTGCCACTGCCTCTCGTTCCCGGACGAGTTTGAGCAGAACTTCGCTGGTGATGGCGTACGGGAGGTTTCCCACCAAAAGGAGTTCTTTCCCAAATTCCCGCAAAGAAAGCTCTAGAAAATCCGCGGCCAAAACCTGAACGTTCCCGAAGGCTTGGGTGTTTTCCTGAAGAATGGGGATGAGCCTCGGGTCGATTTCCACAGCAAAGAGCTTTTTCACTTTGGGGGCCAAAGCCACAGTGAGGGTGCCGATGCCTGCACCTACTTCCACTACCGTTTCCGTAGCCTTTGGTCCAATGGCTTCCACAATGCGCTCGAGCACGTTAGCGTCGGCGAGGAAGTGCTGGCCTAGCGTTTTTTTGAGCCTAATTCCGTTTTGTGCGAGTATTTCCCGAATCGTGGAGGGGCTGGTGAGAGAGGGCAACGTCTTACTTTTCCTCAAGGAGAATTTCCCGACAGCGCCGGGCCTCTTCGGGAGAAAGGCCGGCTTCCATGCACCTAAGTTTTGCCTCCTCAAGCTTTTCTTTCTCCGAAAGAACACGGAGGGCAGAGAAAACAGGCTCGGCCAGCTCGGGATAGCCGCTTTTTTCCAAGGCTTCAGCTAGCGTGCGCCAAAAGGAGAGGGGAAGGGCAAAGGTTTGGCCTTCCGCGGATTTCAAGGCGAGCTCTTTCGGCCCGACTTCAATTTCCAAGAGCAGTTTGGCCATCTTCCCTACCTCCTAGGGCAGTATATGCGGGCTGGGGACTCCCGGCAATACGGCTTTTTGTGGCCAAGCCTTGGCCGTATAATGGAGATGCGGTAACCGGGGGAGCTCCGCAAGGGGCTGAGAGGAGGCGGAAGCCTCGACCCTTGGAACCTGATCTGGGTAATACCAGCGTAGGGAAGGTTACCGAGCGCTGGCCCACTCAGGTTTGAGCCCCCTCCCTTGGTTAGCCGCCAAGGAGGGGTTTTCTTGGCGCGCACGGTTCTCATCGTGGCAGGAGGGGTGGCCTCCGCGGAAGAAGCGTGGGAGGCCGCAAAGGACGCGGATTTCATCATCGCTGCAGACGGAGGTTTTTCCCTTGCTTCCCAGGCAGGCCTCCGCGTGGATCTCCTCGTGGGAGACATGGATTCCCTCGACTCCCCTCCCCAGAATATTCCCATCCTGAAATTCCCTCGGGAAAAGGACGCCACCGATTTGGAACTTGCTTTGGACTACGCCCGCGCGACGAACCCCGAGCGAATCGTCGTTGTGGGGGCCTTCGGGGCTCGGCTCGACCACACCTTGGCCAACGCCAACCTCCTCGAGAAATACGACCTTCCCGTGGTGCTCTTTCACCAAGGATTTCGGGTTTACCTTGTAGTGGACGAGCTTGAAATCCCGGCGGCGTTGGGCGACCTCGTTTCCCTCATCCCTCTTTCCGCGGAAGTTCGGGGCATTTTCACCTGGGGCTTGCGCTATCCCCTCCACGATGGCGTTCTCTTTCGGGCCTCCACGCGTGGCGTTTCCAATGAGGTCGTGGGCCTTCCCTGCGGGGTGAGGGTGCGCGAGGGAAAGCTCCTCCTCATCCACAAACCCAAAGGAGGTGGGCAATGAAGCGTATCGTTTTGGGTCTTTTGGTGTTGGCGTGTTTGGCTTGGTTGGGGTTTGCGCGGCAGCTTGTGGTCTACACCTATGACTCCTTCGTTTCCTGGGGACCTGCGAGGGCTATCGAGGAAAAATTCGAAGCCATGTTCCCGGGTGTGGACCTCGTCTGGGTAGCGGTGGGCGACTCCTCGGAAATGCTCGCTCGCCTCATCGCTGAGCTCAATCTGGGCGTGCCCACCGCCGACGTGTTCCTGGGTCTTGCGGATGTGGAACTTCCCAGGGCTTTGGCCCATAACGTCTTCCAGCCCTATGATCCCGCGAAAATCCCCAACCTCGCCGACGTACCGAAGGAGCTCATCTTCGACAAAACGGGCCATGTTCTTCCTTACGATCACGGCTATGTGACCTTCGTCTACGATTCCGAGCTCCTTCCCGAAGAGCTTGTGCCCAAAACCCTTGATGACCTCCTGCGGCCCGAGCTTCGCGGGAAAATCATCCTCACCGATCCCCGCACCTCCTCGCCCGGCTTATCCTTCCTCCTTTGGACCATTGCCCACTATGGCGAAGGGTGGCTCGACTACTGGCGGAAACTCATCCCTAATGTGCTCACCATCACCAAGGGCTGGTCTGAGGCCTACGATCTTTTCCTGGCCGGTGAAGCTCCTATCGTTCTTTCGTACTCCACCGACACCGCGTACTCCTACATCGAGCACGGCTCCCTGCGCTACCAGGTGGTTACCCCCGATGGCGAGGCCTACCGCCAAGTGGAAGGGATGGGTATCGTCCGCGGAACGAAGGAGCCCGAATTGGCCCACGACTTCCTGAACCTCGTCCTTTCCGTGGAAATCCAGGAACTCATGCCCACGACACAATGGATGTTCCCGGTGAACGCAAAGGCTAAGCTTCCTGCAGGCTATGAGTACGCGGTGATCCCAGAGAAGCCGGTTTCCTTGGATCCGGAGCTGGTGGGAGCGAAGCTCGAGGAGTGGCTGGACCTGTGGCAAAGGCTTCTCATTGGCGGCTGAACCTAGGGATGGGGGCAAGCCTGGCCTTCGCCGGCTTGCCCCTTCTCTTTTTGGCCTTTTCCTTCTTCCTTCCCTTGGCCAACGTTTTTTTCTTCGGCCTTCGTACGGAAGGCCGCTGGACTGCGGAGAACCTCCGTACTGTCCTTTCCGATCCTTATGTGCGGCACCTTTTTTCCTTCACCGCCTTTCAAGCTCTCCTTTCCACGCTCCTCAGTTTCGTTCTGGGCTTTCCCTTGGGATGGTTTCTCACTCGCTATCGTTTCCCGGGAAAGAGCTTGGCGCGGGCCCTCACTTTAGCTCCGTTCGTTCTTCCTCCCATCACCGTGGCCCTCGGTTTTTTCCTCTTTTTCGGAAACACGGGGTACCTAAATAACGCCTTGCGTGCGGCCTTCGGCCTGCGCGAGCCACCCCTGCGCCTTCTTTACTCCCTTTGGGCGATTGTTCTCGCCCATGCCTTCTATAACGCCCCTGTATTCGCGCGCTTCATCCACGCCGCCTGGAGTTCCCTCGACCCCAGTTTGGAGGAGGCCTGCGCGGTGCTTGGAGTTTCCCGGCCCCGGGCGTTTTTCACGGTGACCCTCCCCCTCCTTCTTCCCGCTATTTTTTCCGCGGCCGCGCTTGTGTTCGTCCTCTGCTTTCTTTCCTTTGCCATCCCCCTTTCCCTTGGCGGAGCCCGCTTTGCCACTGTCGAGGTGGGTATTTACCTTTACGCTCGCGTTTATCTTGACTTTTCCCGTGCCGCGGCCCTGGGTTTGGTGCAAGTTTTGGTGACCGTTGGGCTCGCCTATTTCTATGTGCGGGGGAGTGGATTTTTCGGCGGCCGGCAAGGGCGAACCCGTCCTGTCCCCACTTTGCGGTTTCCTTCACGCCCTGCGCATCTCCTTTGGATCCTTTGGCTCCTTCTGAGCGCCATGGTTTTCTTGGGGCCCATCGCCTCGGTGGTGGCGGACTCCTTTTCCCGTCCCTTGGGAGGAAAGCCCCCGGGCCTTGCATGGTACCGCACCATTTTTTCTCCTGAGCAGAACCCGTTCATCGGCACTTCTCCGTTGGGAAGCATCCTGGTAAGCCTCGAGGTGGCCGGCCTTTCCACCCTTTTGGCCCTTCTTCTTGGGCTTTCAGTGAGCGGAGCCTTGCGGGTTTTGCGTTCCCGGGCCCTAGAGGCCTTGCTCATGGCGCCCATGGCTGTTTCCTCCGTGGTTTTGGGATTGGCTCTTCTTTTGGCCTTCCGAAATCCGCCCTTTTCCCACCTTCCGGAAAAGTTCTCCCTGGTTTTGGCCCATGGCCTCATGTTCTATCCTTTTGTGGTGCGCATCGTGCGGCCCCTTTGGGAAGGCTTGACCCCTTCCTGGGTGGAAGCTGCCCGTACCCTGGGCGCGAGCCGCGCCCGCGCCTTCCTCACGGTAGAAGTCCCCCTCCTTTCTCAGGCCCTCCTTGTGGCTGGAGCTTTCAGCCTAGCCCTTTCCTTGGGGGAGATGACCGCGGCGGCTATGCTTTCCCGCGGGGAGCTCGTGACTATCCCCCTTGCGATTTACCGCTTCCTTTCCGCTCGAAGATTCGGGGCCGCCTCGGCCATGGCCTCCCTCCTCATCCTCATCACCGTGGCCGCAGTTGCCGTCTGGGAATGGATTGGAGAGAGGAGCCTTCGCGCCTATGGCCAGGCTTGAGGTGGAAAACCTGCAAAAGCGCTTTGGCGAGGTTGTCGCTGTGGATGGCGTTTCCTTCGCCGTGGAAGCCGGCGAAATCCTCGTTCTCCTTGGCCCTTCAGGGTGCGGAAAAACCACGGTTCTTCGGTGCATTGCGGGGCTAGAACGGCCGGACCGCGGAGAAATTCGCCTCGATGGGCGTTCCCTTCTCGGTGTACCTCCAGAAAAACGTGGCGTGGGATTGGTCTTCCAAAATTATGCGCTTTTTCCGCATCTCACCGTAGCAGGCAATATCGCGTACGGGTTGCGCCACGGAAGGTATCGGCTTTCCCGCCAAACCCGAAAGAAAAAGGTCGCCGAACTTTTGGATCTGGTGGGACTTTCGGGTTACGAGCAGAGGAAACCTCATGAGCTTTCGGAGGGACAGAAACAGCGGGTGGCTTTGGCCAGGGCGCTGGCGGTGGAGCCGAAAGTTCTTCTTTTGGATGAGCCGCTTTCCGCGCTGGATGCGGCCCTGCGGGTAGAGCTGCGCCGGGAGCTACGCCGCATCCTAAAAGAGCGAGGGACCACCTCTGTGTACGTTACCCACGACCAAGAGGAGGCGCTGGTTTTGGGCGATCGGGTGGGGGTGATGCGGGAGGGGAAACTGGAACAGGTGGACCGGCCACAGGAACTTTATGAACGGCCGAGAACGTTGTTCGTAGCACAGTTCTTGGGGAGGGCCAATCTCTGGCCCGCCCAGGTTTTGCGCAAGGAGGCCGACAAAGCCCTTGTGGCCGTTTTCGGGGCTCAGCTTGAAGTCGAACCTTTGGGCCCGCTTTCTTCCTCCGAAGTTCTTCTCTTTTTCCGGCCGGAGTGGGTGGAGCTTGGGGAAGGGCCGTTTCTCGCGGAAATCGAGGAAGCGGAATACCTGGGCGACCACTGGGAAGCACGGGGAAAGGTACACAATATCCCTGTCCTCTTTAGAACCCCGGAGAAACCCAGCAATTCCGTGCAGTTCCGAATTCTACGAGCTTTTCTTCTTCCCGTAGATCAGCCACCCCAATCGGAGCGGGGGCGGGCACGGCCGCGCACGTAAAGCTCCGCGGAAAGGGCGGCCTGGGCGCCCTCCGCGGCAGCGATCACCGCTTGCCGAAATTGCTTACAGCGCACGTCTCCCGCGGCGAAAACACCGGGAACAGGCGTGCGCATGGCTTCATCCACCACCAAACATCCACCTTCCCCAAGGGGGACCTGACCCCCAAGGAAATCCACAATCGGTGCGGTTCCCTGAAGAAGCGGGAAAACGCCATCCACCGGGATAACTTCCTCTTTGTTTCCGCTGGAAATCCGCACCGCTTCCACCTGTTTGTCACCGAGGATTTCCAAAAGCCGAGTGCCCAGGCGAACTTCCACCCTTGGGTGGCGCGAAAGTTCTTCCCAAAGCGCCTCCGACGCAAGGGTTTTGGGCGTAGGGGAGAGGAAAAGGACGCGGGAGGCGAATTGAGCCAGGCTCAAGGCTTCCTCCACGGCTTCGGTGGTGTTTCCCGCGACGGCGACGATTTGATCCCGAAAGAAAGGAGCATCACAGGCGGCGCAGTAGCTTACCCCGCGGCCGATGAGGCGTTCTTCACCAGGGAGAAATTGGTTTCGGCCCATGGCCCCGGTGGCCACTATGACCGCCTTCGCTCGGTAAATTCCAAAGGCCGTCCAGATCTCTTTAGGATCTGAGAGAACATCGGCTCGCAGGACTTTTTCTTCGCGAAATTCGGCACCAAAAGATTGGGCCTGGGCGCGAATGCGCCGAACGAGCTCCGCGCCAGAGACTGGGCCGGGAACGCCAGGAAAATTCTCAATTCTTTGAGCCCGTCCGGCCGCACCGGACTCAATTCCCTTGTCAAGAACGAGGGTGCGGAGACCCGCGCGGGCGGAATAAAGCGCCGCCGTCGCTCCAGCCGGCCCGCCGCCCACAACGACTATCTCATAGAGATCCGCATCCATGATCAGCCCCAAAGTTCGGAAACAAGGAGAAACGCCCGCCGCAAATGGGGAATGACGATGGAGCCGCCCACCACCAGCCCCACCGCCAAGGCCTCTACAACCTCCTCTTTGGTTACGCCCTGTTGTTTAGCCTGAATGAGGTGATATGAGATGCAATCGTCGCACCGCAAAACTAAAGAAGCTACCAACCCCAAAAGCTCTTTGGTTTTCCGGGGCAGGGCGCCGTCTTCGTATACCTGGGAATCCAGGGCGAAGAACCGCTTGATGGGGAGATTGGCCTCCCCGAGAACCAAGGCATTGAGGTGCTCCCGTTCCCGCTCAAATTCCTCTCGCTTGCCCATATTTGCTCCTAGCTTGTGTACCGCAAAGTTTAGTTTCTCTCGAGGCAGCTTTGTCCCAAACACCAACGACACTCCAACGGTTTTCCTTTGGCACTTAGCAGAAGGTTTTTTCGCTTGCGAGGCACGTTCCACTCGAAACTTTTTGGGCCAAATTCTGAGATAGCGTACGAACCTGTTCTTCCTCCTGCAGACCGGGATGGCCAGGCACATCCACCAGGCCCAAAAGTTCCGCGTCAAGCGAAGCCAAGGCCTCTTGAAAGTGGCGGGTTGCTCCGCCGGCCCAACCGTGGGAGCTCAAGAACAAGACAAAGCGAACCGGGGGTTTAAGGGCTCGAATAAGATCCAAAACGAAGGCGGCAAGAGGATGGAGCCCACCCAATACCGTGGGCGCCCCAAATACAAGTGCGCGGCTGTCCACAAGCTCGGCGCACAGCGCCCCCAAATCGGCGCGAACCAAGTCGTACACGGTCACCTTCACCCCCGCAGCTTGGAGGGAATCCATCGCAATTTGAATGAGCTTTTCCGTGGCCCCCCACATGCTCACGTAGGCGATGAGGACCTTGGGCTCGGTCTCTCCAGCCGTCCATTTTTCGTACCAGGTCAAAATCGGCATGGGATCAAACCAAATTGGGCCGTGGCTTGGGGCAATGATAGCGGGCTTGAGCTCCAAGGCTTTGGCTAAGGCCCGCTGGGCTGCCCGCCGATAGGGCATCATGATCTCCCCAAAATAGCTTTTCGCGAGTTTCTCGATATCCGGGACACCATCGGCATAAAAGCCCTTCGCCGTATGGGCGCCAAAGAAGTCACATGGGAAGAGGATTCGGCCTTCAGGGAGGAAGGTGAACATCGTCTCTGGCCAATGCACAAAGGGAACCTCAACGAAGTGCAAGGTTTTCCCGCCGAGATCGAGGGAATCCCCGTCCCGCACGATTTCCATACGTTCCGGGGAAAGATGGTAAAGCCTTAAGGCCATTTCCCGGCCCTTTTCGGTAAGGAGGACCTTGGCCTTGGGCGCGTGCGCAAGAATCCAAGGAAGAGCTCCGGCATGATCGGGCTCGGCATGGTTCATAATGACGTAGTCCACTGTGGTTGGATCCACTACCGCGGAGATCTTTTGCCAAAGGTCCTCTTCAAACCCAGGGTTCACCGTATCGATGAGAGCCGTGGCTTTCTCGCCCACTACGAGGTAGGCGTTATAAGAGGTACCTTGAGGAAGAGGGATTAGTGCATCGAAGATTTTTCGTTCCCAGTCCTTGACGCCCACCCAATACACGCCCGGGATGATTTGCCAGGACATCCCTATCTCCCTTCTACTGGGCCACGTATCCGCCGTCGGCTACCAAGGCGTGCCCGGTGACGAAACTTGCATCATCGGAGCACAACCATAAGACGACTCGGGCGATCTCCTGGGGCCTTCCCATCCTTCCCAGAGGAGTGTTTGCGGTGAGGCTAGCTTCCAGCTCCGGGTGCGTGGAAAGAAGGCGGTCCACCATGCTCGTATGGATCACTCCGGGACAGACGGCGTTGATCCGAATTCCCTGCTTTGCGTATTCCAAAGCGGCGGTTTTGGTTAGTCCTATGACGCCGAACTTGGAAGCCACATAGGCCGGAAGCCCAGGAAAGCCCACGAGTCCGGCGACCGAAGAAATATTGACGATGACTCCGCCTCCTTGTTGCAGCATCTGGCGGATTTCATAACGCATGCAAAGCCAGACTCCCTTCAAGTTGATCGCAATAACGCGATCCCAGTTTTCCGTAGAACACTCCGCAGTAGGAGCCATTTGTCCCTCGATGCCAGCATTGTTCACCGCGCAGTCGAGCCGACCAAAGACGCTAACAGTTTTTTCCACCAGCGCTTTTACCTCCTGCTCCTGAGACACATCCGTGCGCACAAACACAGCCTCGCCCCCGGCTTTGCGTATTTCCTCAGCCGCGCGTTCGCCCGCTTCCTCCTGGACGTCTGCGAGCACCACCTTGGCCTTTTCCTGGGCAAAGCTTTGCGCGATGGCCAAACCGATGCCGGACGCAGCTCCCGTCACCAATGCTACCTTCCCTTCAAAACGGCTCCCCATCTTCCCCTCCTTTTCCAGCCAAGGTCTTTTCAAGCTCGGAAAGGAGCCCCAAAAGACGCAGGTGGGCGCCCTCTCCAATTTCCTCCTTTTCATGCTGGTCAAAACGCTCTACAAGTTTTTTATGTCCCTCCGTGTCCAGAACACCATCTGCCATGGGAAAGAGGACCGTGTCCTCCTTTTCGATGTGGGCGCGGAGCAGGGAAATATAGGAATACGCCGCCTCGCGGAAGCTTCGTCGGGCCTCCTCTTTTGAGAGATCAGCCGCGCATTGGCGCATTTGCCTTATGAACCCTCGCCCCATTTCATGTTCCATCAGCATGACCCCAATGGGGCCACCTTCAACGGGGATTCCCCGCCGTTCCAACTCGGGAAATAAGATTCCTTCTTCCTTTCCGTGATGGCAGCGATCGGCAAACTCGCCAAAGAACTGCAAAAGTTGGGCAATCCGTTCTGGTTCAAGCGACTCAGCCTGGGCTAACTTGCGTGTGACCCGCTCAAGGAACGCAAGACCCCTCTCGATCACCTGGTGTTCCTCTTGGAGAATTTCGGTCGCGCGGTGCATCCTTCCTCCTTCATCCGCTGACCCTGAGCTTTTTCTCCTCCTTCAGGATCTGAGCCAGATCATCTTTGGGATCGCCGATCAGACGGAGATCGTATTCTTGCTGCAGGATTGTGAGGATTTCCTTGTTAATCCAAGCGGGAAGGACGGGGCCAAGGTAAATTCCTTTGATTCCCAAAGAAAGAAGGGACCAGAGAATGGCCACGGCTTTCTGCTCCATCCAGGAGATCACGAAGGAGACTGGAAGTTCGGTTGGGGACACCCCAAAGAGCTGGGCAAGTTCCTGGAGGAGCTCCACGACAACAATAGCGTCATTGCACTGACCGAGGTCAATCAGACGCGGGATTCCTTCGATTTGCCCAAGCGGAAGGTCGTTGATGCGGAACTTGCCGCAGGCGAGGGTGAACACGAGCGTGTCTTCGGGAAGAAGTTGCGCGAGTTCTCGGTAGTAACTACCTCGCGGATGCGGCGAATCACAGCCGCCGATCAGGAAAAACCGCCGGATTTGACCGGCCCCCACGAGCTCTTTTAGGCGCTCCTTGTAGGGAAGAAGTGCTCTAAGGGAAAAGCCAGTCCTCAAAGTAACTTCGCCTGGTTCTTCCGGAAGTTCAGGGAGGCTCAAGGCTTTCTCGATGAGGGGGCGGAAGTCGTACTCGGGAAGGTAAGCTACGTTGGGGAGCTTCGCTGGGCCAATGGTGAACATGCGGTCCCGGTAGTCCTCCTTGGGAAGGATGATGCAGTTGGATGTGCCCAAGATGGCCCCAGGGAAGCGGGAAAAGAGCGCGCGCTGGTCAAACCAGGCTTTCCCGAGATTGCCCGCGAGATGGGGAAACTTCCGTAGACCGGGATAGCCGTGGGCGGGAAGCATCTCCGAATGGGTATAAACGTTTATACCCATGCCCTCCGTTTGTTTCAGGAGCTCGTGGAGGGCTTTGAGCCCATGCCCGGTCACCAGGATTCCGGGGCCTTTCCTCGTTCCTGTAGGAACTTCCGTGGGGGTGGGCTCCCCGAAGGCCTCGATGTGGGCGCGCTTAAGGAGCCGCATAGTGCGGAGGTTCATTTCGCCTGCTTCCAAGGCCAGATTCAAAAAACTTTCGGCATCAAAGTTCACGTTGGTTAAGGTGGAATAGAGGGCACGCTCCAAAAATGCTCCAATTTCCGGATCGTCATAGCCGAGCTCCCGAGCATGGTAAAGATAGGCGGAGATTCCTTTGAGAGCGAATGTCAGGTTGTCCTGGAGCCGGTTCACCGTGGGAGCCTTGCCGCACACGCCATGCGTGGTACAGGCCAGCCCGCCCAGAGCTTGGGAGCACTGGTAACAGAACATGTGCAGCCCGCCTTGCCTCTCAACCTGCAGGTCCCTCATCCAGGAGCCTCCTTTCTCCTTCCAAAGTCTTGATGCGGGTGATGTCCTGGGTCACCTCCAACGTACCCAGATACTCGCCGTTCCTTCCCCAAACGGGGAAGTACCGGATGTGCACGAACCTCCCCTGGAAGTTGATCCAGAACTCCGCCACCTCCCGCTTTTTCTCCCGAAACTCCCGGAGGATCCGTTCCACCACCGGCAGGCTCTTCTGAGGGTGGCAGTTCTGGACCTTCCTTCCGATCACTGCTGGCGTGCGCACGAAAATCCGGTCCTTCGTGGAGTTGAAATAGCGCACGGTGTCGTCCTTGTCCACGAAGGTGATGTCCACGGGTAGCGTGTTGAGGATCGCCTCAAGCTCCTCCGGCGTGAGATCGCCTGTGGGGAAACGAAGGCGGATTTCGGCAGCCGGCGCGGGAGCGAAACCTGCCGTAGCCTGCGCGGCGGGAACCGGTGCAGGCGGGACGGGAGGAGTAAAGCAGCAGTACCCAATTTCATCGAATTGAGCGCGCAAGGAAGGCCACTCTTCCTCCGGCACCACCCGCAGCGCTGTAGGAAAGAGGATGCGATTTTCCTTGAAGAAGTGGGAGGAAAGCATCTCCGCTAGGGCCACGGCCAGCTCTTTTAGGCGCGGCCCTTCGGCCGACTGAATCTCCTTCTTGAGGGCGCGGATCTCCTGGTGCTCGCTCCACATCACCCGGGGCGGCTCGACGATTCCGTGCTTTTCCAGGACAGGGAAAAGGACGTTCTCCTCCCGGAGGTAATGCTTTTCCGACTCCCGCAGATGTTCGCGGATGTGCCTGATTTCTTCTTGGTTATTCGTGTTCACAGCGCGGTTTAGGTGTTCTGAAATGCGGAGAAGTTCGCGGTGCTCGGCCATGAGGATCCCGATGGGGTGCCACGCGGGGGCCAAGGGCTCTTCTTTTTCCAGGGATTCACGGAAAAGCTCAAGGTGGAGATCGCAAAGCTTTCGGATCTCCTCAGGGCTTATTCCCTCGGAGACAAGCTCACCCTCGATTTGGGCGATCTCCCATGGGGTGATATTTCCTACCGCCCGGCGGAACTCCTCCCTGAGGGCAGACAAAGGTTCCCCGGCATGAAGCCGGCGCAAAATTTCCTTTAACGCTTCCTTACGGTGGGAACTTATGAGCTCGCTCATCCTTCCTCCTTTGGGGTGCGGTGCGCCACCTCTGCGAGGGAGGTCTCTTCCAGGAAAGCGATGATGCGGTCGCGTAGGGGATCCCAAACGGGGAAGAGGGGGCATTCTGGGTCGCCCGGGCAGGGTTCCGGCTCGAAGGGGCAATCCTGGAGGGCTCTGGGGCCCTCCACGGCGAGGATGATGTCCCGCAGGGCGATTTCTTCCGCGGGTTTGGCCAGGGAGACGCCTCCGCCGCGACCGCGGGCGCTCACCAAAAGGCCATGGCGGACCAAAAGGGAGACGAGTTTCCCCAAGTAAGCGGGGGGGATGCCAGTGGTTTCGGAAAGGGAGGTAATAGAAACGAAACCTTGTCGGCGAGCGAGCTCGCCGAGGGCGATCACCGCGTACTTGGTGGAGAGAGTGAGGCGCACCGTTTACCCCGATATTCGGATCTTTTTGTCGCCTTTAGCTTAGCCGGAGCAACGGAAAAAGTCAAGGGCCCGTGCGGGGCTCCCGTCGGGGAAGGGGCCTCCGGGCGCACCCGGGCGGCCGGCTCGGGCCAAGGGATCCCCTATCACCCGCAGGGTACGGCTTACCGTTGCTCCCTTCCGGGCCTGGCGGGGTTCACCGGCCTGCGTCGCAGGGGGCTCGGCCGTCATCGCCTCCACGTTCCCCGGGCCGCTTCCGCCACCCCACCTCTCGGGGAACCCATGGGCTCCACGTAAAGCGGGTTTTGGATTCAGGGGACCGCTAACCCCCCACCCTGCACGGGCCTGGCGGAGGGGGCGGGATTTGAACCCGCGGCACCCTTTTGGGGTGCACCTGCTCTCCAGGCAGGTGGTTTCGGCCGCTCGCCCACCCCTCCGTGGTTGGAGCTTACAGATAAACCCCGTGTCCCTCAACCAAAACCTTGCCCCAAAAAGCATCCCCATCTGCCAAGAGGGCTATCCGAAAAGAGGACGCAGCACAAGCCAGGCTAAAGCGCCCACAAGGCCGGAAATGGTAGGGGTAAGAACCCAACCCAAAACGATGGCCAAAACCTGGCGCAGGTTCACCGCGGAAACCCCCTTCACGAGGCCAACTCCAACCACCGCGCCCACGACGGCCTGGGAGGAGGAGACGGGAACGCCCAAAAACGTGAAAAGCTGCAAAACCGCGGCCTGGGAGGCCAGAGCGAGGAGAGCTGGCCATGTGCCCACTTGCACGAGCTTTTGCCCCACGGTCTCCATCACCGGCCGGGAATAGGTGAGAACTCCCAAAGCGATGCTCCCCCCGCCGATGAGGCCCGCCATAGCAGGGGAGAGAATGCCCGCTCCGACGAAAACGCCGGTCACGTTGGCCACGTTGTTTGCGCCCAAGGCATAAGCTCCCCAAATCCCCATAAGGATGAGGCCGAAGCGGGCCAAACGGTCCAGGGCCTCAAGCCCAAGCCCCACCCGAAAAAGGAAAGGGGTGAAAAGGCGAGAAAGGAGAAAGGCGAAAATGAGGGCTCCCAGGGGAGAAGCAACCCAAGAAATAACGATGCGACCAAACACTCCCCAGTCCACGGTTTTTCCGGTAACCAAGGCCACGCCCACAATGGCCCCTACAGCTGCCTGGGAGGTGGACACAGGAAGGCCGCGCCAGGTCATCACGGTCACCGTGAGGCCCGCGGCCAAGGCCACACAGAACGCGCCACCAAGGCCGTGCCCGGCCAAGGCGCTGTACGTTCCCATCCCGGCTTGTCCCGAGAGATACGCACCGAGGATGACAAAAACGGAGGTGAGGAAGACCGCGGTGCGGAAGCGCATGGCACCCACGGTAACCGCGAGGCCGCACACGTTGGCCGCGTCGTTGGCGCCCAACGACCAGCCCATGAAGAGGGCGGGAATGATGGCCCACATACCTTATGGTTGACTTTATACTCTTTGGTGGGCTTTGAGTAAAGGGGCAAAAAGAAACTGCGCCCGGCAGGACTCGAACCTGCGGCCTGCCGCTTAGGAAGCGGCCGCTCTGTCCTACTGAGCTACGGGCGCAGCAAAAACCATCTTACCGCGGAATTAGGGTTGGGAAAAGATGAGCTCCGGTCGCGTACACATCGTGCCCCGAAGCTTTCCCCGTAGGTAACGCACCTCCACTTCCGTCCCTGGCTCAGTTTTCCGGTAAATCTCCTCGCTCACCATGAACCGCTGCGTCCGGGTCTCCCCGTTTTCGGTGAGTTCCACAATGAGGTAATAAACCTCCTCGCTTACCCTAACAACCTTCGTCTCCGGCTTGGACCCAGGGCAGAGGGGGCAACCGCCTACCACAACTGTCTGTTCCCGTTCCACTGTCCCCACCGTCTTTCCCACCACTTTTCCCCGTAAGTCCACCAGTTCGGTCTGGGCGCAGTCGGTCACGGTGAGGTAGCCCACAACTGCAATCGCTCCCAAAAGGGCAATTAGGAGAAAAAGTTGAAACGGCCCCATAGCGCAAAGAGGATAACGCCGAAACCCTACCTTTGCCAAGAGGGAGGTTAAACTTTGGGCTGATGGAGATTCTCGAGGGGCTGACCCCAGAGCAAAGGGAGGCTGTGACCCACGGGGCTGGTCCTCTCCTCGTTTTGGCCGGGGTAGGGACGGGAAAAACCACGGTCATTGCGCGCCGCATCGCTTATCTCATCGCCCAAGGTTTTGTTAAGCGGCCAAGCCAGCTCCTCGTTTTCACCTTCTCCAACCAAGCGGCGGAGGAAATGCTCGACCGCGCTTTCGAGTGGATCCGCTATGCCGCGCTGGACGCGTGGGTGGCCACGTATCACTCCGTGTGTGAAAGGATTCTCAGGGAAAACGCGCCTTTGGCCGGCCTTCCCCCGGATTTCAAGATCCTCGATGAGTGGAGCCAGCGCGTGTTTCTCCTTGATCACCTCACGGAGTTGCCGCTTCATAAATTGCGGCCCCAGGCCCTTCGCCGCCCCCTTTCCTTCCTCACGCCAGTCTTAGCCTTTATCAGCCGGGCCAAGGATGAAGCCATCCCACCAGAAGAATACCGACGCTGGTGGGAAACCCACGAGGGTTCTCTCACCCCCGACGAGCGCGAACTGCATCGGGAACTCTGCGCGATTTACGAGGCCTATCAAGAGCTTTTGCTGCGGGAAGGGATGGTGGATTTTGGGGACCTCATTTTGCGCACCGTGGACCTTTTCCAGCGCCATCCCGGGCTTCTTTCTGAGTACCACGAGCGTTTTCCCTACGTTTTGGCCGACGAATTCCAGGACACAAGCCGGGCGGAATTGCGCCTGGTGACCCTTTTGGCGGGGCACGGAAATGTCACGGTGGTGGGCGATGACGACCAGGCCATTTACGGATTTCGCGGCGTTCCCTGGGATAACCTCCTCGCCTTCCTCCGGGCTTTCCCCCAAAGCAAGGTGGTGGTGCTCACCCAGAATTTCCGGTCTACGCAGAAGATTTTGGACTGCGCCATGCGGCTCATTCGTCAAAACGCCTATCGCTTGGAAGCCCTCTCCATCCGGGGGGAGATCCCTCAAGCGATCACCAAAGAGCTGCATTCCGCTTTTGGGGAGGGTTCACCTCCTCTGCACCGGCATTTCCCCACCGTCTCCGAGGAAGCGGAGTACGTGGCGCAAAAAATTAAGGAGCTGCATAGCCAAGGCGTTCCGTATAGGGAAATCGCTGTGCTTTACCGGAACCGCTACCGGCCCGAGCCGTATTTGCGGGCCCTTTCTGAAGCGGGGATTCCCTGGGTCCTCGTGGGCGGTTACCGGGCTGGTCTTTTCGATCAGGAGGAAATCAAGCTCATCCTCTCCTTCTTGCGGGCCCTCGCGGACCCCCGGGATGACCAATCCCTCTACCACCTTTTGGGCTCGCCCATCTACCGCCTCAATGGTGAGGAGCTCGCTGAACTCACCGCCCTTTCCCAACGGACCCACCGGCCGTTGCGGGCGCTTCTTGCGGAAGCCGTGGAAAAGGGCGAGCTTTCCGCGGAAGGGCTTGCTACAGCGAAACGGGCCCTCGAGGATCTTCAGGCCTGCGAGGAGTTGGCAAGAAGCTCGCCCACCGGCCAAGTGCTTTATCACTTTTTGGTGGAGCGCACGGGTTACTTGTCGCGCCTCGCTCAAGAAATTTCGCCCCGCTCGCGGCGGGCTTTGGAGCATATCGCCGCTTTCTTTGAGGAAGTGATCCGCCGCTTCGAGGAGGTGGCCCGCTACGACCGCGTTCCTTGGTTCGTGCGTTATGTGGAGGAACTTCGGGAGCTGGGTTGGAATCCCATGGTGGGTGAGGCTGAGCCCGGGGTGGATGCCGTGCAGGTGATGACCTTCCACCAGGCCAAGGGCCGGGAATTCGAAGCGGTTTTCCTCACGGGCCTTGTGGAGGATTTCTTCCCCGGCCGGCGGCAAAGGCCGACTTTTTCCCTGCCCCAGGATCTTGTCCTCGAGGATCTTCCGCCGGATGTGGCCCACCTTGAGGAGCAGCGCCGTCTTTTCTACGTGGGCATGACCCGGGCCAAGCGCTATCTCTTCCTCCTTTCTTCCGATGATTACCGCCTCCCTGGCGAGGAGCCGCGCCGAAGACCCGCCAAAATCTCCCGGTTCGTGGTGGAGGCCTTGGGCGAAGAGGCCCTAGGTCCCCGCGCTCCGGAAACTCCGCCCCTTTTTAGGATCACGCGCGCTGCCAAGGCGCCGGAGCCGGTGTTGCCCGAAAAAAGTCCAGGCTCCCTCCAGCTTTCCTTCAGGCAAGTGGACGACTGGCTCACCTGCCCCCTCAAGTACAAATACGTTCATGTCTTGCGTGTGCCCATTCGGCTACATCCCACGGTGATTTTGGGTAATGCTGTACACCAGGCCATTCAGGCTTATCACTTGGCGAAAAGGCAGGGCCGAAGCCTCCCCCTTTCCGAGGTTATTGCCGTATTTGACCGGGCCTGGCGTTCCGAGGGGTTCCTTTCCGCTGCCCACGAAGAGGAGCTTCACCGCTACGGCGAAGAAGCCCTCCAAAATTTCTACGCCTTTGAGGAAGCGGAGGGCAGCCGCCCCACGTTTGTGGAGCAATATTTCGCGTTTGAGGAAAACGGGGTGAAAGTCATCGGCTATTGGGATCGGGTGGATCGCCGGCGCGATGGCGCCCTCATCATCGATTACAAAACTTCCGAAGCCAAAGTGGAGTCTGCGGATCGCCGGGTCCAGGAATCCCTCCAGATGGCTATCTATGCTTTGGCCTTTGAGCGAACCTTTGGCGAAAGGCCCAAGGAACTGCAACTTCGGTTCCTCACCCCCGAGGTGGTGGTGGGAAGGGCAGAGCCCAGCGATCGCCTCCTGAAAGGAGCTTGGGAAGCGATCATGGAAGCAGCGGAGGGCATTCGTCGCGAGGATTTTGCGCCCAAACCTTCTTATTCGGCTTGCCGGCCCTGCGCCTACCGGACTATCTGCCCTGCCGCCCTGCCTGTTTAGAGGCGAAGCCTTACAATTCCGGCTCGTGAGGAGGAAGGGTTGAAGCGGGAACCCTGCGGAGAGCTGCGGGAAAAAGATGTGGGCCGAAAAGTTGTACTAGCCGGATGGGTAGACGCCGTCCGCGATTTCGGGAGCCTCACCTTCGTGGATTTGCGCGATTCCTCGGGGATTGTGCAGCTTGTTTTTCGGGGTGAGCCCAAAGCCCGGGAGCTTTCCCGTGAGGATGTGATCCGGGTGGCGGGTACGGTGGTCCGCCGGGAGAATCCCAATCCCGCCTTGCCCACCGGCGGCGTGGAAGTAGCCGTGGAAACCCTGGAGATCCTCGCCAAGTCCAAGCCCCTTCCCTTCCTGCCCGAGGAGGACGTGAAAGCAAGCGAAGAGACACGGCTTCGCTACCGCTTTTTGGATCTGAGGCGGCCGCGGATGCAGAGAAACTTGCGGCTCCGCCACAAAGTTTGTCTTGCCATTCGGCAATATCTCGATGCCCATGGGTTCATCGAGGTGGAGACGCCCATGCTCACCCGCTCCACACCCGAGGGCGCCCGCGACTTCCTCGTTCCCAGCCGCCTTGAGCCGGGAAAGTTCTATGCTCTTCCCCAATCCCCCCAGCTTTTCAAGCAAATCCTCGTGTGCTCCGGAGTTGAGCGCTATTTCCAAATCGTCCGCTGCTTCCGCGACGAGGACCTCCGCGCCGACCGCCAGCCCGAGTTCACCCAGCTGGATATGGAAATGGCTTTCCTCGAGGACCCGGAGGAGCTTTTTGGGCTCCTTGAAGGTTTGGTGGCTCATGTGTTTCGGGAAACACTTGGCGTTGAGATTTCCCGGCCTTTCCCGCGCCTTCCCTACGAGGAGGCCATGGATCGCTACGGCTCCGATAAGCCCGATTTGCGTTTTGGGATGGAGATCGTGGACCTCTCTTCCGTTTTGGGTGGGGCGGGTTTTCGGGTATTTGCGGAGGCGCTGGAGCAGGGCGGGGTCGTGCGGGGCCTGCCCGTTCCGGGAGGAGCTGATCTTTCCCGCTCGGAACTGGGGAAACTCGAGGAAGCGGTGAAAAAGGCGGGACTAGGCGGGATCGTTTGGCTCAAAGTGGCCGAGGGAATTCAGTCTCCCCTGAGCAAATACGTTTCAGAGGAGGTTTTGCGGGAAGCCGCCTGCCAGGCCGGCTTGAATTCTGGGGATCTCCTTCTCATCTGTGCTGGCCCCAGGAAGCTCGTATCCCAGGCCCTGGGGGAGCTTCGGGTAAGAATTGCCAAGGAGCGCGGGCTCATCCCTCAAGACCGCTGGGCCTTGGCTTGGATTGTGGATTTCCCTCTCTTTAAGCTCTCCGAGGAGGGCCGGATTGAGTCCGAGCATCACCCCTTTACATCTCCCAAGGACGAGGATCTTCCGTTTTTGGAAAGCGATCCGCTCCGGGTGCGCGCCAAGTGCTATGATCTTGTGCTGAACGGTGTGGAACTTGCTTCCGGCTCCATCCGTATCCATCGGCGGGACCTTCAAGAGAGGATTTTCAAGATTTTGGGGATCGGCCCAGAGGAGGCGGAGCGACGGTTTGGCTTTTTCCTCCGGGCTTTGGAGTACGGTGCGCCCCCCCATGGCGGGATTGCCTTCGGGCTGGACCGGTGGGTGATGATGCTCGCCGGCGAGAACTCCATTCGGGAAGTAATTGCTTTCCCCAAAACGGCCACAGGCGCCTGCCCCCTTACGGGTGCGCCGGCTGAAGTGGACGAAGAGCAACTTCGGGAGCTCCACATCAAACTCGACCTCTGATGGCAAGGGTGCGGCTTGCGCTTTTTGGCGTTTTGGTTGTTTTGGGGCTGATGTTTTTGGTGGGGGCGCTCCGGGGGACTGAATTCCGCGGCGGAAAGCCTTTCCCACCCTTCGACTCCGGCGGTTTGGGCCCGACCGAACCCTCCCCTCCCATGCCTATGGATTGGTTTCTGGATCTTTTCCGGTTCCTTATTTTTGCCGGTGTGATCTTCGTGGTTTTTGGTCTCATCCTTTCCAAGCGCTTCCGCAAACAGTTCCTTTACCTTCTTTTTGCCCTGGGGATCATGGCCCTCCTTTTCCACTACCTTCCCTTGCGGCTGGAAATCCCGGAGAGGGCGGAGGTGCCTCTCTCCTCTCCCTCTCAAGGAGAGCCAACTGCTCAGGCGGAACCGGTTCCTCAGGCGCCCAGATGGGCCCCTTATGTTGCCGCTTTAGTTGTAGCCTGTATTTTGGCGATCGTTCTTGGTCTGCGACTAGGTGATGCTTTGGAACGGCGAAGGAAAAGGGAGGCCATTCGTGAGGCGGTGCAAGAGGCGTTCGAGGAGCTTCGCAGCGGAGCCCCTGTTTCCGATGCCGTCCTTCGCTGCTGGATGCGCATGGTGGAGATCCTTTCCAAAAAATCGGGGACGAAGGACCGGCCCAGCCTCACCCCTCGCGAGTTCGCGGAAAATTTGAGGAAACTCGGATTTCAGCACGAAGCCATAGAGGTTTTAACCGAGCTTTTCGAGGAGGTGCGTTACGGACGCAAGGAAAGCGCGTCAAGGCGGGAAAGGGCCATGGCGGCCCTGGCCGCGCTGGAGCGGGCTTACTCCTAGGGCGCAGCGTCTCTTCCTTATTTCGGGTTTAGCTTTGGTCTTCTTCCTCCTTTTCCTGTCCTTGCCCGATGTGGTTCGGGATGTCATTGTGGATCCTGCCTTGCGCATTTTTCTCATCTTAGATGCGCTTCCTCAGGGCCTTGTTTGGCTCTTGGTTCTTTTCCTTTTGGGCTTTTTGGCGCTTAAATTCTTCCGCGTCTTTGGGGCGAGGACTCAGCGGAAAGAGAAAAAAGGGCTTTCTTCTCCCCTTTTCCTTAGGGACCTCGTTTTTCTTCTTCGGCGGGCCCGCTATTCGCCTTGGGCTAGGCGGGCGGTGCGCTCGCGGCTTGCGCGGATCGCCGTAGCCCTGCGTACAGAACGGGAGCCCATTTCCCCGGATCGGGCTTGGGAGGAAATTCGGAGCGGGCACTGGCCTAAAGATCCTGTCCTTTCCCGCTTTCTTCGCGGCGAAGGAGGCGAAAACTTTCTCCAAGAGCTCGAGAGAGCCCTGGATTCGCTTTATCGTTACGCCAAAGGGGGCGAACTGTGACCATCGAGGAACTGCGAACGCGGGCAGAAGCTGTTTTGGAAGAGGTGGAAGAGGTCATCGTGGGGAAGCACGAACCCCTTTCGTTGATTTTGGCGGCCATTATCGCAGGTGGTCACGTTTTGATTGAGGACTACCCGGGCCTGGCGAAGACTCTCGCGGCCAGATGTCTGGCCCAGGCTTTGGGTCTTTCCTTTCGGCGCATCCAATTCACTCCCGATCTTCTTCCCGCGGACATCGTGGGAACGCACATCTTCCGGCGGGATGAGGGAAAATTTGAATTCCAGCCTGGGCCAATCTTTACCCAGATCCTCCTTGCGGATGAGATCAACCGCGCTACCCCCAAAACCCAATCCGCCCTCCTTGAGGCCATGCAGGAAAACCAGGTCACGGTGGAGGGGACGACATATCCTTTGCCCCAGCCTTTCGTGGTTTTGGCAACCCAAAATCCCATCGAATACGAGGGGACCTTTCCCCTTCCGGAGGCCCAGGTCGATCGTTTCCTTATCCGTGTTCGGTTCGGCTATCCGGATAAGGACGAGGAAGTGGAGATCCTCCGTCGGCGCATCGCCCGCGGTTCAGAGGAGATCCATGTTCGCACCATATCCTCTGCGGAAGAAGTGCTGGCCATGCGCGCGGCCGTGGAAACCGTCTATGTGGACCCCGATCTTCTTCAGTACATGGCGGATCTTGTCGTGCGGACGAGGCGACATGCCGCTTTGAGCCTGGGAGCGAGCCCCCGCGGCACCTTGGCCCTTTTGCGCATGAGCCGGGCCTGGGCCGCCCTCCATGGCCGCGATTTCGTCACCCCGGACGACGTGAAAGCTGTGGCCATTCCTGCCCTAAGCCACCGCCTCATCCTCTCCCCCGAGCTTTGGACGAAGGAAACCCGAGCTGAGGATATTGTGGCGGAAATCCTGTCCCAGACCCCTGTTCCCAAAATCCCCGCATGATTTGGAGCAAGGCCCGGGTGGAGTTTTTGGCTTTCCTTTTCCTCGTGGGGCTCGGGTTAGCCCTGCGGCATCCCGGCCTTTTGGTCCTGGCGATTCCCCTTGCTTGGCACTTCGCCCTGGGGGTGGCATTTGCACCGGGGAATCCCCAGCGAAAGCTGAAATGCGAGCGCACCGTTCAGCCCAGGAGGGTTCGGGAAGGCGAGGAGATCCGCGTTTCGCTTGCGTTGCGGAATGAGGGAAAGGAAGCTTTCGAGGTTTTCATGGCTGACCAAGGCTTTCCCGGCTTCACGTTGGTGGACGGTCGCCCCTGGGAGACCCGCCTCCTCAGGCCCGGGGAGAGTTTCGATCTCGCGTATACCGTGCGGGCCACGCGCGGCGTTTATCGGTTTTCCGCAGTGACGGTGGAGGTGAAGGGCCCCCTTGGTCTTTTGCCCTGGCGGGGGGAGATCCCTTGCCCTGCGGAGGTCGTGGTGCTTCCGCGTTATGAGGAACTTTCGCGGCTGGAGCTTCCCGCAAGGCGCACCCTACCCGTTCCCGGAACTACTCGGGCCCGCCGCGGCGGCTTAGGGTTGGAATTTTATGGCATCCGGGAATTTCGCCCCGGAGACGGGACCAAAAGGATCGCGTGGAAAGCCTTTGCCCGCCGGGGAATTCCCGTGGTAGTGGAATACGAAGAAGAGCGGGCAGCGGACGTGGCCATCGTTTTGGATGTGCGAGCCAAGGCCTATCGGGGCGCAGCTCCCGAGCTTTTCGATCACGCGGTGCGGGCCGCTGCGGCTTTGGCCCACTACCACCTTCGCCAGGGACACCGGGTCGGGCTTCTCAAGTACGGCGCTTATCTGGACTGGGTTTTCCCTGGCTACGGGAAAAGGCACGAGGAAAGAATCCTTCGCGAGCTGGCCGAGGCCCAGCTTGGGGAATCCGAGGTTTTCGAGGAACTTGGACGCCTTCCCACGCGCCTTATCCTCCCAGGATCTCTCATCATCCTTGTTTCCCCGCTTGTTCTCGGCGATGAGGAAGTGATCGGGAAGCTTGTGGCCCGAGGATATCGAGTTTTTGTGGTCGTTCCCGATCCCGCCTCTGCTCTATTGCTGGGGATGGAAGAAAATCCGGAGGCGGAGCTTAGCCGGCGTATTTTGGGCCTGGAACGGTGGACCCTTTTGCGGAGGATCCGGCGGACCGGCGCTACGGTTTTGGAGTGGGATGTGCGGCAGCCCTTGGCGCTGCTCGTGCGGAGAATAAGGCCAGGTTTTAGGGTATGGCGCTGATTTTTGCTTGGTCCGCAGCGTTTTTGGCCTGGGCTGGGAGCGCCTTCCCTACCGCCGTTTTTTGGCTTACCCTTCTCCTTCCCCCGCTTTTTTGTACCCTTGGATACTTCTTGCGCCGCCAAGCCTTTTGGATTCTTGGATTTGTTGGCCTTGTTGGATTAGCGATGGAACTCGCCATTGTGGGAAAATTTCTCCTTGGCCTCGGAACGCTAGCTTTAGCCCTTTTCTCCTGGGATTTTGCGGAATTTTCGCGCTACCCTTCTTCGGAGGAAAAGGAGATTTGGCGGATGAAGCTCCGCGCGCTGTGCTGGTCCGCCGGGGCGATTGGGAGCGGCCTAGTTTTGGCAGTTGCCGCTTCTTTCCTCCGGTTTTCCCTGAACTTTTGGGTTTTACTTGGTGCGCTTGTGTTTCTCTGGCTTTTGCTTCGCCTTTGGCTTAGGGAAATGCAGAACCTTTATGGTGCCGAGGCCAAAGGGAAGCGGTCCTTATCCCGGCCGACGGAATAGGCTTCGTCGAGGACCCCGTCTCCATTTGTGTCCAAAGCCCTAAAACCTTCCCAGAAATTACCGATTAACCCATCATCAAAGGCGTTTCCGCCTGCGGAATAGGCGTGCACGTGGTTTCCCAAGAAAGCATTTTGGGCCACAAGGTTTCCCACGCTTTCCAGCTCCAAAAGGACTCCCAGGCCGCATTTTTGGATGCGCGAGCCCGTGAGGGTGGAGCGGGTTGTACCTTGGAGCCAGACCCCTACCTCGGCTTTTTCCACCTCGATTTCGGTGAGGGTAATCCCTTCGGAGAACATGAGGCGGATGCCGTTTTGGCATTCACTGACGCGCGTTTTTCTTATAGCGATTGTTCTTCCCCCGCCGATGAGGATGCCCGCGGCCGAGCCGCGGACAACTACGTTTTCGATGGTGACGTACTGAGCATTCAGGATACGAATGGCTGCCACCGATGCCCCGTAAACTTCGAGGTCTCGCAGGATCAAAGGGCGGGAAAGGTTGGCCACGAGAATTCCAAATGGTTCGCCGGCGGCATCGATACGCATTTTCTCGAGGACAAACGGCGCATCCACGGTCCCGAAACCATGGGCGATCCCGTAAAGGTCGGCCTCGGAATAAATGAGAATCGGCCCGCGAGTAGGGACCTCTGCCCACCCTATTGCGGCAAATATCAAAACCAACGCCCAGACCAATCCGCGCATTTCCATCACCTCAGGCGTGAGGCTACAAAAAAGGAGTCTTTTGGGCCATGGCCAATGTCCTTTGCTAAGGTAATATAGGCTACTTTGAAGGAGAAGAGGGCATGGACATCGTGGAGGCCTTGGTGGAAGTTCCCAAAGGGAGCCGTAATAAGTACGAGTTCGACAAGAGTATTCAGCGCATCAGGTTAGATCGCGTGCTCTACTCGCCTCTGCACTATCCTGCGGACTATGGGTTCATTCTGAATACTTTGGCCGAAGATGGCGATCCTTTAGATGTTCTCATCGTTACTTATGAGCCCACTTTTCCCGGGTGTATTGTGCCCATCCGTCCGGTAGGGGTGTTGGACATGCAAGACGAACACGGTCGTGATCAGAAAATTCTCGCTGTCCCCGTGGTGGATCCCCGCTTTGAGGAAGTGCAGGATCTTTCAGGGCTTCCTCGGCATCTCCTCCTTGAGATCGAGCATTTCTTCGCGGTTTACAAAACTTTGGAGAAAAAGCCCACGGAAATCCTTGGTTGGTACGGAAGCGAAGAGGCTTGGCGGCTGATTCGCCAAGCTCAACTGCGCTATGCTCAGGCGAGGGGGCCCGCGCGTGGTCAGACGGGCCCAAGCTAGGTAACGCAAGTCCTCTTCTTCGCGCCCGGCCTTCCTTGGGCGGCTTCCAAAGAGGCCCATACCCTTGGGCCAAAGAAGCCGAAGCAAGGGGGCGATGGAAAGATGCGCAAGGTACTTTTGGTGCTAGCGGCATTGGGCATGGTTTCCTTTTGGGGCTTAACCCCTGGCCTTGCCGATGCGGGCCTGCCCGGTGGGAGCTTTATTGATGTGCCCAGGAATCATCCCGCTTACTCCGCGGTGCAGGACCTCCTTTCGCGGGGAATCCTTATTCCCACCGCCGGGGGTCAGTTTATGGGCGACCAGCCCCTTTTGCGCTACGATGCGGCAATTTGGCTCCATCGGGCGATAACGAATATCGAGGGAAAAATTTCCGGAACGGATGTATCCCCGCGGCTCACCACTCTCGAAAACCAGGTTAGAAGCCTCTCCTCAGACCTCAATCGGCTGAGTTCGGATCTTTCCACCCTTTCCGCACGGGTTAATGCCCTGCAGCAAAGCCTCAGCCAGGGTGGAGATGTGGCGCAAAAGGCGCAGCTTGGGGTAGTGCTTGGCCTCACCGGGGTCATCCTGGGCCTTGCTGCCTTGGCTTGGCTTATCTTCTTCTGATTGGGGCAAGCCCCGTAAACGAACTCCCTTCCTTTTTTGGGAAGGGAGTTTTATTCGCGCGAGGGAGGGTGCGTACGAATTGGTAAGGCCTCGCGGCAGCGCGGACATACGTTTCCCTGGAGATATGAAGCGACCAGCGTGATCCCTTCGCGTTCCAAAAGCAGAGCACGACAAGCCGGGCAGTAGGTATGCTGCCCAGGATGACCCGGCACGTTGCCGATATACACGAAGCGTAAGCCCGCTTCCTCGCCGATTTTTTGCGCGCGCTCCAGCGTAGAGATAGGCGTGGGCGGTGCGCGAAATCGGTAGGCGGGAAAGTAACGCGTCACATGCCAAGGGGTGTGGGGCCCAAGTTCGTCGACGATGCGCTCCGCGAGATAACGAAGGTCTTCATCTTTATCGTTGACCCCCGGAATTACCAAGGTGGTCACTTCTACATGCACCCCTTTTTCTTTGAGGCGGCGAGTGTTTTGGATGACGATCTCTAAATCCGCTTGGCAAAAGGTGCGGACCGCATCGGGCCCTCCTTTCCAATCCACATTTGCCCCATCGAGACCAGCAGCTAGGAGAACCTCCAAGGCCTCTTCGCTCATATAGCCGTTGGTGACGAAATTTGTGTGGAGTCCTGCGCGGTGCGCCAAAGGAAAAAGTTCGATGGCCCATTCCAGAAGGAGGGTCGGCTCGTTGAAACTCAGGGAAACGCTTTGACAGCGGTTTTCCTTGGCCAAACTCACAAATTCTTCGGGCGTCATAAACCCGCATCCCTCCGACACATTCGGAAACTTTTTCGAGATTTCCCAGTTTTGGCACCAAGGACAGGGGAAATTACAGGACCAGGTCCCGCAGGTGAGCGCAGTGTCCCCCGGGAAAAGATGATAAAAGGGCTTTTTCTCCATGGGGTTTGGGGAAATCGCGGAGAGGAGCCCGTAAACGAGGGTGAAAATCCTCCCCCCGCGGTTTTCCCGTGTGCCGCAAAAGCCGCGTTGCCCAGGGACAAGAACGCAGCGCCGTGCACACGTCAAACATCGAGCTTTTCCTCCGGGAAGCCTTTCCTGGAGGAGGGCCTCGCGGACCCAGGGCTCCATAAATCCTCCCGGGGATAGATTACCCTGCCGGCCTCGATGCGGGCGAATCGCGGAAGTTCGTGTTCCACAACTTTGCCAAAATCCAAAATGTGGAGGACGCTGTGGCCCTGGGCCAAAAGCCAATCGGAAAGGAGGCGGCGATGGCAGCGCCACCAAAGCCTCTCCGCACATAACACCGCCGTTTTCTTTTCGCTTGCAAGCCTAAGAAGCCTTTCCGCTCCGTTTTGAAATTCTTCGGTAAGCATGTGATCCGCAAAGTTACAGAAACCGGGGCTATCCCAGGCCGTGTTGGGCGAAGCCTTTCCTAATCCTTTTTTGCGGTACCCGCCGAGCTCCTTTCCCAGCCACACATAACCGATGCCCTCTTTCTCCAGAGCGGCTTTCAAGTTTTCCTGGGAAAAGTGGGGATAGCGGCGCGAGGAAGGGAACGCGCGAATATCGGCCACAACCTCGATTCCGTAGGCCCGAAGGAGGTGGAGAAACTCCGGCCAAGGCCGATTGGAGTGTCCCAGGGTAAAGATCTCCACGGCCAGACCTTAACCTTTTGGTTGGCAAAGTGCAGGGAAAGGAGTAGGATTGATAAGGGCGGAGCGTAGCGCAGCCTGGCAGCGCGCTGGCATGGGGGGCCAGAGGTCACCGGTTCAAATCCGGTCGCTCCGACCAGCTACTTCCTAGGTAGAGCGAACTCCTCCAAAACCCCAAGCTCGGGGATGATTTCGCTAGCGCGGAGCTTGGCCACTTTCATAACCCGAACCGTGAGCCCGTCTTCGTCCGCCCTCACCACCACGTAAAAATAGTGCTCGTCATCTCCGAAGACCGAGCCCTCCAAGCGGGCGGGCGAGAGGGGGTAGAGATTGGCGCCGCCTCCACCTACAACAAGATAAGTTACACCATCCCGCACGATCCGCTCGTAGTTGTGGGCGTGTCCGTTGAACACAAGATCCACGCCAAGCTCAGCGAATACCGGATGCCAAAGCTTCTGCAGGCCTTCGGCTCCGGGTCCGTAGTGAACATCCGAAGAGAACACGGGGTGGTGAAAGATCACCACTTTGTAAGGTTCTTGTCCAGAAAGGTTTTTGCGGATCCATTCCAATTGTTCGAGATAATCCCGGGGGGTTTTGGCATTGGAATCGAGCCCTACAATGACGAGGTCCCCCCAGTGGAAGGCCCACCAACGCTTCCCAAGGCGGCCACCCCCGGGCGGCAAGGAGAAATGCTGGTAATAGCTGAGACTATCCCGTTCGTGATTTCCTAGAACGGGAATAAGCGGGGCCCACCGGAGCACCGGATCCAGAGACGTGAAAAAGAAGCGCCAATGCTCGGGAATGGGCGTTTCCACAAGGTCGCCACCGTGCAAAACGAAGTGGAACGCTACTCCATCGCAGGCCATGGCCTCTGCCACCATTTGCACCCGGTTCACTCCCGTCCATTGCCACTGCGTGTCGGAAATCACCGCAAAGGTTACGGGTTCACCGGGTTCCGGCGCCGTGCGAAAAGTGCCGATGGGCGTCTCTTCACCGGTTGGAAAGACAAGCTTGTACACATACCACGTGCTCGGCTCGAGGTTTCCGAGTTTCACGTGCACGATCTCCTGCTCACCGGAGGTCTGCGGAGCATGCGAAAAGGAAAACGGAAGCTCACCCGTCATCCAGTATAGGGAGAGAGGCCCGTAACGGATGGTCGCGGCTGTGGGTGGGGAGGAAAACCAGCTTACGGTGATGCTCGTACGATCCGGCGCTCCTGTCCAAGGACCATAAACAAGAGGCGAACTTAACGTCGTGGTTCCCAAAAGAAGAACACCTAAAAAGCAAATAAAAACGCGCCTCATTTCTCCTCCTCAAGGACTTGGATCTGCTCGGGGAAGAGAACGACAATGCGGGGGCCGCCGGAGAGGCTGTCCCACTGGAGTTCGCCCGTTACCGCGACTTTCTTTCCGGTAAGGTTAGCGTCCAATAGGGGTTGCCACCAGACTTGAGTGCACGGACTGGGCTGGAGGATGGCGCGAAAGCCGTAGCGGCTTTGCGCTGCCCAAAGGGACCAGCCTTCCTTCCCTTCCCCCACCCGCGAGACCTCAAACACAATGGTCACCACCTCCAAAACATAGCGCACTGGATCGCTCTCCACTTCCCACAGAGAAAGGGGTTCAGGATATTTGCCCCAAAGGTTTTTCTTCTCCCGTTGAGCAGAGGCCAGAGCTTCCAAAAAGCGGCAGTAATACTTTTCCCGGTCAGGGAAATAAACGAGAAGGCGGGCTAAGCCTTCTTTCAACAAAGCCTCGTTGACCATGAGGAAACCTTCCGGCGTTTCCACCCAAAGGTAGGCCAAAAGGCGGCTATGGGTATCCCGGAATTCCCAGGGGCTCAGTTCCACATAGACTGTTTTTCCCATGGTCAGCTTACGGAAATAGGCGGTAGCCTCTTCGGAGAAGGGCTCGCCGACTTCAGGAGTGTTGACGCCCAAAAGGCGCACGGTTTCGTAGGTAAAAATCCCGGCGGGAGGTGTGCCCAGGATCCTTATTTGGGCGGTATCCCCGTCCATCCACCGCACGACGCGAGCAGGAAAGGTTCCCTCGGGCTGGGCCAAAGCGGGGATAACAAAAAACGCGAAAGCTAGAAACAAAGCTCCTCTTTTCATGACCGCCTCCTACCGTTCATAGTGTACGCGGCGCTGCACCACGGTGAGCTGGAAAAGGGAGAGAAGGAAAATGATGGCGAAAAGAATTACGGAGGCCGCGGAGGCAAGCCCGTAATGTCCGGAGTCAAAGGCCTTGGTGAAAACATAGTAAACGATGGTGAGGCCGGACTTCTGGGGACCAGGCCCCTGAAGCAAGATCAGGACCTCCTCGAAGATTTTGAATGCGCCGATCATGGAAATGATGAAAACGAAGAAGATCTGCGGGGTAAGCAAAGGCAAGGTAATGCGCCGCCATACC
>Ga0072500_139329_pt1 | contig 42602 bp, 44 predicted proteins | sample GBScelen77Swater_FD_63803 | JGI IMG/M metagenome (GOLD analysis project Ga0072500, IMG submission 63803) | Hot spring microbial communities from Great Boiling Spring, Nevada - cellulolytic enrichment S 77C v2 (version 2) | ecosystem: Environmental > Aquatic > Thermal springs > Hot (42-90C) ...
AATCCCACAAAGGGAATTGAGAGTCCGATGGTAACTTCTTCAGCTCCGACTTAATCCCCAATGTTGCATTCGAAGAAATCCCACAAAGGGAATTGAGAGACTAAGCACAGAACAGACACAACCACCCTAACCCTCACCCAACCCAAGTTGCATTCGAAGAAATCCCACAAAGGGAATTGAGAGGGCCGTGAGGTCGGCTGGGACGACTAAGCTATTTAATATATGTTGCATTCGAAGAAATCCCACAAAGGGAATTGAGGAATAGTTGATCCGCCCAGACCGTCTCAAATCATAAATACCATCTGATTGAATTAAAAATCCCCGAATAAGATAGCCTAGGACGGGTTAAAACTCCTTCCAACAAACCCGATGTATGGAAACAAAAACCCCAAAAGCATAAGTTACTATCGGTGGACAGCGTTGATCTTAGTTGCGGTGACGGGGCTTTCCGCGGCTGGGCTAAGCCCGCTTGAACACGGCTGGAGACCTCCAAAAACAGGCATAACCCAGTAAACAAGCAAATAACACTCAGGTTCTAAATACAGCTCAGCATGAGGTCTGCGCCCTCAACTGATTTCCTCGCCCCCTCCCTGTATCTCAATTGACGGGTTTGAATGTTTATTTCAACTAACTCCTTCTGCAGCCCAGCATGTGCGATCATTATGCGTTTATCCGGGCTTGTTTTCTCCTCATCCCCGTATAGAGTTGACAGGGAGACCCACTCGTTGGCCCTCGAAAACAACTTCCTCTCAATACGGTGTTTTTCATCCATGATGAGGTAGTAGAAGGATTCGTTCACAACCTTATAGAATTTGGCAAGGGGTCTAAGGTCTTCAAGTGTGGGCATCTTACCCATCCCCGCAACCCGCTTCCGCACAGCCTCTGTCAAGAGAAGCGCGTAGACGGCGTCGGAGCTGATCTCCAATGGCCTCTCCACAACCCCGGGGCCGATGGTTATGTGCTGACACCACAGATCGAAGGCTTCCTTGAGGAGCTGGATTGGAGACATGTTTTCATGGACTGCTTCGCAAAGTGCCAGCGGCAGTGGGTAGTAGACCGCGGAGAGGGTGAGCTGGACTGTTTCTCTGTATTGTGTGTTAAGGTTTTTTATCTTATCACTTAAAGCCTTGTCCTTTCCCCTGTTTTTCAACAACCAACCTGAAAGCTGGTGTGGGACAATGATGGTTTTGACCCTATTCCTTGCTATGAGGTTGACGTTTAGACTTGTGTCACCGCCCGTAGGGGGCGATGGGTCGCTGTTGTAAACCTGAAGCTCCACGCCGTTCTCCAACTCCTTTCCATCTCCTCCGTGGGCGGCCAATATCAAACTGATTAACCAGTTGGCAAGCTTTAACGTGACAGCTGGCATGAAGTTAATGCCATGGGATAGGTCCAGTACGATTCTGGTGTAACCAGTATCGGCGCATTTTTTCCCAAGCATGTGGAGGGCCAACGCTTCAAAATCTGATGGAGCTCCTACGAACCTCCACTTACCCCCGGGGTTGCCCACAGCTGGACAGACAACCACAAGCGAGTCATGGGGCAAGCCGAGACATTCAATAAATTGCTTGAGAAAGGCTGTCAAGTTCTCCCTCAGCTCGGTGTATGATTTGGCGTCGGCGGATCCCCTAATTACATTGCGTAGACCTTCATAGCACGCGTAGCATTTGCTTTCACTCCCCTGTCCACCGTATTCATCAACCAAGCTGTCGAGCGCCAATATCGCCACATCAAAGTCTTCATGTCTAAACTTCTCCACGACTAGGCTGAGGCTTGTACATGACTCAACCTTAACCCCGTCTGAAACATAGACTTTGTTTCTCCAGCCTGCGGGCTGACCCCAGGGGGCTATAATTAGTGTCCTGCCCAACCCCGGTCTGGCCTTCTGAATTCCTTTAAATGTTATAAGTTTTTGTCAGCCATGCTAACGCGGTTTGCTTGCCATCATGCTGCCATCAAACGGCTCACCCGCCACCAAACCCCTTACTGCATTAGTCGAAGGGAAAGGAGGTGTCAAGCAGGGTCTTGATTTCTGGAGGGATGCTACTCGTAGTAGGGGGTGCGGAGGTTGTTGAGAGGAAGATGGATGAGCTTTTCCTCGAGGCCAGAAGCCTGTTCAACAACACCGTGGACGAGACGGCTAGGAAGAGAGCGACCATATTCTTAAAAACTCCTCAAAATACAGGGTCGCAACATCCCTATCCCTGACGACGACAAAGTTTTCGTCATTCCGGTCTTCAGCGGCCGTGGACCAGTTATAGCTGCCGGTCAACACAACCTCGCCGTCGATTACCATGAATTTATGATGCATCAGGGCGGGGTTGTTGTCAAGCCTCACATCAACCCCAGCGTTTCTTAGCAAGAGATAGTCTGAGCCGGCGCCAAAGGCATTATCCCTCTCAATAACAACTTTCACATCCAGACCCCTGCGATTTGCGTCAACAAGGGCTGCTGCCAACCCATCTCTCGTAAAAGAGTAGACAGCGACATACACACTCTTCCTCGCCATGCTTATCAGTTGAACAATCTTTACATCGCATTCTTCATTCCTACTGAAGCAGACCAGCTCCACAGCACCTGATTTATATGTGGTGGCTGTTGCTTGCAGGGTTTCCGTCACCACCGAGGTTGCAGTATAGGTTGTGGCCAGGGTAGTTCTCTCCGTAACTGTGACGGTCTCTGTAACGGTTTTCGGCGGCACAAAGACTATGCCCAGGAATATGCCGACAACAACTCCCAACAGCAAGGCAAAAGCTGCAAACCGCGCCATGGACAGCCCTACCAGCCATACGCCAAGTCAGATTAAAATTATTGCGTGAATCCCTGTTTCGGAGACATATGCTTCCTCTCGCTCCATGGCTTGCATGGGTTATTCCGCTCGTCGGGAGCATACTTGTTCCGCTGATTTTCCGGGCTGGAAAGAGGGCTGGGGAGGTCTTTGCTGTGGCTGTGTCCTTCGCCGCGGCCGCCTTCAGCCTCTCCATGCTGCCCGACGTTTACGGCCTAGCTCACGGCTTTGTGATAAAAGTCCCATGGATACCATTGGGCGGGGAGAGGTTTCTGGAGGCCAGCCTGCTTATCGACCCTTTGAGCGTCATGATGGCGTCTATAGCGACGGGTATCGGCGCCCTAATCGTTCTCTACAGCGTCGGCTACATGGCCCATGAGGAGGGGCTGCCAAGATACTACTTTTTCATGCTCTTTTTCATAGGCGGTATGACGCTGCTGGTTCTCTCGGAGAACTTCCTCATGCTGTACATTGGGTGGGAGATCGTGGGGGTGTGCAGCTACGCCCTCATCGGTTTCTACAACAAAAAACCAGAGGCCAACCATGCGGGGATTAAGGCCTTCGTCACCACAAGGGTTGGGGACGCCCTCATGCTGGTCGGAATAGTCATGATGTTCGTCCAATTCGGCACCTTTAGCTTTACTGGGCTTGAGAAAAACATGGCCCACGCCGTTGAAAAAGGACATACATCTTTCCAAGCATTGTTGCTGCCGCTACTCCTTATTTTCGGCGGCGCCGTCGGTAAGTCGGCCCAGTTCCCGTTGCATGTATGGCTACCTGACGCCATGGAGGGCCCGACACCTGTTTCAGCCCTGATACATGCGGCAACCATGGTTAAGGCGGGGGTCTACCTCGTGGCGCGTATGATAATCACAGTCATACCCTTTGAGGCCTTCCCGCCGGCAGCACTCGGCGAATGGTACCTCACAATATCCTTGATAGCTGGCTTCACAGCCTTCTTCGCCGCAACAATGGGGCTTGTCTCGAACGACATAAAACGTGTAGTGGCCTACTCCACCATAAGCCAGCTTGCCTTGATGTTTGCGGCTCTTGGGATGGCCTCGGAGACGGGGGTGTTTGGTGGAGCCTTCCATGTCCTAAGCCACAGCATCTTCAAGGCTCTGCTGTTTCTGGCCGCAGGTTCGGTCATCCACGCAGTCCACACAAACAACCTCGACGAGATGGGCGGCCTCCGCTCCAAGATGCCGGTAACTTTCTGGACCTCAACAGTCGGTGTACTGTCACTGTCCGGTGTGCCGCTGTTCAGCGGTTTCTGGAGCAAAGACCTTGTAATAGAGTCGACACTGGAGGCCGGTAACATAGCCGTCTTCCTCCTGGTTGTCGGAGCCTCCGTACTGACGGTAACATACAGCCTACGTTGGCTCTACAAAGTCTTTCTCGCACCCCCCAAGAGCCATGTCTCCGAACACGCCCACGAATCACCGGCCGTCATGACCGTGCCGCTGATAATTCTCGCCGCCCTCTCAGTCGGTATCGGGGTAACCGGACCGTTTTTCGAGGAAAATTTCCACCACTACCTCGGGCTTCACGGGGAGGTAGAGACCGGGTTGATGACTTATTTAGCCTCGGCCGCTGTCCTGCTAACAGGCGCGGGGTTAGCGTACGTATACTATCTTGGAGGTATTTCAAGCCCCGAAAACGTTAGGCGGTCCGGGGCTGGCGCCCAGCTCCACAAACTGCTGGTTAACAGATACTATGTTGACGCATTCTACTACAGGGTCTTCGTCGACGGACTTGACAGGCTGGGCTCAGCTCTCCTGAGACTCGTTGAGCTAAAAGTCATAGACGGATTCAACTACGTCATATCAAGGGCGACCGTATCCTTCGTGCAGTTCTTCAGAAACATCCAAACAGGGGAGAGCAACATCAACATAAGCGGCCTGATAATTGGGTTGGCCATCCTTCTGCTGCTTTTCCTTAGGTTCCTGTTTGGGGCTGTTTAAGGATATATTGGAAAACGCAGCGTTTTCCGCCTCTGGAGATGCACTGGGTTTCGCTTAACTCTACCCCGGCCCCCAAAACACATCCTGTAACACCCCTAACCAAATCTGTTACCGCCTCTACGCACATCTGCCCATCGGCGCTCGGCTCACTGCAAAGCCTACATTCCTTAACCTCTATTATGTAGATGTTCTCCGCCTTTTTTCTGAATTTAGCACCGCTCCGTAAAACTATTTCAAGAACGTTTTCAACTGCTGTTCCATAATCCTCGGACGTGTACTGCATGGCGTAGACATACATTCTTGCGAAAAACTCCCTCATCCTCCTAATCCTATTTCTCACCTCATCCTTGGATAGGTTTTCGCCAAGATAGCTGCAAAGCTCTCCAAGAAACGCGACAGGCTCTGGATATGTCAGCATCCTCATCATTGAGACATAGTTTTTTAAACGCTCTCTAAGGCCTGTGGGTGATTTTTTCTCGACAGACAGATATCTTTTGTAGACATATTCAGCTACCTTCCGGTAGGATGTCTCCGGCATGTCCTTGAAGATTTCACCAATCCAGGCAAGCCTTAACCCCACAAGCTCCTTAACCATGAAGTATTCACTTACAGGCATGTTTTTTGGGGATGCAGCCCCCCAAGCGAGAACGCCTTCTCTGTCTATTGATATCTTTTCGGCGAGTTCTTCTATAACCGCAGGGTTTACAATGGTTTTGCTGGGAAATATTTTCAGCCCGCCTTCGTCGTAGACATAGCTTACGGGCTTCAGATGGTATTCGGGGCTAGATATCCTAATTGGTGTGAAAGCATAATCGACACCGCTCTGGAGACGTTGTACGCTTATCTCCAGCGCTCCATCCACAACCGCCATCAGCTTTCTCTCAAAGTTGGCGAACGTCCCTTTGGGGAGAAGGAAGAACTCGATGTTTCCAGCTCTCTTTATGTCGGATATCATGTTGTCGACAAGTTTCAGGGCGGTCTCCTCTCCGTAGCGAACTAAAATCTCTTGTAAGTAGGTGTGTATTAGGACCTGCCGCGTCAGGTTTTTCCTCAGCCGGCTCAGCTGGATGGATACGTCCTGCGGGTTGTCTATCTCAATATGCAGCCTTCTACTGCTTTCAGGGCTTTGGCGTGTTGAGACCACCTCTGCGACAGGGTGGTCTTTGAGTAGGGTGAGTAGGAAAAGCCTGCCCTCATGCATCGTCTCGTCGAGAACCAAGACCGCCATACCGTATGAGAGATCGACTATCTCATCGAAGACTTTGTTTCCTGTGAAAAACCTACCTTCCCCATCTTCTACATCTATCGTGTGCTCGGCTTCGCGTTCCACGGGTATCAAAGCTATTGTTTTATTTCCCACAATATTATATTAGCATTTTCACCTTTCCACAGCTTTAGTCGCAAAGCACTAATAAGGAACTACGTGTTTGGCCTTTTGGCCGCATTTTGTTTTTAGGGCCTTCTTACAGTAATACTTTTATATTATTATGATATTTCAAACCGAAAAGCTTTTCACCAACCAGTCAACACAAAAGCTGAAAAGAAATGATGGGAACGGTGTCCAACCTAACAGCCCTCGTCACAGCCAAACCATCAAAGCAAACAATAATAGCACTAGCAATCCTGGGAGCGCTATTAACCATATCTCTAATAACAGGGGTAAATGCGGGGGAGCCCATAGACGCTATTCATTAGGCGCTAGCATTTATAAAGGTAAACTTTTCAACACCCCTCTCATTTTTTAAACAGTTTTCATAAGCTTTTCTAACTGCTCTACGAACACGTTCAACGTGGTCCAGTTTCCATCCCCATAATGCTCCATGGGTATTGTGTATCATTTTATAGTTTCAGAATTTATTTTTAATGTGGGAGTGTGTAAATTGAGTTTAACATCAGGTGGGATGTGTATTTTTGTGAAAATGCCTGCATTGGTATATTTTACCTGCTGAATATAATCTAGGTAGCCGTCATTTAGTTCCTCAACCGCTTGATATATTAAGTAAATCTGTACGTCGTCATATCTAATTCTTCTGGACGGAACGTATCCAACTATCAACCGATTCCCCTCAATGTGTTTTTCACGGTGGTAACTCACTAGCTGCGCAGGTATCTCATACTGTTGTGCGATTTTTTTCATCTTAACAGTTGGATCTTTTTCGAGTTCTTTGGTTATCACCAAATCTACTTTATCGAATTTGGATAATCCCATGCGGCTGCTTAAGGGTAGTTTTGCTATCTCTATCTCTAGTTTTTCACTCCAACAACTTTTTGAAAAATCATAGGTCTTTATCCATGCGGGTTGATAATAGCCATCGATCACTTCAGACAAGCTGAAATTGTTTAATACACCCGCCTCTGTCAACACGCTCATCATTTTCTTCAATAGGTCTATTTCTCCTTGTGGTGGAACGACTTCTATATAATACTCTAGCTGATTATCCAAAGCCGCTCTGTATACTATGTAGACTGTATCAAGCCACCGGAGAAAGTTTTCACGCTTTGCCTGGTCGAGGTTTTTGCTGAACCTTATGAATAGGATGCATGGCTGTAGACCTAGGGCTCGGTAGTCCACCACGGGGAGAAACCTGAAGCCGGCGTTGTGGAATCGTTTGAGGTAGTATCTGCATGTTTCGACGGGCATGTCTAGCTCGTATGCTATGCGGGATACGCGTGTCGGGCCGTACTTCATTGCAGCTGCGATAACTGAGGTGAATGCGTAGCGTGTGGGGGGTGAGGAGAGCTTCATGGCTAGAACAAGTTATTTAATAGTATTTATGTTTTCTAAAAATTTAAAAGCATGTTTAAACGGTATCAATAGCTAAATTGTCCCGGCGGCGCGTTTGGTGTGATGTTGCCGGGAACTCCGCTCGATATACCTCTGCTTACCTTGGCTGTCGTCGCCCCCATTGCCCTAACGCCTCTTACGTTTCTGGTGGGCAGGGTTGGGGGCTGGCGTGCCTCAGCAGTTTTCACCACAGCTGCATTACTCATACCGCTGGCTGTGCTCGTCACGCTCACCCCTGCGGTAATTTCCGGGACTTCCTTCCATGAGGAATTTACCTGGGTTCCAGCCTTGGGGCTAACCATTGGCTTCGTCCTCGACGGCCTCAGCTACCCCTTCGCCCTCCTCATATCTCTCGTCAGCTTCCTCGCCTCCCTCTACTCCGTCAAATACATGGAGCGTGAACACGGCCTCACATCCTACTTCACACTTCTCCTCCTCTTTGTCGGCGGAATGCTTGGAGTAGTCCTCGTCACTAACCTCTTCCTCTTCTACATCTTCTGGGAGCTTATGCTCATACCCTCATACGCGTTGATCGCCTACTGGGGTACAGGCAACCCAAGACTCATAGGCTTCAAATACTTTATCTTCACTCATGCAGGGGCTTTAGCGCTACTGATAGGCATAGCATGGCTTGCGGCCTTGTTCAACAATCTGAACATCTTTGAGCTGGGCGCCCTCGTCTCCGCGGCCGACAGCCAGCTAAGACCTGTCCTGACAACGATAACCGTCCTCATATTTGTTGGGGCCGCGGTGAAGATGGCTGTCTTCCCCTTCCACACATGGCTGCCTGACGCACATGCTGAGGCACCAACCCCGATAAGCGTTCTCTTAAGCGGCGTGATGATAAAGACCGGTGTCTACGCGTTGGCCCGCCTCGTCATCGGCATACTTCCCTCCACCTTCATGGACATCAGGGAGCCGGTCGCCTACCTTGCTCTAGCCAGCATGCTCTGGGGTGGTGTGATGGCCCTAGTGCAAACAGATATTAAACGCCTTCTCGCCTACAGCAGCATAAGCCAGGTCGGGTACATTGTCTTCGGCCTCGCGGCAGGAAACGCTGTGGGGCTTCAGGGAGGGTTGTTCCATGTGCTAAACCACGGCTTCGCAAAGGCCCTTCTCTTCATGGCCGCCGGCGTCCTGATACATGAAATCAATGAAAGGGACATAAGGAAGATGGGTGGTCTAGCCTCCAGAATGCCCTTGACAACCATAGCGATGCTGCTTGGAGGACTCTCGATCGCGGGGACGCCGCCACTCGGTGGATTCATGAGCGAGTGGATGGTTTTCTCGGGGGGTGTTGAGGCCGGGTGGACGTGGCTTGTAGCAGTAGCCATCCTCGCCACAGCAATAACCGCCGGCTACTACTTGAGAATGGTAAGGTCGGTCTTCTTCGGCGAAACTAAACTTGAGGCCCACGACGCGCCGCCAACCATGTCGATACCCATGTCACCGCTCATACTGCTGGTCGTAGTCCTAGGATTCTTAGCAACACCTATACTTACCGTCATAGCAAACTCCGCCGCAGCTCTCGCGCTATTTTGACGCAACCTCCCTCTCAAGCCTAACCAATAGCTCCTTGACCTTGGCCGAAAGCTCGGCGGTAAGGGCTTCACGCAACTCAGGGTCGGCCACAAGTAGGTCCAGTTCACCTTCCACCGAGTTAGGGCCCCTGTTTTTAATGGTGAATATTGGGGGAAATCGCTGGTCAAGACGTGACTTATAACGGTAGGCCAGTTTAAGCAGTTCTGCCTCGGCTTTTGGCGGGCTTACTTTTGCAGGTATTGAGACGGGTATGCTAATGCGTTGTGGTGCCACCGAGGTCTTGTTAACACTCACCTCTTTAACAAACCGGGAGTTTGGTATAGCAGCTATGGAGTCGTCTTCCATGAGTATAACAGTAGCCACATGGTTTATCTCGACAACTTTGCCGCTGAAGCCGTTGACGCTTATGTAGTCGCCGACTTTTACTGGGATGAAGGTGCCCATAAACACTTTGGTGAGAATGTTGCTCAGTAGGTCTCTGGCGGCCACAATCAGCCCAACCCCAGCCACAGCAAGAAGGACCAGCAAAACATCTAGGTTTAGGCCAAGCTGGTTAACAGCCAGAAGAAGCCCTACCGCCCAGACAAATAAGGAGACCGTCTTTACGGCTTGGTCCACAATCAGCGGAGGAGCACCCCTCATGGCCCTGCCCAGGATTGCTGAGAAAAGCTTAGCTACAACATAGGTAATGAGAAGTATGGCTGCAACGGCAGCAAGCCTTAACACAATCTCCGTGACGTTCATAAGCTCAAGCACAATCATTGAAATCCCTCCGCAACCGTATTCAAAACCTCGGACTCCTCCTTCAAACCCCTCTCTATGCTAAGAACCTCAACAGCCCTCCTCCCCAACACACCCATCTCTCTCCGTGCATCTTCATTCACCAGAAGATACTCCACCGCTCCAGCCACTTCCTCAACATTATTTGGGTCAACTATAAAGCCGGTTTTCATATGTTCCACTATCTCTGATATCCCTGCTGCCGAGCTGACTATAACCGGTTTTTCATGAAGCCATGCCTCCGCGACAACCAGCCCGAAGCCTTCAGCTCTCGAGGGCAGTATGAAGACATCGCACCTTTCGTAGGCGGCGTCAAGCATATTTTGAGGCAGATGACCTGTAAACACAACCTTGTCGCTAACCCCCAGAACTTCGGCTATCTCGGATACTTTCGCTCGCCACGCACCAGCCTTGTCAAGCCCAAGGCCCTTAGAGCTGCTTGAAAAGCTGCCGTTGCCCACAAACACAAATTTTAGTCCTGGATATCGTTTAACCAGATGTGCCAAAGCTTTTACCGCCGTGTCATGGCCCTTCAATGGGTCGAGCCGCGCCACAAGTAGAACCACAAAATCATCGTCGTTTATTCTGAATTTTTCGCAGAAGGACTCGACCTCGGCTCTTCCAGGTCTTTTGTATTCACTGAAGTCTATGTACGGATATATGTGGTATGCTCTGCCTTTGTAGCCTCTTTTGACAAGTGTGTTTAGGTATGTTCTGCAGCTGACTATTATGGCGTCGTAGGCGTTAAGAAATTTTGTCAGAAAGGGCTCCCAGTCCGGTGGTATGGCTTTTTCGTCGAATGGGATGTGCCATCTGAATATCTTCGGCTTCAGGCTTTGAAGCATGTATCCTGTTGGGAGCTGTTGGAAGTCGTGTATGTAGAAGAGGTCGAGGTCCTCTTCCTTGTCGAGTTGAAACAATGTTTCGGCGCAGACCCTGTTGTAGAGGTTGAAGTATGCGTATTCGTCGCGCCACGCTAGCTCTATTAGCGGCGGTATCGACTGGTCGGCTGTACCGTGGAAGAGCCTCCACATATGCTCCTTGACAGCGCCGTAGGATTTCAGAGACGACTCGTCGACCTTCACGGCGATGAGCTTTATTCCGTTGTAGACCATTTTAGGAGGTGCTTTTGGGTTGAGGGAAACCCAGTAAACATCCTCAGCCATATTTTGGGATTTCATGTGGAGAAGAAGCGGGTACACCATCCTTGTGACGCCGCCGGGTGAGAATACATAATCCCTGTCTATCTCAAGCTGTCCCACATCCACATAGTCTCGTTGGCTTAACCCCTCAGATAGAACCCTGATTAGCGGTGTCTGTGAACAGACAGCGAGGCGCATTACGGTAAAATTACGACCTGACTGCTTTAAACGTTACGCTTTCACGGCGGCTTTTCGCTTCAGGACCTCGGTGTCGAATTTTTCAAAAACCTCGGGAAAGTTCTCTTTCAGGTAAAGCCTTATAATGTATAGTGTTGCCGCGACGCCCAAAACCCCCATCAGAAGCATGGCCCACCTCGGGTAGAAGAGTGACTCGGTAAGGAACATGGAGACCGCTATCCAGAGGACCGGTGAGACGAGGAAGAAAAATGCTACTATGGCTTTTGTTATGAGCATTTTGTCTCCGAGAAGCCTTGCGATCGAGGCTGTCAGGCCGCTGGAGAGCTCGGCCTCGGCGGAGAGGTCGGGGTTAAGTTTGTAGACGACCTTGCCTATGTCGTCGAAGAGGTCGATGTTTGTGGCGGCGTAGAAGTCCCGCTTAAGCCATGCCTTTTTCACGCCGTTTTTCGATACAAGGAAGATGTTCTCGCCTTCCACCTCCATCAAAAGCCCCCTCCTCTTCGCAAACCTTTCAACCGCCTGCAGGGTATCCTTAGTCAGCTCAAGTCCTGGATTTTTCAGCGACGCCCCCAGCATAGGTGGGTTAAGTGGGATGTAGCGGTTGACGACAACCGAGCCGTCCCTGAACTCTGGCATCTTCTCCTGAATGATGGCGTCTGGGACACCTTTCTCAACCTGCTCCTTAACATGTTTGAAGGCTTTGGCGAAGGCTTCAGACATCTCATCTTGTCTGGAGGCTGCGTCTATTTATGCCTGCATGCCGCCATACAGGAAACAAGCGGCCCTAACACCGCCGTTCACTTTATACATCTTCGGCTCCCTGTAATCGCAAACTCCCGGCATGAAGGCTGGGCAGCGTGGGTGGAACCTGCAGCCCGCAGGCGGGCTTACCAGACTTGGCGGCTCCCCCGATATGACTTTCCTGACGACCAGCCTGTTGCGAGGGTCTGGGTCAGGAATGGCCTCAACCAGAGCTTTTGTGTAGGGATGGCTTGGGTTTGAGAGGACTTTCCTAGTTGGGCCGAGCTCCACCAGCTTACCTGCATACATTACCGCTATCCTGTCGGAAAAATATTTTGCAGTAGCCATGTCGTGTGTTATGTACAGCATCGTCGAACCATACTTTTGCTGTATTTCCCTCAGTAGGAGTAGCAGCTCTACGCGTATGGATGCGTCCAGCATAGTCACCGGCTCGTCCGCCACTATAAACTCCGGGTTAGATATTAGTGCGCGGGCTATGGCGACCCTCTGCCTTTGTCCACCGCTAAGCATGTGTGGGTACTTGTAGGCGAAGAGCTCAGGTGGGTCGAGCTTAACGTCGCGCAGAGCTTTGAAAACCCTCTCCTTTCTCTCGCTTTTACTCCCTATTTTGTTGACCACGAGAGGCTCCTCCACGGCCCTGTAAACCGTGTAGCCCGGGTTAATGCTCGAATATGGGTCCTGGAATATTACACCAAACCTCCGTCTCAAGGTTTTGAGCTCCGTTTCAGACATCGAGGTGACGTCTTGGCCGTCGAAATAGATTTTTCCACCTGTTGGCTTCACGAGTGCTATCAAGGCCTTTCCGAGAGTTGTTTTACCCGACCCGCTCTCGCCGACAAGCGCCAAAGTCTCGCCCCTAAATATTTCAAGGTCCACATTGTCGACGGCTCTCACGAATCCCGCGGTCCCGAAGAGCTTCCTGACAGGAAAATACACCTCTAGGTTTTCTGTTAAAACCAGGGGTTTTTCGCTCAAGTCTTTCCCTCCTCCAACAACCAGCAGGCCGCAGCTTGTCCACCATCTCTAAACATCGGCGGTTCCTCTGTATCGCATTTTCCTTTAATGGCGTAGGGGCATCGTGGGTGGAACCTGCAGCCCTTGGGTGGGTCTATCAGGTCTGGCGGGGCTCCGGGGATGAAGACAGGCTCTCTGTCAAGCCTTAGAGTTGGGACGCTCTCTATTAGAAGCCTTGTGTAGGGGTGTTTTGGCTCCGTGTAAACCTGCTCGATGGACCCGTACTCGACGATTTTACCTGCGTACATCACCGCAACTTTGTCGGCGAGCTCGCTGGCAAGCCCCAGGTCGTGGGTGATGAAGATGTAGGTGAAGCCAAGCTCTGTCTTCAGCCTCTTGAGCAAATTCATTATGTTGGCCTGGGTTATTACGTCCAGCGCCGAGGTGGGCTCATCCAGTATGATGAGTCTTGGTTTGAGCACGAGCGACATGGCTATCATAACTCTCTGCTTCATACCCCCGCTCAGCTCATGAGGATACCTGCGGCTGACCGATTCATCCAGGCCGACAAACCGCAACGCCTCCACGGCTTTCTTCAAAGCCTCAGGTTTGGGCATGCCTTTGTTTACCACCAGCGGCTCGGCCACCTGGTCACCTACCCTCATTACCGGGTTAAGTGAGTTCATCGCGCCCTGAAACACCATCGATATTCCCCCCACCCTAACCCTCCTCCTAAACTCCTCCTCTCCCAGCTTGTTTATCTCCACGCCGTCAAAAACAATTGAACCGTTTAAGACGGCCACATTCCTGGGCAGAATTCTGATTATTGCGTGTGCTGTGGAGGACTTCCCTGAGCCGCTTTCTCCGACAATCGCAAGCGTCTCCAGATTTCCGACCTCAAAGCTCACCAAGTCAACAGACCTAACCAACCCCCTCAAGGTGGAGTAGTAAAGTTGTAAATTGCTCACACGAAGCAGAGGCTCGCCCACGTCTGTCCACCTCTCACGAACTTCTCTCCCTCACATATCCTAGGACGCCGTGCAGCCCGACGACTATTCCGGCGAGCGACATGCTGTAGGCCAGCAGGCTTAGTAGAATATCTTTCTCCAAAAACCCGACAACCATTAAGAAAGACAGAATGAAGGCTGTAAAAACCAGCGTAAAGCCCACCATAATTTCATACACCTCTCTCAGCATTACATCTCCCTGAGTCTTGGGTTGAATATTTTATCGAGCGTGAAGCCTATGAGTGCGAAGCTAACCGAGGTGGCGGCCAGCAGGGCGGAGGGTATCAGCACCCAGTAGTACTGTGCCTTAAAGAGGGCCCCTGCGTAGAAGGCGTCCTGAATCACCTTACCCCAGGTAGGTGTGACAGGGTCTCCGATACCCAGTATTGCCAGAGCGGCCTCGAGGAAGACAAAGTCAGCCGCAGAGAGGACGACGGAGGGGATCATTGTCGGCAAGACTCTTGGTATTAGATGTAGTAGCAGTATTCGGAGGTTTCCTGCGCCGTATGAGCGGGCTGCCTCGATGTAGGGTGATTCCCGCAGCTGTAGGAAGAGGGCGCGGTAGTTTTTTACACCGGGTCCGAAGGAGCTCAGAGCTATGACTATGAGGAGGATTACCCAGATGTTGACCTTGTAAAGCGTCGAGACCATTATCAACACCGGCAGAAAGGGCAGGACTAGAAATATCTCGACGACGCGCTGCATGGCTGTGTCGACGACGCCGCGGAACCAGGCGCTGACTGCTCCTATCGTCATCTGGATGAGTGCTATGGAGACTGCGGCCGAGACGCCGAAGAGAAGAGCTACGGGTGTGCCCCATAGTAGGGCTATTCCTATATCCCGGCGGAGGTGGTCTGTCCCCGCCCAACCGTAGACTTTCCCGTAAACCACTAGCTTGACGTCGATGTCTGCGTCAGGCTCAAACATAATTCCTTCAACGAGCAAAGTGTAGCGGCCCTTCTGCACCGTTATCGTTTCGGGGTTGAGTATGCTGGCGTCTTCAACGGCGAAAAGGGCTGCCGACGCAGATAATTCGACAGCCGGCTTTTCTTTGAGGATGGCTTCGACGCGTTCGTTTAGCTTCCTCACAACCTCTCTGTCAGCCGATATGAACAGCCTGTCTTCACGGCCTACCGATAGCTCTTTGACGCTTATCTTAGCGCCGTCTGGTTTTATCCAGCTTATCGTCAGCCTGGGCTGGGACATATTGTAGGACGATCTGAAGAATAGGTTGATCTCGCTCGGGAAGTCGTCGTATTCGTAGTTGAAGCTCAGCTCCGCCCTCAGTATCTTGATGTTCTGGCCCGCGGGTACAACAACCTTCACAGTCTCGGGCCCAGGCTTCCCCGTGTCGCGTATTATTGTTTCGGGGAGCTTTTTTGATGTGAAGAGGTTGAACCATGCGGGGGCCGCGTTTCTAGGGCTGTCCAGCCACGTTAGCTCCCCCGCCCTCCAGAGCTGGGCAGCCTTCTCAAAGGGGAGGGTCACGACTGTATAGACGGAGACGCCGATAAGGAATAGAAGAACAGAGATACCTATGAGCGCGGATTTGTATCTTAGAAGAGGTTTTAGCCGCATCATCTCGTGGGTACACCTGCCTTTATTCTTGGGTCAAGTAATGCGTAGACGATCTCGAGCACGAAGACGGTCACCGCCAGTAGGTATGCATATATCACCACCAACCCGACTAGGACGGGTGTGTCGAAGATGACTGAGGAGACGTAGAATAGGCTTCCCACACCGGGCCAGTTGAAGACTGTCTCGGTTATTATGGCCCCGGTCCATGAAGCGATCAAGGTGAGCGATAGGTCTGTTATTATTGGGGGCAGTGTTGGGCGGAGTATGTATCGTCTCCTGATGAGGGGTTCGGGTATGCCCTTTGCTCTAGCCACTTCGACAAAGTCCTCGCTTGAAAATATCAGGAAGAAGGTTCTTCTGGTATAGCTGCTTATGAAAAAGTATGCGGTAAGCCATGAGAGGACGGGGAGTATCATGTGGCGCAGTACACTTAAGGCGTATTCAAGCCGGTCTGTGGGAGGGGGGATGTCAACCATTCCTCCGTAGGGAAGGACTCTGAGCACTGATGCGAAGATGAGTATTAGGAAGAGTCCGTAGAACCAGCCTGGGAGAGAGGATAGTGGGGTTAGGAGGCTCATGACCCTGTCAATCCTGCTTCCATACCTGCGGCTGAGGTAGAGTCCGGAGAAAAGCCCTAGGAAGAAGAGTATCAGCTGGGTCGTGGTGAAGAGTAGGACGGTGTTGGGCAGCCTCTCCATTATTATGATGCGGACGCTGCGGGAGCCGCTGTCGCTGGAAAGAAAAAGGGCCCTTCCTAAATTAAGGGAGAGCGCATCCCATAGATAGTTTATGCTCCTAAATATGAAGGGCTGGTTGAAGCCGAGCCTGTCCAACTCGTTGCGGTAGAGTTGGTCGATCAGGTTCCTTATCGCTGTCTCATTGAGTCCACGGTATGCTGGGTTGGCTCTCACGCTTTCGGAAACCCTGAGAAGGACCTCGCCTTTAACGATCTCATCCACAAATCCGCCCATGTTCGCAATATAGATGGTGATATAGACCGCGGCAACTACTGTTGCGGCAAGTATCACGCCACGTCTGACAAGGAAAAATATCCAGCCGGGAATCCTCATGACAAAAATAAAATAAAGTTAAGGGGTATTAAGTTTAGGGGTTGTCGGCTATCTCTTCCGGAGGAAGCTCACCGCTATGCCCGCCAGCGAGAGGACTATGGCAAGCACCGCCAGCCCGAGAACTAGGTTCACCGTTCCCTGCAGACCCTCAACACCGGTACTTACTTGGTTGACGCTGCCTGACAGGGACCTTATCTGTGAGTCAAGCCCCGATATCTTAGCCTCGAGGTCCGCCCGGGCCTTCGCTACTTCGCTCAGAATTCCTTCTTTAAAGCTTAACACGTTCAGGGATGCTGTCGCGGTTGCCGGGACGCCGACGAGCTTAGAGACAGCTATGACCTCGAGTGAGACGGCGCCCGTCGGTAGTTTGTAGGTCTCCTCAGGCTTCAGTACTACACGCCACACGCCGCCGCCAACCGGTTCTGCGAAGCCCACCGAGGTTCCGGCAGGGCTTGTCAGAATGTATTTGACGTATGCTATGTCGTCCTCCCTGTAGGGCTGGCCTTTGAAGGTTATGGAGACCGGCACCTCGGCCGGGAACCCTGTCTCGATGGTCGGAGTAGCCGTAACTCTTACGCTAGGTATCTTCGGCTCCGCGAAGCCGGCCCACTTGGTCGCCGGGTCTGGGAACTCCCTGAACGCCTTCAGCACAACGATTTTAGCCGTTGGGTCGACCCTGTCGAGGTAGAATGGGCCATTGCCTACGAGGAAGTGTCCCTTGCTGTTGACCCACGCTTTGAGGTTGTTGTAACGCTGCAGGGCCTGCTCCACCGTAACATATTGACCCATGACGTTCTGGTACGGTATGAAGCGCTCCGCAATAGCCCTGTCCAAGTATTTCTTCAGTATGTCGATGGAGGGGCCTGCGACGAAGCTTGTCCACTCGACCTTCAACTGGTCAGCCTTGTCAGCAGAGAAAGCCAGTTCGCCGTTTGCTTCAGCAAGCCAAGCAACCGCCACTGTATGCCATGGACCAGGACCGAAAGTGTAGTCGGTGAAGAACGCTGATGCCGCAGCCCAAACATTTGTTTCGGCATCAAGGTATGCCCTGTCAGAATAGTATTCGATAACTAGTGGGTCCTCGCTTAGTATTCTGAAGCCTTTGAAGGTAGCCCTGAACTCCTCGAATGTGGGTACGTAGGATTCGTCGAAGACCGGGCTTTTCTCATCTGCCCTGTCGAAGGTTAGTATGTAGCTGAAGACTATGTCGGCGAGTGACATTGTGCTGCCGTCGTGGAACTTTGTCTTGAACAGGTTTTCGTCGAAGTAGACCACTGTCCTTGTCTTAGCGGTTGTCCCGGGCGGGGTATATGTTATTTCCTGTTTTTCAGCATCCCAGCCATACCACGCATCCTCAGGAACAACTATCTCAGGAACAAACCTCAGGTTAACGTAGTCAAGGGTAGAGGTTATGGGTGTTCCTGCAACGACGTAAACGTCTGCCCGTGTTATCCTGTTGGGGAGGTAGAGCCCTGTGTATGGGTCTGAGATCACCGCCGGGTCGCTTACCGCCCTATAGAACATGGCGTCGTAAACCCAGTTGCTTCCTCCCACAGGGTTAATAGGCTCAACCAAGAGGTCGCTGCTGGCTATCTTGAGGCTTCCGCCCACTTTGTCAACATATCTGACGGTGTATGGCCAAAGTCTTGCGCCCGAGTAACCGCCCGCCAAGTCATAGGTCAGGGATACGTCCTTTCTAGAAGCCCATGGAGCAGTCTGGTGCACCAGCCAAACCCTTACCGAATCCTTCATCGAAAGCTCTAAAGCCCTCTCCATCAGTTTGTTTCGCTCCTCGATGGAGCGATACTCCCGGTTCCACAGTTTACCAGCCGCCGAGTCGAACTCCGGGTCTGGTTTGTATGCCTGCCAAAGTGGAACGGGTAGGCCACGGCTGGTGTAGAAGTATCCAAAGTTGTCTCCTTCATCTCTCGATACCTCTGTGGTTATCCACCCCCCCGTGTAGAGGTGCCACTTTCCTTCGGCTGGGTCTCCGCGTATCCATATTGGCGAGGCCTCTCGGCTTGTCTTATACTGTCTATCGACTGTGAAGCCTAGGCGCTCGAGCTGGGAGGATATGTAGTCGCCTATCTGTCTTCTCTGGTCCTCAACCCTTATCAGGAATATCAACGAGACAGGCTCGCCTTTGTAAGTCCACTTCCCTCCAACAAGCTGGGCCCCCAGCTTCTGCATCTCCTCACCGATTATAGTCCTGGCCTTGTCAAAGTTGTACGCGTATTCTCTCTCCAGCCTCCTGATCAGGTCTGCGTATCTTCCATAGTCGGGGAATGAGGGGGCGAGGGCTGTGTACCGCGGGACAGCTAACCCGCCCATGATCTCGTTGGCCAAGTAGTTTCGGTCGATCAAGTAGTTCATGGCCTCTCTTATCCGCGGGACGGAGAACGGGTTGAGCTTGCCCGTCGCCGGAAACTCGGGCCCCACAGGGTTGAAAGTCAGCTCATAGTAGAGGCCGTAGGTCATCACGTAAGTAAGCTCTGGCGATTCTCTGACCCTCTTGAAGAGCTCGGGGTCTCTCAGGTCCCTGAAATAGACCTGCATCTCGTTCTTCAACAGCATGTCTATCGCTTTCGCCTGGTCCTGCTCAACGAAGAAGACAACCTCGTCGACCCAAGGGCCTTTTGGAACAGCCTGCGCACCACCCACAAGAAACAGGCCTGGGACTAACAGCAACGCCGTCAGAAATACAGCACTTAACACTAAATTACGTGGCATTTTTCTTCAATCATCATAATACATAACTTGCTTATAAGACTACCCCTAAATCAGTTGATTACAAAAGCCGGCATTTTAAAAGATTGCCGGAAGAGCATAAGTCTTACACGTTCTCAAGCTCCATGAGGCTTAGCATGTAGGATTTTGAGAGCTCCTCCGCCGACGGCACCTTGATGTCCAGCCTGAGAAGCTTTGAGAGAGATTCAACAGCCCTCTTCGCGGCGAAGAAGTCAGGAGCTACCTCAGCTGTTTCAACAAGCATGGAGAAGTTCCTCAAACCCAGCTCAGACGCGAGTACAGCCAGCAGGCCGGCAGCTCCGACGATCTGTCCCGAGTACTTGACACCGCCCACAACCCTAGTCCATGCCTCCAGAAGCTCGGGGTCGGTTGATGAACAGTAGACCTCCCGCCTTTCCGAGACGCTGTCTTTCCCGTACCCGCCTATTGTCACAATCGTACTGCACCCCATGTTTTTGGCCGCCGTAATTATCTTCCAGCAGAGGTCGTACTGTCCGTAGCTTGTGCTGGGCTGGGCGTTCCCGTAAAGTATGAGGAGCGGTGGGTCATGTTCAGCAACGTATATGTCGGCGAAGGTGAAGACTATTTTTCCCTCGGAGACGTAGCCTATGGCTGGGAAAAAGGGGGAGTAAAACCTTACAACCCTGCGGGACTTGAGGGTTCTCAACAAGTAGGCTACGGCGACTTTAGCCACCAGCCCTATTCCCGGCAGCCCCTCGACCAAAACCGCGTCCGGCACCCTGACCCGTTCCCCGCCATCCTCATACCTTACTTCTGTTTCAAGCATGGAAATATCACAGTACAGGACGTTAATAATGGTTTGCGCAGAGCTTAAAAAAGCAGTAAAGGCAGATGCTGTGGATGAAGGCTGTTTTCGAGGTAAAGCACAAAGACCTCCTGGGTAGAATAGGTGTGCTCACAGTAGGCGGCAAAAAAGTCGAGACACCGGCCTTCGTACCCGTCATAAACCCCATAAACCAAGTAGTCCCAGCATCCGAGATAGGGAACAGGTTCGGTTGCAACATAGTGATCACAAACTCCTACATCCTTCTCCGCCGTCTCAGGGATGAGGCTAGGAACCGGGGGGTCCATGACCTGATAGGCTTTGACGGTGTCGTCATGACAGACTCGGGCGGGTACCAGGTACTGCAGTACGGCGAAGTCGAGGCCTCGCCCGTTGACATAGCCCTTTTCCAAGAGGCGATAGGTTCTGACATAGCGGTACCTCTCGATAAGCCGACTGGTCTTGTCAGGAGGAATCAGGCGGTGATGAGCGTTGAGGAAACCCTGCGAAACGTTAAAGCCACGTTTGAGGCCGTCGGGTTAGACAGCAGATGTGTATGGGCGGCCCCCATCCAGGGTGGCCTATACCCAGACCTCGTTGAGAGATGTGTCGACGAATACCTGAGAATGGGGTTCAGCCTGTACTGCCTGGGGAGCCCAACCCCTCTAATGACCTCCTACAGATACGATAAACTGCTTTCAATGATTTCGGTTACTAGGCGTCGTCTAGGACCCGCTCCACCTCTGCATCTATTCGGAGCCGGGCACCCCATGCTCTTCCCCCTAGTTGTTGCCCTCGGATGCGACCTCTTTGACTCCGCCTCCTACGCCTTGTTTGCTTCAGAAGACCGGTACATCCTCCCACATGGGACGGTTGGTTTAGACCAGCTTTACAGCCTCCCCTGCAACTGCCATGTTTGTAGCACTACGACGGTAAGGGAGCTGCGTCAGATGGACAGGCATGAGAGGTTCAGACTACTCGCCCTCCACAACCTTAACATCTGTTTCCAAGAGCTTAAACAGGTCAAGCAAGCCCTTTGGGAGGGGAGGCTGTTTGAGCTGGTTGAGAGGAGTTCAAGGGCCCATCCAGCTCTGTACCAAGCTTTCCGAGCAATGCTCGAGGACACGCCGTTGATCGACATGGCTGTGGGGCAGACCCCTTTGTCGAAAAAGAGAGGGCTTTTCCTGTATGATAGGTATAGCCTCCTGAGACCTGAGGTGAAGAGAGCCATGGACATGCTTGAAAGATTTGAAGTAAACAGAAACAGGTTGGAGACAGCTGTCTTAGTCAACAACTGGTTAACTGCGGTAAAGGAACACACAAAGCTTCTGGAGGAAATTGACAGGCTTGTGGGCTGTTCCTACGAGCTCTTCACCTACGGAACAGTATACGGCCTCGTACCCTACTCGCTCAACAACGTATTCCCCTACTCTCAGACAACCGCTCCGGAGACGCTTATCCGTTCATTGGAAAGAGAGATTTACGAAAAAGCTGCCGCAACCATCTCTAAAGCAGGCTTTAAGCAAGTCTTTGTAATGCTTGCAGGGAAAGACGCATACCCTGGTTTCGCCAAAGGCCTCGCAAACTATCTCGCGGAAACACTCCAGGCCCAAGTCAAGTTCATAAAGCCCCGCTAACCGCTAAATACAACAAACAACCCACCCTATGGGGCCGGTGGTCTAGCCTGGTAGGACGCCACCCTTACGAGGTGGAGGCCGGCGGTTCAAGTCCGCCCCGGCCCAATTTACACCGCAATGCCTGAACACTTCCACATTAGTTTATAACAAAAAATGTGCTCCGGCCGGGATTTGAACCCGGGTCTCGGGCTCGAGAGGCCCGCATACTTGACCGGACTATACTACCGGAGCCCGTGTTGTTTTTCACAGGGCTGATTTTTAACTGTTTTACGGGCTTTCACGGGCGTAAACGCTTGTGATTCCGCGGAACCCTAGCTTTGTGTAGAACTCGACGGCTATCTCGTTGAGTGTGGGGAATTCGGCGGTTATTATCTCAGCCTTTTCTTTCAACAGCTTGATCCACTGGGTTGACCGTCTCTCTCACGCCAAAGTCGTAGAAACCATTCAGGCACCTTCGGGTTTTCAATAACGTCATAGTAGTCGTAGGGTTTGATGTCCAAGACAGGTGTCCCAGGGTAGGCGTCTAGTCCGACGACTTTCAGAAAACAACCTCTCACCTCCAGCAGCCGGCATACGGTCAATCCTATTGGGTTAGGTCTAACCCTTCCGCGAAAGGCGAAAACACCCACCTCAGGCATGTCGGCTCGGCCGCGGGGGCGGATGACCAATGCATGGTCACTTACTCGGTGCATGTAGAACAGCAGGTATATGTGGCTGTAGTCCTCCAGCCCCTTCAGCCCATCACAATATTCTTCAAAGACTCTGACGACAGATATGTCACGCCACCTGTCCCACCCCGAGGACTTGTCAACGGGCATACCCTCCACCACAACACCTATTGGCTTTAAGACGACAGTATTCATCCACGCTCACGCCCATGTAAAACGGTGAGAGTGGCCCTGACCCTCTGAACCACAGTTACTGATGAGACGGCCGCCACAAACAAGGCCGCAGCAGTCAAACCATAATCAACAAAGTAGGCCGCAACAGTCCCCACCAGAACAGCTAAAACCCTCACAGCCCTCTCACCCCACCCCACCTCCTTCAGGCTCACATTCAAGGCTTCACCTCGGGCCCTAGCGTAGCTCACAAGCATGCTTGTCGACAGCATGGCAAAGGCGACATATGCGTCCACAAACCCTGTCAACAGAAACCCCGCAGAGATCAAGATGTCTGAAACTCTGTCGGTGAAGGAGTCGATGAATGCACCTACGCTGCTCTGCTTACCTGTCAGCCTCGCTAAAGGGCCGTCAAGTCCGTCCAACAACCCGCCTAAAGCAACCATCAACGCGGCGTAGATTAGGTTCAACCTGTCAACTCTAGCCCAGCTGTAAAAAACAAGCGACATTGTAGTAAAAACCAGGCCCATGACGGTAAGCATGTTCGGAGTAAGCCCAGCCGCAGACAGAAACGCGACCACAGGCCTCACACTCTTTTCAAAAAACCCCCGACCTCTTCTGCTTACAGCCATACGGGCAAATATCCGCCTTCACCATTTAAGAGTTATATGCAGTTTAAAGAGCTGTATTTGGGATGGCAGAGGAGTGCAGCCATGTGCTTGAGTTCATCGGAGACCAGAAGGCGGAGAGCGGTGTGAACAGGTATTTCAGATGTGTTAAGTGTGGAGATGTCTTTGTAACGACGGCCGAAGAAGGGAAGACCTACAGGATAGCAGGGGTTCAGAAAAAGTAGGTTAAACGCCTAAATGCAGCTCGTCGCTTACAAGCCCGACCGCATGGAACACCTCTTCACCAACCTTCGACACACCACCGCGCTCCATCTCCTTCAGCCTGTGGTAGACCCGGTAGAATGACTGACGCACCTTCTCAACTTTACTGAAAAGGTCGGCGGCGTTAAAGTAGCTCCCCTCCTTCCGCTCAAGCCTCCTACCATCAGCGGTTTCCACAGACAAGGTGTACACTATCCTGCCGGGCAGGTTTGTGAAATCCTTAACGACGGCACCCTTTACGTCAGCCTCCGCCTCAACAAGCACCGAGTATGTCTTCACGAAACCGTCCTCCCTCCGGACAACGTCTATCGCGAAACCACACCGGCCGAACCTTCCGTAAACCATCTTCTCCCTAGGGTAGTGCCTGAAAGTCGCCAAGCCAACCACACCATCCGACTCTATGAGTTGCACAATCTCATCAGCTATGTCGCTTCCCATGCCCAAGCAGTATTCTGCCTGAAAATAAGCGTTAGCCATTCAGGACCGCGGTAAGTATTTATGATGCATTCCCAGAAGGGCTTTAGGTCGTTTAAGTTGGGCAGACGTAAATATTCTAGGCCGCGGCATGGCTCGCTGGCATACCTGCCGAGAGGTAGGTCTGCTCGCTTCCTTCCACGCGTTAAACACTGGCCTGACGGGCGGGATGGGCCGCTGGGATTCGTGGTATACAAGGTAGGCATGACCGCTATCCATTATGTCGACAACAGGCCTGGCTCACCGACCCAGGGAAGCGAGGTGCGTTCAGCCGCAACAGTCGTAGCCGCACCCCCCCTAAAGGTGGTGGGCCTAGCCCTCTACGGCAAAGATGAGGACCGGCTTGTTGATGTGGGGAGAGTATGGTCTCCCGCTGCCTACGAGGAGTTAACGAGGAGGAACAAGACCTTCAAGCCCACTCCGGGCCCTGAGAAGGTTGAAGAGCTTAAGGATAAGGTGGCCGAGGTGAGGCTGGTTGTAGCCACACAGCCGCGGCTCTCAGGTTTGGGCAAAAAACCCCTAATAACAGAGATAAAGGTTGGTGGAAGCATTGAGGAGGCTTTAAGGAGGGGGCTTGAGCTCTTAGGTAAGGAGCTTAAGCTCTCAGACGTATTCAAGGAAGGAGAGTTCGTCGACGTGATTGGTGTGACCAAGGGCAAGGGCTTTCAAGGAGTCGTCAAGAGATACGGCGTCTCAATCCTCCAGCGGAAGTCGAGGAAGACGAGGCGTGGCGTCGCAGCCATAGGCCCTTGGAACCCGCACTACGTCATGTACACCGTCCCGCGGTCAGGGCAGATGGGCTACCACAGGAGGACGGAGTTCAACAAACGTATCCTGAAAATCTCATCCGACACGCAGGCCATAAATCCTGCGTCAGGCTGGCACAGGTTCGGGGTTGTCAGAACCGAGTACGCAGTGATCGAAGGCTCCCTGCAGGGCACCCCCAAACGCCCCCTCATACTCAGAGCCCCAGCAAAACCGCCACAGCTGACTGAGCCTCCCAAGGTAACTATGGTGGAGGTGTAGTGTTATGGATTTCACAGCATCCCTCCTGCTTAAAAAACCCGCATCGCTGGAGGTGCCGGTTTACGGCCTTGACGGCGGTGTTGTCGAGAAAATAGATGTCAGCAAAATCTTCCAAGCCCCGCTAAGGATAGACCTTGTTCACAGAGTTTTCACACACCTTGCGACACACCGCCTCCAGCCCAAGGGCGCGTCCAAGATATCCGGCCACAAATACTCCGTCGAGTCCTGGGGGCCTGGTTTCGGAATGGCCCGTGTTTCAAGGGTCAAAGGCAGGGGCAGCCCAAAATACGGTGCAGGGGGGATGGTCCCATCAGCTGTAGGCGGTAGACCAACCCATCCACCGGTTCCAGAGAAAAAAATACACAAGGATGTCAACAAAAAGGAGTTGCGGAACGCTTTGCTGTCAGCAATCGCTTTCACCGCCTCAGCCGAGGACATAAGGAGGAGGGGGCACAGGCTCCCCGACGGCCTACAGCTCCCGCTCGTCGTAGTAGACGACTTGCAGTCCATCAGCAAAACTAAGGAGGTTAGAGAATTCCTGATAAAGCTCGGGTTATCCGAGGAGCTTAAACGCAGCGCCCAAGTAAAAATCAGGGCAGGCAGGGGCAAGACAAGAGGGCGACGATATAAAAAGCGCAGAGGACCGTTAATAGTTGTCGCCGAGGACAAGGGCCTGCTTAAGGCCGCGTCCAACATCCCCGGAGTAGATGTGGTTGAAGCAAGAAACCTCAGCGTCCTCGACCTTGCGCCCGGGGGCCATCCCGGTAGGCTGACCATATACTCAAAGTCCGCGCTCGAGAAGTTAGCCGAGAGGTTGAGAATATGAACATACAGGACGTAGTTAAACGTGTAGTCATAACGCAGGACACCGTCCCACTTGTTGAGAAGGAGAATAAGCTGGTCTTCATAGTTGACATGAGAGCGAATAAGAGTATGATAAAGAACGCGGTTGAACAGCTCTACGAGGTAAAGGTCGAAAAAGTCAACACCCTGATTACCCCGCGTGGAGAAAAGAAAGCCTTCGTGACTTTGAAGCCAGAGTATAAAGCATCCGAGCTGGCGGTAAAGCTTGGCATATTCTGAGGTGGATTTGTATGGGTAGGAACATACGGGCTCAACGCATCGGCAGGGGCTCACCCCGTTTCATAGCCTCCAAGCACCGTAGATACCAAGTCGGATACCCGACAGCCCTAATCAACAGCGGCAGCCTCACAACCGCGGTCGTATATGACATAGTCCACGACCCAGGCAGGGGGGCACCAGTGGCCCTGCTTCGACACAACGGCACGGAGTTCGCAATCCCAGCCGTGGAAGGCATGTATGTTGGCCAAGTTGTTGAAGTTGGAGAAAACGCCAAGCCGGAGAGAGGAAACATCGTGCCGGTGGGGAAGCTGCCGGAGGGCAGCACTATCTCAGTCGTCGAGAGGCTTCCGGGCGACGGTGGAAAACTCGTCCGCTCCTCAGGAGCATACGCAATAGTTACAGCCCAGATGGGTGACGCAACAGTACTCAAACTACCCTCTAAGAAAGACGTGATTGTGTCGTCAAAGTCTTTGGCCGTCGTAGGCGTTGTGGCCGGCGGTGGAAGGAGAGAAAAACCTTTCCTCAAAGCAGGGGCTAAGTACTGGTTGATGAGGGCCCGGCACCGTTACTGGCCGAAGTCAAAGGGGACAAAGATGGTACCGGCTGTTCACCCATTTGGAGGCGGAAGCCATAAGAGAATCGGAAGACCTGAGACGGTGGCCCGGAACACGCCGCCCGGCAGAAAGGTGGGGCTGATAGCGGCGAGAAGGACTGGACGGAGGAAAAGGTGATACGAAAGCACTTTTAGGTTTTGAACATAGATTACACCCTGTATAGGCTTCCTCGGTAATGTGTTAGCGAGGCGTCCTATGCATCCCTGCTTTCTCTGAGCAGTTATGCTTGGGCTAGGTTCGTGGATAGCGTTTTAAAGGCTTCACAAAGCCTTCAACCGTTTCTTGAGACAACAGGGTTATTAGGCGGTCTACAAAATTGGGTACAGGACATGGTGCGTGAATTCACCTACAGAGGCTACACGCTTGAGCAGCTCAAGTCAATGAGCACCGACGCCGTCATCAAGCTACTGCCGAGCAGGGCCCGCCGCAGCCTCTACAAACGCGGCCTAACCCCAGCGCAGTCAAAGCTTCTCCTCAAAATACGTAAGGCCAAGAAGCTACTGGAGTCCGGGCAGAGGCTGGAGAAACCCATCAAAACACACTGCCGCGACATGTTCATCCTACCCGAAATGGTGGGCCTCACAATACACGTCCACAACGGTAAGGAGTTCCAGCCCGTAGAGATCACACCTGAAATGATAGGCCACAGGCTGGGCGAGTACGCCATAACCAACAAGAAAGTAGTCCATGGAAGAGCAGGGGTCGGGGCAACAAGAAGCAGCATGTACGTCCCACTAAAGTAGTCGTCAGAACAAATCCGTTTAGGATAGAGTTATACGTGGCATTCTAAATCAACCCTTCCGTGGGTTGGTGTAGTTGGTGAGTGTAAACGCATGTAGTGTGTTGACCGGTTGGGGACGTTTGAATCTTGCGGCAACATCTAACGGTTTATGCGGGGTAAGTCTCAGGGAGCCATATCGAGAATTCCTCAGGTGGCTAGCTTCGAAGGGATATGACGTCAGACATGGTGCCGACGAGGTATTAACTGAGGCTCTTAAACAGTTGAACGAGTACTTTGCAGGGGTCAGGAAGGAGTTTAAGCTCCCGCTCGACCTCAACGGGACGCCGTTCCAGCTGAGGGTATGGGAGACGGTTAGCCGGATACCCTACGGCGAGGTACGCTCATACCGTTTAGTGGCTGAGGAGGCCGGCTTCCCCAATGCCTACCGGGCGGTTGGGAACGCTGTCGGCGGGAACCCGGTGACAATAATTATTCCATGCCACAGGGTCGTCAGGAGCGACGGAACCCTAGGTGGGTATGGTGGGGGAGAAGACCTAAAGAAAAAGCTTCTAACACTGGAGGGCTCAATAAACAGAATAAAGGTTAGGTAGCAGTGGCGGCCCACGGCTTGACAGCATCCTGGTGGTGTCCGGGGGTATGTTGATTAGGAGGCGGTTGTCATAGTTTACGGGTTAAAGGAGTTTAAGGATATGGCTTCAAGGGTTGTTGTGGACGAGTCGGCCCTCAGGTTGGGAGTTGTCGCAGATTACGGTCTGAGGACAGGTGCAAAGGTCCTCATCCACAGGGCACTGCTACGCCATGTACAGGACCGGGCTTTCACGGGGGACTTGGGTCCCCTGGAGGGTTTAAGAAGCCTGACGTCCTCAGGGCTTGAAGTTGAATACGTCGGAGAGGCTGCCGTCGGCTGGCGGGAGCAAGTCCTCGAATACTGCAAAAAAGAGGGGATACCTCTACTCACCTCAGACCCCCTGGTCGCCATGGTGGCCGAGTCGATGGGTATTTCCTGTGTCTACGAGGTACCGGAGCCCCCTCTGCTAGTTGACTCGGTTTTTGCAGGCGACGTGATGAGCCTACATGTGAAGGAGGGGCTGGAGCCGATGATCAAGAGGGGTCACCCAGGTAAATGGGTGTTTGAGAGCGTCAGGAAGGGTCCGGTGACGAGGATGGAGATCGAGTCGCTGATAGCCTACATCATGAAGATGGCCTACGGGGTTTTCGGGACAGAGGCCTTCGTCGAGGTCGACAAGCCTGAGCTGACGATTCTCCAGCTCGGGCCCTACAGGATTGTGGTAACAAGACCCCCTCTCTCGGATGGGATGGAGGTAACCGTCGTCAAACCGGTGATTAGAGTCAGGCTTGAGGACTACCACCTCCCTGAGAAAGTTTTGGAGAGGTTTGAAAGAAGGGCGGAGGGCATACTGATCGCCGGGCCGCCTGGGATGGGTAAGTCGACCTTTGCCCAAGCCCTCGCGGAACACTATCGAAACATGCGGAAGGTTGTGAAGACTGTTGAAAGCCCACGCGACCTAAACCTCCCGCCCGACATAACCCAGTACTCGAAGAGCGCGGCCGGCGACGGGGAGATACACAACGTGCTCTTACTCAGCAGGCCCGACTATACCGTTTTTGACGAGATGCGTGAGGCCAAGGACTTCGAGATGTACATCGACCTCCGCTACGCAGGCATAGGCATGATAGGGGTCATACACGCCAGCACGCCGATAGACGCCCTCCACAGGATAGCAAACAAGGTCGACATAGGCATACTTCCCTCAATAGTAGACACCTTAATCTTCATGGATAAAGGCCGTGTGGCCAGCATACATACTCTAGAGGTAGTGGTCAAGGTTCCTTCAGGGCTTAAACGCGCAGACCTCGCGAGGCCAACCGTCGTAGTCAAAAACTTTCTGACAGACACACCTGAGTACGAGCTGTACGTCTTCGGTGAGAGGGTTTTCTTCGTGCCGGTCAAGCCCTCGGAGGAAAGGTTTGAGGAGACCGCCGTCTTCAAGCGGATGCTGTCCAAGTATCTGTCGGATTTCTCGGTCGAGCTGATGGGTGACAGACTGGTTGTCTACGTTAACCCGGATGAGATGAGGTCCTACCTAAAGAAGGCTCAGAACAGGGTTTTGAAGCTGGCGAGACACGCGGGTTTATCCGTCGAGGTAGTGCCCAAGCAGCGCGCTAGGCATGGATGAATTATCCGCAAGCGAGCAGAGGGTTGAGAGATTTGTATGCAACGTTTGCAGGGGTCTTGCGAGGCTTTGCAAGCTCAACACCTGCCCCTTCTACAGGGAGGTTCTAAGGGAGGCAGGCATTTCAAGGCTCAGCGCCGGCAGCTTTTACGGCCCGTCGCCCCCAACCCTCATAGTAGGTGAGAAAAACTATCCACGCGTCTGGGCCGGCCCAGCCATCTCTCTGACCGAGCAGCCGCAACCCAGTTTCCTCGAAGAACCGCGGAAATGGCTTGAGACATCGCTGGAACAGCTGCTCAAAATCAGGCTTTCGCTCTTTTACGGACGGGTGAAAACTAATGTAACGTCTGCGGCCCGGAGGGGGAAGCTGCTGGAGGTTGTTCAGCATTCTTCTGCCTCTGCCAAGCCCGTTGAAATTGAGGTTGTGCTAGCCGGTTCTCCGACAGTCAGGCCGGGATTTGGTGTCAGAATGGCCCCACACGGCCCTTCGGCAAGGGTTGAAGACGTAAAGATTGTTGGAAACATCTCAATTCCGCGGAGAGTGTGGAGCATTTACGAAGACCCACAGATACCCGCCGAGGAGGCTGTTCAAACACTGTACCGTCACGGGGTTGATGAATACTATCTGACACGGGTTTTCTCGGCGGGGCTTTTGGGCCGCCTAACTGACAGAAGGCTTGTTCCAACAGAGTGGAGCATCACAGCCGTCGACGACATCCTTGGCAAGAAACTATACCAAAAGGTTAGAGAATACAACGTAATCTCCGAATACAGGGTGCACAGCCACGGGGCTCTGGAAAACCATGCACACATAATCCTTACTCCCACTCCGTGGATGTTTGAGCTTCTGGAGGGGTGGCTCAAACACATAGGTGCGCCCCCCTACGCCGACCACGAACTGCTGAAACCAAGGAAGGAGTACGCGGAGAACACTGGGGGAGCATACTATGCTGTCAGATTCGCTGTTCTCAGGCATCTGGATATGCGGCATGAACAGGCCGGCGCAATAGTTTTCTTCGAGATTGGGCCCGGTTGGATACCTTTGGGTGTGTGGAGGTTTAGGGAGATAGTTAGGAAAGCGCTTGAGAAACCGGGGGAAAAGTTTCACACACTTGAGGAAGCACTGGACGCCATCGCGGAAAGGTTGAAAATCCCCCTGCAGAAATACCTAAACACCAGCAGACTTTTCAAATTCATGGTAAAACAGCAAAAGCTGACGTAAATTTTCTCATCATCTGCAGGTATTTTACAGGCTTTTCGCTGATCTATAAGCAACCATGGAGACGTCGCTGGGAGGTTTTTTGAGTTTGTCAAGGCGGGGCTGCTCGTTACCGCGGCCACCTCAGCAATATACACTGTCTTCTTAATGTTGCGCTATCTTGTTTAAAGGTAAATCTCAAAATATGGTGTGAAAATACGGGGGCGGGGATGGCTGTCCTCAGGATAGGGGTCGACGACACAGACTCGGTGCGGGGTATGTGTACGACTTTTGTCGCAGCCGTATTGGAGAAACGACTGCGTGAAATGGGTTTTGAGCAGATTGATTACAGCCATCTTGTCAGGCTCAACCCCAACTGCCCCTTTAAGACAAGGGGTAATGCGGCCGTCTCCCTCCACTTCAGGGTTGGGGACGGGATGGTTGGGGAAGCTGTCGAGACAGCCGTTAAGACGGTTGAGGAGTTTTACGAGAAGGGGTTTGAGACGACGCAGCCCGGTGTTGTTGTTTACCGCGGTGAGGATGTTCCTGCGGATTGGGCTGGGTTTGCTTTAAGGGCAGTACGTGAGATGGTTGAGCTGAAGGAGGCCCTGAGGCTGGCTGATAGACATGGGGCCCAGCTCTTCATGTTCAACGGCGGCAGAGGCGTTATAGGGGCTTTGGCGGCCGTCGCACTGCCTCTGGAAAACCCCACATATGAGGCGATAGCTTACCGTGCGCCACACAACTGGGGAACCGTGAGACGTATAGACAGGGCCTCCGTGGTAAAGCTCTATGAAACAGGGCTGACCTTCGACAGCTACGACCCAGTCACGGACGAGGTGAGGATAACCCCGCACACACCCTGCCCTATTCTAGCCGGCGTCCGGGCCCTAACACCTGAAAACGCGTTGAAAGGCCTCTCGATGGTGCGGTTCCATGAAAAGGTGTTGATGACCACAGTGTTTAAGACAAACCAGGCTACGGACATGCACCTGGTTGAAACAAAGATTTCAGCCCTCAAACCATACAGCAACGCCGTGTTGACCGGTCGTGTAGCCGCAAAACCTGTAAAGACTGCGGGAGGACATGTCTTCATCAAAATTGACGACGGCACCGGGGAGGTTTTCTTGGCGGCATACAGGCCCACGGGCAGGCTGAGAGAGGTTGTGTATGGTTTACGTCCAGGGGACTTGGTGAGGGCTATGGGGGGTGTTAAACCAAAGCCACAGGGGTTGACGCTCAACCTTGAAAAACTCGAGGTATTGGAGCTTGCTGAACAGTTTGTTACCAGACCACCTAAATGCCCCAGCTGCCAGAAGAGGATGGAATCGGCTGGAAGAGGCAGGGGCTATAGATGTGGGAGATGTGGAGCTAGGCTTGGGGTAAACCATGCGGAGGTTGTGGCAGAGCAGCGTAGCATCAGGCCGGGCATGTATGAGGTTGACGTCCCGGCACGACGCCACCTATCAAAACCCCTATGTCTCTAGCCCTCAACATCCCCGATTACGAATTCACAGTATGGGTCCCCCGCCGCAATACACTTCGTCTCAACACTTTTCTCCGAGCCCAGAAGCTCGCTGAAAATACCTGCGAAAATCCCGCGGTGGAGGTTGCTGAAAGGTTTCCCAGACCCCTTCCCAAGCAAACATTCATAGCTGTTTTCAACTCTAACAACGGCCCTCTTCTTCTCCAGGTTTATTGAGACCTCCTTAACCAAGCTGGCGCCTACTACAAGCATCCAATACCTCAGATAATTAGGTAGGAGATCCACATTTCCGGTGGTGAGTTTTTTCAGGGCGGCCCATGTGCCCTTGCCGTTGTTCAGACCTATGTGATAGAGTAATGCTTCTCCGGCCGGGCCAAGCTGCTGCCTAAGTCCAAGAATCAAGCCTTTGTATGTTGTCTCCCTAAATAATATGGCTCTCTCACCCATCAACACTATTGGGAAGTGTTTTTCGTCAACAATTAAGTTGGGGAGCTGTTTTCCGTAAAAACTGACGTCCTTGACGACTGTCTGCAGACTAAGGCTATTGCTGACCTGCTCAGGTGAGACAGATTTATTGGTAAAATCCACAACAATGTTAAACTCAACCTCCTGCCTATCACCGTAAGATGACTCCGTGGTATAGACGCTAACTATGTTCAGACCGTAGGAATAGAAAACTGTCAAAACCTTCAGAAGGGCCCCTGGGATGTCGGCGAGCTTGATGTGAAACATGTAAAGCTCGCGGTCGCCGCACAAAATAGCTCGAGGCGACTCTATGGGCACACTCATGGCTTTTTGATGAACATGGTGGCTTATTTGCATTTACCTAAAGGTATTTGCACTTTTAGAGCAACTGTAGGGGCGACTTAAGTGTTTATATATCATTTTACCCCATAAATTTATGACCAGATGCCGCTTGTTGCAACGGTCTACTTGCGGAGGAAGAGACATGTGAGCGGTAAAACTTACTTCTATATTCATGTTCCATCTAAAGTCAGCTCCGACAGCCAGTTCCTGTTCCGTGAGGGTGAGCCCTTGAAGATGTATGTTGACCCTGTCAAGAAACAAATTATCCTGAGACGTGTTACAAAGCGGCGTGTGAGGAAAAAACAACGTTAAAACCAACCGTTTCAGTTTAGTATCTGTAATGACAGCTGAACTGGTTGTTGATGTGGCTGTTGTAGGATCGGGTTTGGCGGGTTTAAGAGCAGCCATCGAAGCCAGCCGCGTTAGCAAGAACAAGTTGAGTATCGGCGTTTTCACCAAGACTCAGGTAATGCGTTCACATTCTGTCTCTGCTGAGGGGGGGACAGCCGCCGTCCTCTATCCAGAAGAGGGCGACTCCCTCCAGTCCCATATGTTTGACACGGTTAAGGGCTCAGACTACCTAGCAGACCAAGATGCTGTGGAACTTTTTGTGAAGAGAGCCCCTGAGGAGATTCTCCAGCTGGAGAGATGGGGCATGCCGTGGGCAAGGAGGCCTGACGGACGGATTGCGCAGAGGGCTTTCGGTGGCCAAAGCTTTCCGCGAGCCTGCTACGCCGAGGACAAGGTCGGGTTCTTCGAGATGAGCACACTCTACGACACAGCCCTCAAACACGACAACATACAGTTCTACCCCGAGTGGGCCGCCGTCTCCCTCGTGGTCGAGAACAAGAGGTTTAAGGGGTTAGTTGCGCTCGAGCTTAAGACGGGGGAGCTTCACACAGTAGCCGCCAAGGCCTGCGTCATGGCTACAGGTGGTGCTGGAAGGCTTTACACATTCGCAACCTACGGCTACTCTTCCACCCCCGACGGACTCTACATGGCGTACAAGGCAGGTGTCCCGCTCAAGGATATGGAGTTCGTCCAGTTCCACCCCACAGGACTCGTCCCCTCAGGAATTTTGATAACCGAGGCCGCACGCGGGGAGGGCGGCATACTCGTCAACAAAGACGGAGAAAGGTTCATGAAAAGATATGCTCCAAGCAAGATGGAGCTGGCCCCGAGGGACATAGTCTCACGCGCCATGTATAATGAGATGAAGGAAGGCCGCGGTATTGAAGGCCCTGACGGCATGCAACACCTATACCTCGACCTCCGCGACATCGGTGCAGAGAAGATAAAGAAGAAGCTGGCGGGGATCCGTGAGATATGCATGCACCTGGCTGGGATAGACCCTGTTAACGAGCCCATACCCGTGAGGCCTGTAGCCCACTACTACATGGGAGGCATAGACACGAACATCGAAGGGGCTACTCAGGTTGCAGGCCTCTGGGCAGCGGGGGAGGTTGCATGCGTGTCGATCAACGGAGCTAACAGGCTTGGCTCCAACTCCACAACCGAGTGCCTGGTATGGGGTGCTATAACGGGGAAAGCGGCAGCCGAGTTCGCCCTGCAGGCCGATGGCCATCCAAACATCACCCAGGCGGAGGTCGAGCATGTCTATAAACATGTCTACGACGAGCTCCTCGGCAAAGCGCCGCGTGAAAACCCATACGAGCTGAGAGACGAGCTCCAAAGCCTTATGGAGCGACACTGCCACATCTACCGTGAAGAGAAGGGTATGCTGGAGGGGTTGAATAAGCTTCGGAATCTTAGAAACCGCATGTTTAGGGGGGTTGTTGACAGCAGCCGCTACTATAACACAAACATGATGAACGTCCTAGAGGTTGAGATGATGATTGATGTAGCGGAGGTAATACTTGCATCCGCGCTGAACAGAACGGAGTCCCGTGGAGCACATGCCAGAATCGACTATCCTAAACGCGACGACGTCAACTTCCTTAAACACACCCTCGCATACTACACAACAGACGGCCCACGCCTCGAGTACATAAGCCCGACAATAACCGAGTACATGCCGGCTGAGAGGGTATATTGAGGTGTGTTCTATGAGTCTTCAACAGCTTATTTACACATTGAAGACGTGGCTAGTCCCCTTCAGATACGGGCTTGAGAGATGGAGCTACACACTCCAGCGAGTATCAGGTGTCGCGATAACCCTTTTCTTCGTAGCACACATCATTGAAACAGGAAACGTGGTTGGGGGCCCGGCTGTCTGGACGCTTCCACCATACGAGTTCGCAAAAAAGGTGTGGACGGAGACAGAGGCCTTTCTAGCCAACCCATTGTTCGACCTTGGGCTCAGCGTCCTAGGATTCCTGATATTTTTCCACGCATCCAACGGTGTTAGACTAGTCCTCGCACATTTCGGCATAATATTGAGGAAACCAACTAGGCCAGAATATCCCTACAGGCCGGGCTCGATGTCAACTGCTCAGCGGGCGCTTTTCTGGTTGTCGGTTGTGCTCGCGGTGGCTGCGCTTATCTATGCGTTGGACGTGTTTTTCGAGGTGTTGAGGCTGTGATAAGGGAGAAGAACCTGATGCTGCTTCACTACATAACCGGGGTATTGATTCTTGTGGCTGGAGGAGTACATCTCTCAACCGTCTTCCTCCTCAGCCCGTATGAGGAGAGCATGAAGTTCGACAGCTCCCCCTTTGCCGTCATGTCGGTCTACAGAAATGTTTTGCTGGCGGGAAGTCTGGAGGCCTTACTCCTACTTGTAGCATTTCACGGCTTTAACGGCCTCCGCGTCATACTGCAAGAGCTCTATCAAGGCAAAACCTACAAAAAGGCCGTCAGCCTAGCGGTAACTATTGTGGCGCTGGCGCTGGTTGTCTATGGCACACGGACCATACTAATAGCCCACCAGTTGGCAAGCCCCTAGGGAGGAGATGAACATGAGCGAGGTAGAGTTCAAGGTTTTCCGCTACGACCCGGCGAGAAACGGGGGCAAACACTACCAGACCTATAAGGTCCCGGTCAGAAAAGGCATGACAGTTCTCCAAGGACTTCTCTACATCAAGGAAAGACTGGACCCAACACTTGCGATAAGGTTTTCGTGCAGGATGGCTACATGCGGTTCCTGCGGCATGATGGTTAACGGGCTCCCGCGTCTCGCATGCTACACACTCATCGAAGAGCTTAAGACACGCAGGGTCGTTGTTGAGCCTTTAAGGAACTACCCTGTTATCAGAGACCTCGTCGCGGACTTCAGCGAGTTCTTCGAGAAACACCGCTGGGTGAAACCTTATCTGATAAGGATAGACACATACACGCAGGAGAAATCCAACACATCATACCTCCAGTCAGACGAAGAGCTTGAACGCTATGTACAGTTCGCATACTGCATAAAATGCGGGCTATGCTACGCCGCATGCCCCGTTGTGGCCTCGGATAAAGAGTTTCTCGGCCCTCAAGCCCTCGCCCAGCTCTACCGCTACCTAGCCGACTCACGAGACGAGGGCGCAGGTGAAAGGCTGGCCTCCGTCGCCGACGGGCACAAACTACTCAGATGCCATTTCGCAGCCTCCTGTAGCAAGGTCTGCCCTAAAGGTGTGGACCCCGCCCTCGCCATACAGCTCCTGCGGCGTGAAGTCCTGCTCAGGGCATAACCGTGCTCCCAGCCCTGATACTCATCAGCGGAATAGCCGCGGTCGCGTTAGGCTTCCGGCTGCTTTCTGGTAGGTTGGGCCTCACCCCCAGCATATCCGTTGAAAGCTTGCCGGTGTTCTATCTCGCCGCTCTGTCGGCGTCGGTGTTAAATTCTTCAGGCTGGTTGACGGGGTTCTTGGCTGTTCTTCTAACAGCGGTGTTACTGGCCCCTATGTATGTAAAGGCCGACATGAACATGTTTTCCTCAAAAAGCATTAAAGTTGTTAAAGCGGTCGCCTATCTGACACTTTTTACAGCCGTCTTCAGGTCGTTACTGGACCAAGGCCTGAGCATTGTCCAACTTCTGACATACGGGGCTGCCGCGGCAGCATACACCTTTACAGCCAAAAAAGTGAACAAGGCAGCGGCCTACACCGCATCCGCAGCAGTTTCAGCCGCAGGAGTCTACGCATACTTCATCCTCGGGGCCACAACCTCTTTCGATGTAACCCTCATAGCATTAGCTCTCTTCCTATACGTTGCTGGAAGCATAGGTGAGGAGACTTCGGCGAGGATGGGTGAAGCGCTCACCTCCGTTGCGGCATTACTCATAGTTTTGTCAGCGGCCGCAGCCGCCTTCTCCATAACATCCCCGCCCACAATACAATTCACAGCCAGCTCAATCGAAAGCATACCCGCACTTCTGGCTGTGGCTTTTCTCACCTTCACAGTAACCCCCGCAAGACAGGGGACAAAAATATTTGAAGCCATACTTCTAGTTCTAGCTTGCAGCATAGCTGTAGCAGGCCCCACCTTCCATGAAGCCTTCGCCCAGCTTGCAACACCCATAACCGGCGAGCCGGTTAAAACCTCAACAGGCCAAGCATTCAGAACAGCACTACAGCTGGTCGGTATCTCTCTACTACCAACAATACTTAACAGGTTTTTACGCGTCCTAGCAGACCTAGCTAAAGGGAGGGCCAGCCAATACGTAACCTACGGCGCCCCAGCACTAGCCGTAGCCATCGCCTCAGCCTCAGGCATAGCCCTCACAGCCGCCCAAACAGTTGACCTGGCCGCCGCTGCAAACCTTTACGTACCGGCTGTCACCCTGGCTAGCGCAGGCATTTGGGGTCTTGCGTCAGCGGCCGTGCTCCTCACGATATCATACAACTTAGGGCTGGGACACATCTTCCAGCTGCTGACGCTTCAGCAGCCCTCGACGGCGTTGATGCTCCCTTTTCTTCTCTCAACAGCCGCGGCTGTATGGGCTTACTCCACAGCTGCCTACAACCGGCTAATTCTAAGAAAGACTATGAAAGCCGCAGAAGGATGAGCAACGCTATGAGGAAGTGGGCCCCGCTCAAGGCTGTGACAAAATCCTCACCAATCGCAAAGAGGCCGAATCTTTGAACGGAAATAACCACACCCAAAGCAAGCTGCAGAGCTAACAAGCCCAAGGCATATCTCTCAAACCTTCCCCGATATACGTAGGCGAGTCCAAGAACCGCCGCCAAACCAATATGTGCTAATATGATTATCGGTGATAGGATTTCACGATAGGCGTAGGAGCGGGCGGCCAGCCCGCCGCTTAGAATCGCCGCGATGCCCAGCGCCGCGAGGAGTGATAGATTTTTCATCCCTTTCTGCTTTTGATGTATGTGAGAGTCGTTGTTACTGCTATGAGCCAGCCGAGAGGGTTGTGTACGTAGAGCCCCAGCATTGACAGCAGGTTTGGGTCGATGGATATGACTCCTAGTATCGTGAGGGAAATTGACATCCCGACTAGGCCGCTGACGACCAGCAGAGTGAGCGGAATTAACACAAACCTTGAAGCAGCACTCCCCCTGCCCCTCACAACGCCAGCCAACAGAAGGGCCAGAATAACTATCGCCAGCAAGATATGGATGGGAAGAAGCGTCAGCGGAGTCGCCACATCTCCAACCACTCGGACGCTGTAGGAGAAGAAGAGTCCAAGCACCAACTGTACGACTGCTACAACCGAGGCAACCATATAAACCCGGGTCACAAAAACCATGTCAGCGTTAGAAGACATAAACAATCTATATAAACTATTTCCAAATTCATCAAACTTTGTGGGTCGGCGCTGTCACGCTTTACTGATGGCTTGCTCCAGCTCTATTAGTTCTTTGTTGGGCATGTTTAACCATATGTTTCTGACCTTGCACTCCTCGTAGGCGTCCGGATGAACCCACATGGCGTAAATAGTTAAGACAACCCTACCCCTCAACAGCTCCGGCTCACGCATCTTCACCATCTCTATCTTCTTCTCAAGACGCTTAACATGCCGTACCGCCAGCCGGGTCTTTGTCTCACCTAGAAAAGTCAGCGAGCCGTCAGAACCGTAGACATCCAACTCAACATACGGCCTTACCAACGCCCCAAGCCTAACAAAAATACCCCTCTGACTCAACCTCCTCTCAATGATAGAATGGGCCTCCTCCTCAAGAGTTATACTCATCGAATTGATGTATCTAATTAGATGTCTGAGAGTTCTAGAGGTGCGTCTTTGCTCGCTCGCCAAGCTGGCAACAGCCTCTTGAAGTCTTGCCACAGCCTCTTGAAGCCTCGCCATAGCCTCTTGAAGCCTTGCCACAGCCTCCTCAAGCCTTGCATGGGCCTGCTCAAGCCTAGCCTGAGCCTCCTCAAGTCTCGCCAAGCCTAATCTCAACTCGTCCTGGCCCTTTCTTATGTCCTCATGTCCTATCAACCCCGCCACGGCATACCTGAATTCCTCATCCACTCTTAGCAGCCTCAGAATTTCCTTCTTGACCTCTGCGCTCATTCCCTCACACTTATTGTCGCAACGTGCTTATAAGCATCGGTGGTTATGCAAATTTCATGATGTGGTGCTACTTGTTATTTATTGAAAAAACTTAAAAGCGTGAGCGGCATTCATATTTAGAAATGAAACTAGTTGTTTATACGTTCATGTTAGCCCTTTTAGGGGCGTCGGCCGCCGTCCCTGTTATGGCCGAGGTGGGTGAAGGCTGGCGTTACACATACGTTTACGCGTTCAGCGTTGACGGAAGGGCTGTCTCAGGCACGGCATCATTGGAGGTGGTCAGGGTTCTCGAGGACGGCCGTTTGCGTCTGAGGTTTGAGTCAAGCTTTAACGATGGTATTGCAATCTTTGAGAAAAACATGCCGGCCCATGCATTCAACCTGCCTAGAATAGTGGGCAGAGACATTACAGGCTCTTTCAGCTACAGTAGAAATGGTGTCTCATACACCTTCACAGTAGACGAGGTCGGCCGCCTAGAGAGGACGGTCGGGGGCCGCAGCTACCAGTCAATAGTCTACGCGTTGTCGGGAACATATAGCGACACCAACCAAACCATCTCCGGTGAGGCGAGGCTGGAGGTGTTGGCGGATTCGGGCGTCATCTACAGTTTGGAGGGAAATGTGAACAGCCGTAGGGGGGCCGCAACCTTTAACATAAAGCTCGTGGACGCAAACTTTGATCTAAACGACCTCCCAGCTCCACAAGCCACAAGCACAGGATACATGCAGTCCTACTTCCTACAAACCTTCCAGCTACCCGACCAGGCGGCAACGTTTCTCATAAACGGCGCGCCAAATACCCAGTCGCCCCCGAAAGTCGGAGCAACCACGTCTGAAGACGCGGGAATGAGAGCCATCATAGCAGGCTTGGTGGGGTCTGGGGCCTTGGCCGCAATAGCCATGGTCGGCGTCAAGAGGAGAAAGGTCGAAGCACCTGGAGTAGTTAAGCGACACTATGTATGAGACGGTTGTCGTCCAAGGCCTTGTCAAGCATTACGGGGACGGCGGACGGGTAGGACCTATTTCGATAACCGTCAGAAGGCAGGAAGTATATGGGCTTGTTGGCCCAAACGGCTCAGGTAAAACTACGACGATCAGGGCCATACTCGGTCTTCTGAAACCCAGCAGTGGCACGGTAACGGTGATGGGTTACAATCCCTTCAAGGACACGAAGAAAGTTAACCTCCTCGTCGGCTACTCGCCAGAAATACCCGTCTACCCATCCTTCTACTCTGCCCGCCAGCTACTAACACTCACATGCAAGCTCAAAGGACTCAGCCGCCAAGACACCATGAGGGAGGTCGGGAGACTTCTCGACCTAACGGGGCTCGTAAACCACGCCGACCGCAAGATAGGCAACTTCAGCAAGGGCATGGTTCAAAGGCTTTCGATTGGCCTGGCGATGGTGGGCGACCCCGAAATACTTGTGCTCGACGAACCCATGCTGGGCGTAGACCCAGTCGGGAGAGTACAGATAAGAGACATACTGGGAGATTTGAAGAAAGAGGGGAAGACCATAATCTTCTCCTCGCACGAGCTTTATGAGGTCGAGAGGCTGGCGGACACGGTGGGGATGGTCTACATGGGTAGGACGGTGCTTGAAAAGCCGGTGGCCGAGCTTTTAAGCAACAGGGACGGTTTGAGGGTTGTCGCAGAACTCAAGAAAACACCCCGCCCAGAAACGCTGGAAATGATAAGAGCACTTAAGGGTGTCGAGCATGTCAGTGCCGAAGCACAGCATGTAACAGTCCTAATGAATGGATATGATGCGAGGGATGAGGTGGCGAAAATACTTGCAAACTCGGATTCCGGGCTCGTCGGTTTGAAAACCCTCAACCCAACCCTTGAAGAAGTCTTCATAAAGGTGGTTGAGAATGCTCTCCGCTAACGCATTAACAACTTTCATAACCTATCAGATGAGAAGGTCCCTAGCGAGGAAAAGGCTACTCATACTCATAGCCTCAATATTCCTCCTAGAGATCGTTATCTACCTCGTTCTAACACGCCTACCTGAGACGTTGATTAGGCCGCTGGCGGGCTATGCCTGGGTTGTGGGTGTTCTAGCGCCTTCCACAGCGCTTATACATGTGTTGGCTTTGATGGTTGGCGCCACAACCTCCGCCGAGGAGTACGAGGTAGGTACGGCTGACTACTGGCTCACCCGACCCATAACGAGGCTTGAGTACTTCGTCGGAAACCTGGCCGGCGGCCTCACATTCCTCTCAATCCTAATCCTGCTGTACTCATTTTTCGCTGCGGCCATCTCATCCTACGTCTTCGGCCCTCAGACAGATTTAGCCGTCCTGCCCACCACAGTCCTTTCAACAATTGCATCCGTCCTAGTGTTTTACTCGCTCGGCTTGATGGTCGGGGAACTGCTTAGGAGAAGCATGCTAGCAACCATACTTTCGGGGATGGTTTTCTTCGGCAGCTTCATAGCCGAGACATATCTCAACATAGTCTCCACAATCAACAACGACCCATCCCTCCTAGACTACGTCAGATACCTCCCCACATGGGGGGCGGTCAGACTTGCCTCGGCAACCACCTTCAACGGGCTTGGAGCACCATCCATCGGCTCAGTCTTCCTCCAGCTCTTCACAACCCTAGGGCAAACAGCCGAGACGGCCGCGCTGCTGACGAACATAGCGGCATACACTGCGGCCGCCCTCATAGTGGCATGGACAAGACTTCGGAATACTGACGTGACTAGAAGAGCGCTGTAACTATATTAGGAAGAACAGGCGATTTGTGAAACAGAATTGGGTAACGGTCTGTTTGCCGCTAGGCATCTGAAGAAGGTGCGTAACCGGTTTAGGTGGGCTATCAGGAAGTATAGAATTCGAAGGCTTAAGCTGAAGGAGAAGACGGACCCGCTTGAAGGGGCTCCGATGGCCCGCGGAATAGTCGTCCAGAAGGTGGGCATCGAGTCACGTCAGCCGAACTCAGCCGTCCGCAAATGCGTCAGAGTCCAGCTGATCAAGAACAGCAAGGTCGTCACAGCCTTCCTCCCCGGTGACGGGGCATTAAACGTCGTCGACGAACATGACGAGGGGATAATCGAGGGGCTGGGCGGCTCGATGGGCAAGTCG
>Ga0072500_116833_pt2 | contig 42563 bp, 51 predicted proteins | sample GBScelen77Swater_FD_63803 | JGI IMG/M metagenome (GOLD analysis project Ga0072500, IMG submission 63803) | Hot spring microbial communities from Great Boiling Spring, Nevada - cellulolytic enrichment S 77C v2 (version 2) | ecosystem: Environmental > Aquatic > Thermal springs > Hot (42-90C) ...
TCTGACTTTTTGAGCTACTTTCAAAAATCAACTTTTCAAAAAATAATTTTTTGAGATGAAAGAAGGTGTATCCAGCATCCATGACGAAAAAAGTTTATTAATTTAGCCCTGATGTTAAAGCAGTGAGGGCTGAAGAAGTCTCAAAGAAAATTAACGTAGAAAAAATTGCTGTATTCTCGGATGAGATATCAGCGGTTGGTATGGACTCAGAATTTGCGGCTGAGTTGAGAGAGCTTGTTGACACTCTCGTTCCGGCGGAGAAGTTTAAGGGATACCTTGCGATTAATGATGAGTACGTGGTTTTCAAAAGGGATGGAAGAAAATACATTCTGGCAGTTGTTGAGGAGGAAAGAGTTAAATGGTGCCTCAGGAAGTTTGAGGAGGTCTTAAATGGAGGCTGAGTACGCATACATTGAGGGGGATAAAATAAAAGGAAATTCTAAGGTTGCTATTTCATATCTGGAAGCGATTAAAGAAATTGTAGAGACACTTGAGATTAAAGAGCTCGTTTTCCAGACTGAAAGTTATTCAGGTGTGCTTCTTAGTGACCCGGTAATGATTTTTGTAAAGGTCAGTGAAAACATCTCTGCAGCGAAGGTTCAGGCAAGAAAAATACTCAGGGAACTTGGATACATCAAAAAAGCCAACCTTGAGGAGGCTTTTGAACTGGCAGAAAAAATTGAAAGCATGTCATTTGAAGAAGTCGTTAAAATGCTCAGGAAATAAGCCCTCTCACGGTTCTGAAACTCTTCACGACCTCCTGCCTTTTCCTGATGAGAATTGGAAGTGCAAGAATAATATAAACTGCCGAGATAATGTATCTAACCTCCACACCCGGAAAAATTAGCTGAACTGTAAAAAGGATGAACAGGGCTAAAGCTTCTTTCCAGCTTATCTTCAGATCCAGGAGAATTGCCACCGCAAAAAGTGATTGGGCGGCTGTCAGCAAAACCTCCTCACTCTGCCTCTCATCTAATGGAAGACTCTGGAGCTTGAAGGCGGAGATGCTGTAAATTACTGCAATTGTACCAATAAGCAGGGTCCACTGATTTACCTTTGATGATATCAGGGCGTTCATTGATGCAGTAACTCTCAATCTCTTTACAAAGTAGGAAGCAACAATTAGCTCGGGGGACTCGCTGGCAAGAGGGGCGATCCACTGCACCGCCAGAAACTCATCTATTCCAAATATTTTTGAGGTTTCAAGCAAACCCTCTGCAAAGGCTTCAACACTCATCAGGATAACTGAACCTGCAAATAGAAAAAGTAAAACAACAGCTGACCGCCTTTTTTCTGTTTTCAGAGTGCACAGATATGCCGGAACCCCATACATCTCAACCTCTTCTCTCTCAGCCTTTGTGGCGAGGAATACGTAAAACGCGAATAGAGAAACAAAAACAATTGCATCAAATGGTGAGATGCTACCCTTAAGAGGTAGCGTGAACGCGTAGAGTGTTGCAAGCAGAAGGAAAAATATTTCAAGCCTGATTCCTTCATCAAGCTCAACCTCTCTGGTCTTCATTGCCTTGAATGCGAGAAAAGCTATCAGCGACCAGCCGATACCAACCAGCAACCTGTTTGCTCCCGTCATGTTGGCAGTTGCGTAGTGCACGTAATCTCCGCCAACCCTTCCCGCCATCCATGCAAAGTATCCATCCACAGCGTATTCCGGCAGCACCGCAAGAAGGGCAACAACTGCGAGACTGAATGATCTCGGAACATCCTTTTCGGCTGTCTCTGCCGCCCATGAAATGAGAAAGCTTGCAGAAACAACAGCCATGCCGGATAGAAAGGTCTGAATTAGAGGGGGATGGTGATAATTAAGGATGAAAGAAATAAGCCAAGGCAAGGAAAGGAATGAGATAAAGAGGAGCTGCAATTTCTCTTTCCTGAAATCCATGTGTTAGGTTTTTGGGGAGTATTTAAAGTTTAGGCGGAAACCATTATTTACTCATACCTCAAACAGTGTTCATGAAAAGGAGACTCCTTGAAATTCTTGCCTGTCCTCTCTGCAAGTCTGATCTGGAGCTGGAGGTTATAGAAGAAGATGATGAGGAGATAATATCCGGAAAGCTTGTTTGCAGTAGCTGTAAGGAAGAGTTTCCAATTGAAGACGGAATACCTGATCTGCGTCCACCGGAGTTGAGAAAATGAAGTACATAGTCGTCACCGGAGGTGTGATGAGCGGACTTGGCAAAGGTATCACTGCCGCTTCCATTGGCAGGTTGTTCGTGGACATGGGTTACAGGGTTGTGCCCATTAAAATAGACCCGTACATCAATATAGATGCTGGAACAATGAATCCCTTCCAGCACGGGGAGGTTTACGTTCTCAAAGATGGAACTGAGGTTGACCTTGATCTCGGTCACTATGAAAGGTTTATTGGAGAAGAAGTTACGGGAGACCACAACATCACAACCGGCAAGATATACAGAAAGGTAATCGAAAAGGAGAGGAGGGGAGATTACCTTGGTCAAACTGTCCAGATCATCCCCCATGTCACTGATTTTCAGGAGGGAGAGGCTTGATGAATTTCTTATGAAAAAGCTGAATTTGAAGCCAAGAGAGAACAGAAAGGAATGGGAGGAGATGGTAAAGAGAATGAAAACACTGAACGAGGAAGTTTCAATAGCAATTGTTGGAAAATACGTTAACGTGAGGGATGCCTATCTAAGCATCAAGGAGGCTTTAAAGCATGGAGGGATAGAAGCGGGATGCAGGGTTAAAATTGTCTGGGTTGACAGCGAGGATGTGGAGAGAGTTGACGATTTCACTTTTGACGTTGATGGAATATTGGTGCCAGGTGGTTTCGGCCCGAGAGGGGCTGAGGGAAAAATTAAAGCAATTAAATACGCGAGAGAAAATAACATACCCTTCTTAGGAATCTGTTTTGGATTTCAGCTTGCTGTAATAGAGTTTGCAAGAAATGTCGTTGGTCTCAGCAATGCCAACAGCACCGAGCTTGACGAAAACACCCCCCATCCAGTTATCGATCTTTTACCGGATCAGAGGGGAGTTAATGAAAAGGGAGGAACGATGAGGCTGGGAGATATTGAGGTAACGATAAAGCCCGGAACACTCGCATACAGCCTCTACGGCAGTGAGAAAGTCATTGAGAGGCACAGGCACAGATTTGAAGTCAATCCAGAATACATCGATGAAATAGAGAGCAAGGGACTTGTTTTTAGCGCCTACTCAGATGGAGGTAGAAGAATGGAAATCGCAGAACTTCCGGATCACATCTTTTTCCTTGCAACCCAGTTCCATCCGGAGTTCAGATCCAGACCCTATAAACCTTCTCCACCCTTCGTCGGGTTTTTGAAGGCTGCACTGAAATACAGGAAGGAGGAGATGTGATGAATGTAGGGGAGTTCGTTGAAAAGGCAATTAAGGAAATTAGAGATAAAGTAAGGGATGGGAAGGCAATAATAGCACTTTCAGGTGGTGTGGACAGCTCAGTCTGTACGGTTTTAGCTCATAAAGCCATAGGAGACCGTCTCATTCCTGTTTTTGTTGATACAGGGTTGATGAGAGAGGGTGAACCTGAGAGGATCAGGGAAATATTCGGAAAAATGGGACTTGTCTTCGTAGATGCAAAGGATGAATTCTTCAGGGCGCTTAAGGGAATCACAGACCCTGAAGAAAAGAGAAAGGTAATAGGTGAGCTCTTTGTCAGAATATTCGAAAGGGTTGCAGAAGAGCACAACGCAGAATATCTGATTCAGGGAACCATCTATCCGGATATCATCGAGAGCCATGGAGGGATAAAAAGTCACCACAACGTTGGTGGATTTCCGACCAGTTACAAATTCAAGGACGTTATAGAGCCGCTCAGGGAGCTTTACAAGGATGAGGTAAGAGAGGTTGCGAGATACCTTGGCTTACCAAAGGAGATTTCAGAAAGAATGCCTTTTCCCGGTCCGGGTCTGGCTGTAAGAGTTTCGGGAGAGGTAACTCCGGAGAAGATTGAGATCGTCAGGAAGGCAAACAAAATTGTTGAGGAAGAGCTTGCTGACTACGAGAAATGGCAGTGCTTTGCTGCACTAATTGGCAGAGCAACGGGTGTGAAGGGAGACGTTAGAGTTTGGGGGTATGTAATAGCCATCAGGGCTGTGGAGTCGAGAGACGGGATGACTGCAGACCCGATAAAAATAGAATACGAAAAGCTGAGGAGGATAGCGCTCAGGATTACGGGCGAGATTGATAACGTATCAAGAGTTGTCTACGACATTACCCCAAAGCCTCCAGCAACAATAGAGTACGAGTAGCTAAGGCATCCCAAGCTTCCTGAAGATATTCCTCGCAGCAACAACAAGCGGATCCCAGACCCTTGATACAGGCGGATAGTACGGGAAGTCCGTGAAGAACAGATCTTTCACATCACCATTTTTATACAACAGAGCTGAAGCTGCATACACTCTCATTGCCACATCCTTGCCAACAGCCTGCATGCCAAGGAGTTTTCCCTTTCTGTCAGCAACAACCTTCAGGTGAATTAACCCGCCCGGAAGATAGCGAGCAGAGGTTCTTGAAGTTATGAAAGCTGAAACTACTTCATATCCCTGCCTTATTGCTTCATTCTCGCTCAGACCAGCCTTTCCTATTTCAATGTTCTTAAAACCTGTAAGCTGACTTTTCAGCGATCCCGGATAATGCATTTCAAATCCGGCCATGTTAACCCCCGCAACATACCCCATTTTGTTTGCCGGAGCGGCAAGAGGAATCCAGTCCTCCTTTCCGGTAACGACGTTGATTGATTCAGCACAGTCTCCAGCAGCGTATATATCTTCCCTGCTGGTCTCCATCCTGCTGTTAGTCTTAATGGCTCCCTTAACTCCCAGCTCAACCAGACCTTTTGCAAGGTCCGTGTTCGGGACAACGCCGACTGCTATTATTGCAAGATCACAGGAATACTCACCCTTGTTCGTAATGACTCTCTCAACCCTCTCCTTCCCCTCAAAAGCCAGCACCTTCTCACTCAATCTAAGATTTACATACTTTTCCATCTCTGATTTTATTATTGCAGCAATCTCTGCGTCGTATTCAGGCAGGGGACGCTCCATGACCTCAATAACGGTTACGTTTTTTCCAAGACCGGTGATTGCATCGGCCATTTCCACTCCAATGTAGCCCGAACCAACAACAACCACATTATCAACCTTAGCAGCCTCAATTTTAACTCTCTCGGCATTTTCTATGTCATCAACGTAAATAACACCATCCAGATCCTCTCCCTCAACACCGAGCCTTACTGCTTTTGAGCCGGTAGCAAACAGCAGCTTATCCCACTCATAAGTCGTTTCCCTTCCACCCTCACTCACCCTCAGAATTCCATCATTAACCTCAACAACCCTCGCACAGGTATGGACGTCAATACCCCTCTCATGCCTGAAGTAGTCTGTATCGTAAGCGCAAAGCTCATCAAATTTCTCAACAGCTCCTCCAACGAAAAATGGAATTCCACACGGAGCATGGCTTACCCACCTCGATTTCTCGAAAACCTTAACATCCCACCCAGGCTGCAAAGCTTTAACTCTCGAAGCTGCACTCATCCCTGCCGCTCCACCGCCGATAATTGCGACCTTCACAAGTTCAATAGTTTTGATTTTTTAAATGTTTTCCACTTGTTTATAAAACCTGATTCCTTGGACAGTAATCAGCGCCGGGGGTGGGATTCGAACCCACGCGGGCGATTGCCCAGGAGATCTCGAGTCTCCCGCAGTGGCCTGGCTCTGCAACCCCGGCTCAGCTTTTGTTGGTGAATCAGATTTTAAACTTTCCTTCGAAAACTATTTCTGAAGTCTGATCAAAGGAAGAAGAATGATCAGTCTGAGCAAGCTTGTTGCAGGAGAGGCGACAGTTTCAAAGCACATAACTTACGGTGGAGATTCCAGCTTTATTCCAAAAAAGCTTAAGGAATTCGCCTCCTCTTTTCGACCAATCGTTGTTTGGAATATCACTAACAGATGCAATCTGCGGTGCCTTCACTGCTACGCTTCTGCCAATTCAGACGTTAGAGAGCTGACAACAGAGCAGTGTTTTCAGATTCTTGACTCTCTGGCTGAGTTCAAAGTTCCATTAATCCTTTTCAGCGGTGGTGAGCCCCTCTTAAGAGATGATATTTTCGAAATTGCCGGATACGCCAAGAAAAAAGGCATAAAATCAGTTTTATCCACGAATGGGACCCTTATCGACAGAGATGTGGCGGAAAACCTCAGGGTTTTTGAATACGTTGGAGTAAGCCTCGACGGTTTAGCTTCGACAAACGACAGGTTTAGAGGGGTTGAAGGCGCCTATGAAAGGGCGTTTAATGGACTGCTCAAAGCATCAGAAGTTGTGCTGTCAGGAATAAGATTCACAGTGAGCAAATACAATTACAGAGACGTTTTACCACTCATAAAAATGTCGAGGGAAAACGATATACCAAGATTCTGCCTTTACCATCTTGTTCCTGCTGGCAGAGCGGAGTTTAGAGATGACATCAATAATGCGGAAAGAAGGATGCTTGTGGATAACCTTCTCATTGAAGCAGAGAGAGAGGGAATGGAGATCATGACCGTTGACAATCCCACTGATGGCATATACACGTATCTCAGGCTGAAAGAAATTGATTCAGAGAAGGCTGAGATGGCATTTGAGTTTCTGAAGTTTAGGGGTGGAGACAGCAGCGGAATAAGGCTGGCATGCATTGATCATAATGGCAACGTTCATCCAAATCAGTTCTGGTGGGATTACACAATTGGAAATGTTTTGCGGGAGCCCTTTGAAAAGATATGGTCGGGAGAGGATGAGTTGCTGAAGAAATTGAGGGAGAAAACAAAGTATCTGCGAGGAAAATGCGGAAGATGCAGATATAAGGAAATATGCGGGGGATTCAGAGTGAGGGCATACAGGTACGGTGATATCTGGGGTGAGGATCCGAGCTGCTATCTGAGTGAGGAGGAGATACAGTAGTTCACAGCCTCCTCCGGAGTTTCAACAACTTTCATCCCCCTGAGAATGACAGGAGGTTTAATGGATGCAACCTTCTTGCCTTCCTTCAGTGCTATGGCAATTTCCGAAATTGTGCCGTATCCCCCGCCAACAGAAATCAAAGCATCACTTGAGTGGACAATGATAATGTTTCTGGCATGACCCATATCTGTCGCAATCCTTATGTCGGAAAAATCATTGCAAAAATCTTTTTTTCTCGGCAAAATCGCCACAACCAGACCACCTTTGCTTTTCGCTCCTTTTGCACTCGCCTCCATCACACCTCCCAGACCACCGTTTATCAGAACGTGACCTCTCTCCGCTATAAGTTCTCCTACTCTGTATGCAATTCTGTAAATTTCCTCATCGCATTCTCCACCACCAATAACGCCTATCTGCATTCCCTCACCCCCTACCAGTAATCGAAATCATTTTTAGCCCTACGAAAGGAAACATTAAAAAATCATTTAGCAAAGATTTAAATTCCTGAGGTCAGTTTACGCTGAGGTGTAGTTGACATGAGCAGGATAAGAAAGCTGCAGAAAAGGAAGTCTAATCCAAATCTCGTTACTCTCATCGATGTACTGCTGAGTGAGTCTTCGAAGAATGAAGCACCAATATGGAAAGAAGTAGCAGAGAGACTGGCGAAACCAAGAAGACTGCGTGCAGAAGTGAACGTGTCGAAGATCGAGAAGTATGCGAAACCGAACGAGTATGTGGTTGTTCCGGGAAAGGTACTGGGCACAGGAAGCATCACAAAACCCGTGAAGGTTGCAGCACTCAGCTTCTCGGAAAAGGCAGCAAGTAAAATCAAAGAAGCAGGCGGAGTTTGCATGAAGATAGAGGAGCTCCTTAAAGAAAATCCAAATGGTAGCGGTGTAAGGCTGATGGTCTGAGGTGGTTGGAATGGTCGTTAACGTTAGCAGGGTTATAAAAACTCTCGGTGATGATTTCGCGGTTATTGATGCCTCCGGTCACATTCTCGGAAGACTTTCGAGTAAAATTGCAAAGAGGCTGCTTAACGGGGAGAAAATCGTTGTTGTGAATGCTGAGAAGGCAGTAATAACGGGAGACAGGTACATGGTTTTTGAGAGGTACAAGGAAAAGTACGACAGGGGAAGCAAGGAGAAGGGACCTTACTTCCCAAGGCATCCGGAGAGAATATTCAAGAGAACTGTCAGAGGAATGCTTCCTTGGAAGAGTTCGAGAGGGAGAGATGCTTACAGGAGGCTGAGGGTTTTCATTGGTGTTCCAGAGGAACTTCAGGGCAGGAATTTCGAGAGAATTGATGATGCTCTTCTGGAGAAAGTCTCAAAAACAGACAAATACGTAACTCTTGCAGAGGTAAGCAGGTATCTCGGTTTCAGAGGTGTCTGAAATGAAGATCATTGTAACGAGCGGTAAAAGGAAAACTGCAACTGCAAGGGCTGTTATAAAGCCCGGTAAGGGAAGGGTGAGGATAAACAGCGTTCCCGTTGAGATTTACCAGCCTGAAATGGCGAGAATGAAGATGATGGAACCTCTCATCATAGCAAAGGAGCTCGCAGAGAAGGTTGACATCGAGGTCAAAACATGGGGAGGAGGATTCATGGGACAGGCAGAAGCAGCGAGAACAGCAATAGCGAGAGCCCTTCTCGAGTTCAGCGGTGATGAAGAGCTCAGAAAAGCATTCTTGGAGTATGACAGGACCCTTCTTGTTAACGATGTGAGGAGGAAACTACCCAAGACACAGGGTGGAAGAGGGGCGAGAAAGAGAAGGCAAACTTCGTACAGGTGAAATGATGCACGTCCCAAGAAACGAGAATTCCAGCGATTTCCCAATTCGATGTTTTTCATGCGGTGCGGTGATAGGACATCTTTATGAGGAGTACAAAAGAAAGCTTCATGAGGGAAAGAGTCCAAAGAGGGCACTTGATGAGCTTGGAATCGAGAGGTACTGCTGCAGGAGAATGTTCATAACTCATAAATCTGTAATTAAGGAGCTGTCTCGCTTTCATGGGGCCGTGGGGTAGCCTGGTGATCCTGCGGCGTTCGGGACGCCGCGACCCGAGTTCAAATCTCGGCGGCCCCATTTTGAGGGGTGATGGGCATTAAAGTAAAGTTCCCGTTTGAATATACGAGATTTGAGAAGGCAAGAATTATAGGAGCCAGAGCATTGCAGATAGCAATGGGTGCTCCGGTTTTAATCGAAACTGAAAAAGTTGATCCTCTGGAGATAGCCCTTGAGGAGTTCAACAGGGGTGTTATACCGATTACTGTTAGAAGGAGGAGAAATGAATTCGTATGGCTTGATAGATATGACCTTTTCTGAGGTGGTGGCTTGATAATCGAGGATGTTCACTACAGAATCGTTTTCGATAGCAGGGGGAATGAGACTGTTGAATGTGAAATTGTTGCGGGAGATATTGTTGCGAAAGCCATCGCTCCAAGCGGAGCTTCAACTGGTAGTGCTGAAGCTGTTGTTGTAAGTCCTTACAGACTGGAGGAGATTGAGGATGAGGTATCAAAGGCAATAATCGGAATGAGCATCTTTGACCAAGAGAGCGTTGATGAAACTCTAAGGGAGATTGATGGAACGGAGAATTTTTCAAGAATTGGTGGTAACTTCGCCATAACCGCAAGCCTTGCTGTTGCCAAAGCTGCTGCCGAAACTCTTGGCCTACCGCTTTACGCGTACATCGGGGGAGTATTTGCGAAGGAATTACCTTATCCGCTGGGAAATGTCATCGGCGGGGGGAGACATGCTGAAGGATCAACGAGCATTCAGGAGTTCCTTATAATTCCCACTGGGGCTAAAACTTTCTTTGAAGCCCAGAGGGTCAATTCTGCTGTTCACAAGCAGCTAAAGAAGGAGTTTAAGAGTAGAGGTATTTTTGCCGCAAAGGGTGATGAAGGAGCGTGGGCTGCACAGATAAGCGATGATAAAGCCTTTGAAATACTTAGCGAAGCTGTGCAGAAAGTCGAGAACGAGCTTGGAGTTAAGGTGAGGATGGGTATTGACGTTGCCGCTTCCGAACTGTGGGATGGAGAGAGATACGTTTACTCTGATAAGAAACTTACACCGGAAGAGCAGATTGCCTACATGGCAGAGCTCGCAGACAGGTATGATCTGCTTTACATCGAAGATCCGCTTCACGAGAAGGATTTTGAGGGCTTTGCGGAGCTGACAAAGCAGGTTAAATGCATGGTGTGTGGAGATGACATTTTTGTTACAAACCCGGAATTAATAAAGAAGGGGATGGAAATTGGCGCGGCTAACACAGTTTTAATCAAACCGAACCAGAACGGTACTCTCAGCGGGACGGCAAGGGCTGTGAAGATGGCAAGGGATGGTGGTTACAGTATTGTGGTAAGCCACAGAAGCGGTGAAACGGAGGATGAGAGTTTAGCTCACCTCGCTGTTGCTTTCAACGCAAAGTTAATAAAGACAGGTGTTGTTGGGGGGGAGAGAGTATCCAAGCTCAATGAACTCATAAGGATTGAAGAGTTGATGGACAAACCGAGAATGGTGATGATATGATTGAAAAAGAATATGAGTATCTGGTTCCGCCGGATGACTATCTCGCTGCTGGAGTGCACATAGGTACACAGATCAAAACGGGGGATATGAAGAAGTTCATTTTCAAGGTAAGACAGGACGGTCTTTACGTACTTGACATAAGAAAGCTCGATGAGAGAATCAGAATTGCGGCGAAGTTTCTTTCAAGATTCGAACCATCAAAGATTCTGCTGGTTGCTGCGAGACAGTATGCTCACAAGCCGGTTCAGATGTTCTCAAAAGTTGTGGGTAGTGATTACATCATAGACAGGTTTATTCCCGGCACCCTGACAAATCCGATGCTCTCAGAATACAGGGAACCCGAAGTTGTTTTTGTCAATGATCCGGCAATTGATAAACAGGCTGTCAGTGAGGCCAGTGATGTCGGAATACCTGTGGTTGCGCTCTGCGATTCTAACAACTCATCAGCGGATGTTGATCTGGTAATTCCAACAAACAACAAAGGCAGGAGGGCACTTGCCATTGTCTACTGGCTTCTCGCCAGAGAGATCACGAAGATCAGAGGACAGGATTTCACATACAGTATAGAAGACTTCGAGGCTGAGCTTTAGTTTTTTGTTTTACACTTTCCGGTTACTTCAATTATAATTGTAGATAATAATCATCCGTTTTTTAATTTAAAAAAATTTTAAATAGTCTGACGCTAATTAACATCATGCTTGGTGTGGAAGGAAAAAGCATAACGGAAATTGATGTAAGGGAAATAAACAGAATATGGCTCAAACACTACGATGAAGGTGTGAGACCGAACATCGACTACCCTGAAGTCCCCCTGTATCAGATACTTGAAGATTCGGCAAAGAAGTATCCTGAGAAAACAGCACTGATTTTTCTTGGAAAAAAGATTTCTTACAGGGAGCTTGACGAGACGAGCGATAGAGTTGCAGCATTCCTTAAAAATCTTGGAGTTGGAAAGGGTAGCAGGGTGATCGTTGATCTGCCCAACACCCCTCATTTTGTCGCTGCATACTACGGCATCCTCAAGACCGGAGCCACTGTTGTGCAGTGCAATCCACTTTACACGGAGAGGGAGATCAGATACATTCAGGAGAACAGCGAGGCGGAATACGGGTTCTTTGTGGAGTTTGTGTATCCAAGAATAAAGAACCTTGTTGCTGAGGGCAGGTTAAAGAAGGTGGTAATCTGTAAAATTGAAGATTATCTCCCGTTTCCGTTGAACATACTTTACCCGCTGAAGAAGGAGAAAGTAAAGATTGAGACGTCGGAGAAAGTTGTTTACTGGAAGGATGTTTTGAAGACTCCACCGACAAAGGAGAGACCCAGTATTGATCCAAAGGAAGACATAGCCACGTTTTTGTACACAGGAGGTACAACCGGAGTGCCAAAAGCTGTTATGTCCACACACTACAACCTTGTTGCAAATGTTTATCAAACTCTTGAATGGGTTGTTGACAGATCACCTGATGATGTATTCATAGGTGCTCTGCCCTACTTCCACAGCTTTGGCATGACAACATCGATGAACGCTCCCATTGCACTTGGTTCAACAATAGTTCTGATTCCTGACCCAAGAGACATAAAGAGGATTCTCGGAAGCATTCAGAAGTACAGAGCCACAATTTTCTGCGGTGTTCCGACGATGTATGCTGCGATTCTGAACCACCCTGACCTTAAGAAGTACGATCTGAGCTCTATTAAAGCTTGCATCAGCGGTGCTGCTCCACTTCCTGTTGAGATCAAGAGGAAATTCGAAGCAGTTACCGGTGGAAAACTCGTTGAAGGGTATGGGTTGAGTGAAACCTCTCCCGTTGCTCTCGGAAATCCGGTTTACGGTTTGAACAAAGAGGGGAGCATAGGCATACCTTTCCCGGACACCTACGCTGTTGTAATAGATGATGAAGGAAAAGTTTTACCTGCTGGAGAAGTTGGAGAGATTGTTATCAAAGGTCCTCAGGTTATGAAGGGCTACTACAAGATGGATGAGGAAACGAAGAAGGTTCTGGTTAACGGCTGGCTCCTCACAGGCGACATGGCAAAGATGGATGAGGACGGATACTTCTACATCGTTGACAGAAAGAAGGACATGATAATTGCCGGTGGTTACAACATCTATCCGAGAGAGGTTGAGGAAGTGCTTTACGAGCATCCTGCTGTTGTAGAGGCTGCAGTTGTCGGTGTGCCCGATCCGTACAGAGGGGAGACAGTGAAGGCTTTTATCGTTCTAAAGCCGGAATACAAGGGAAAGGTCACCGAGCAGGAGATAATCCAGTTCTGCAAGGAAAGGCTGGCTGCATACAAGGTTCCCAGGCTTGTTGAGTTCAGGGATGAGCTGCCCAAGTCTGCGGTTGGCAAGATTCTTAGAAGGATCCTGAGAGATGAAGAAATTAAAAAATCCGCTTAATTTTTTTACTTTTCTTCCTTTCCGTAAACTGACTCGTAAACCAGCTCAATAACATCCAGAACCTGTATTCTGTCGTCCAGTTTTTCAGTTTTAACACCGTCTTCGAGCATTATCATGCAGAATGGGCAGGCTACTGCCAGTATTTCGGCATTCGTTGATGCTGCCTCCCTGGCTCTGATGTTGTTCGGCCTGTCTTCTCCCGGATACTCTCTCACAAGGTTTCCTCCACCTGCACCGCAGCAGAAACTCCTCTCTCTGTTTCTCGGCATCTCAACAAGCTCAACCCCGGGAATTGACCTCAGTATTTCCCTTGGCAGGTCATACACGCCGTTGTATCTGCCAAGATAGCACGGATCATGGAACGTAACCTTTTTGTTTACGGGATGCTTCAGCTCAAGCTTGCCGGTCTTTATTGCGTCGTAGATTATCTCGAGAACAAATTTGACTTCGTAGCCTTCATACTCGTTCTTGAAGGTGTTATAGCAATGAGGTGAGGTTGCAAACAACCTTTCAACACCGTATTTCTCAAAGCTCTGTAAGTTCTCCTCCTTGAGCATCTGGAACAAACCTTCCTCACCCACTCTCCTCACATCGTTCCCGCAGCATCCCTCTTCTCTGCCGAGAACCGCGTAGTTTACTCCAATATCATTGAGGAGTCTTGCAAGTTTTATTGCAACCGGAATGTTTCTGTTGTCAAAACTGTGGGCACAGCCAACGAACCACAACCACTCAAATTCAGGATTCTCCTTTACAGTTGGGATTTCTGTCTCACTCTTTTTGATCCACTGATCCCTCTTGAACTTGCCCTCTCCCCAGGGATTTTTCTGCTTCTGTATGTTTTGCAGGAAATCTCTTACATCCGGTGGGGTTTCACCGCTCTCCACCAGTCCTCTTCTGATTTCTCCTATGATCTCCATCTGCTCCACGTAAACCGGGCACATCTCCATGCAAGCTCTGCATGTCGTGCAGGCCCAGACAGCCTCCTCATCAAGCACGGTTCCTAAAAGCATTATTTCTTCCTGATGTATCGTTCTCGCATCACCGTGGCAGACTGAACAGGAGTAATTGGGCATGTGAATTCTGAAGAGGTTTGACTCATGGCATTCGGAACAGTTTTCAGTGCTGATAGCAGCATTGACATCGGGATGTTTCTCAATTTCATGGCAGTTAAGGCAGTAAGGCATGCCGTTGACGTGTTTTGGATACTTGTAGGCAAGTTCGTGACACTGGCAGTCTTTCAATTCTTCAACAGATGCAATCTTCTCCTGCTGAACACATCCAAGGACAAGCACGCTTAAAAGGAAAGTCAAGGCTAACAGACCTCTTCTCATCGAATGACCTCCAGTTCGGCCTTTAAGAGTTTTACTTATTAACCTTTCTATTTTCAAATCACACACCTCCAGCTACTTGTGTGGATCGTGGCAGACAACACAATATATTCCTGGATGGTGCGTTTCGTTTACAGTTTTAACAGCATCCCTCCCGCCAACATCGAGGTGGCAGTTGAGGCAGAAATCTCTTGTTCTATCCTTCACAATGGTGTCACTTGTTCTCTTGATTGTGTGTTCAACACCACTTCCATGACAGGCTTCACAGCTCACCTTGGAGTGGTTCTTCATTCCGATGTAAAGCTGGTAATGACACTCCTTGCAAATTTCGGTGTCTGAAAATTTTGGCTCTAAGGAAAGCTCCATCTCCACCCACTTTGCCTGACTGCTGCCCGTGACCATTGGAGATAACCCGAAAACGTAGAAAAACAGTATCAGGTAAACAAGCACGGCAAACCCCAGCCCGAGTATCAACGTTCTTCTCCTCACTCAAATCACCCTTTACTCAACAACATATGAATCCAGACCGATATACAGCACCCTTGGAAAAGTCCCCCACTCTGGCTTCAAAACCGCAACCCTATTTTCCTTCACCAATCTGCTTACCTCGCTGTTTTCATCATTTACATCCCCAAAAACTCTTGCTCCTGTTGGACATGCAAGAACGCAGGCAGGTTTCAGTCCCCTTTTAATTCTGTGATAACAGAAGGTGCATTTGTCCGTTACTTTCTGCTCCGGATGTGTGAAGGTTGCACCGTAAGGACATGCCACAATGCAGTACTTGCAACCGATGCAGGTTTCCTTATCCAGCAGAACGACTCCATCTTTGGTATAAAATCTGGCGTAAACAGGGCAAACGTTCACGCAGGGTGCATTTGCGCAGTGGTTGCATAACTTTGGAACGTAAAAAGTTTTCCGACCTCTTGTTGTTTCAATCCAGCTTTTGTCAAGGAAAGGATTTTTGGAGGTGCTGAGCACCTCTTTTTTAACATCACTTTCTTCAATCGGAATTTTCTCTTTGACAGCATAACCTTCAATCCATGTTCTGGAAAGTTTGAAGTCCATTGGTACATCATTTTCAACTTTGCACGCAACAACGCACTTTCCGCAGCCTATGCATTTGTTCACGTCAACAACCATAACATAGCTCTTGTGAGACTCTCCTGCATTTTGCCCCCTGACAAGCGCTACAGCCGGGAGAAAACCAGCAATTAGCTTGAGAAAGTTTCTCCTGTTCATTCTCCCACCTCCATTGGCATTAGCTTGTAAACGACGTAGTAAAGGAGAATCGTGAGCGCAAAAAAGCCAATTGTTGCCATGATTTCAAAGGGATGGTAGACCGGTGATGGAAAGCTCATGCCCGTGATGAGTTTCAAAGCAAGTCCACCCATTACATGATCAATCCTGAGGAAGAAGATGCCAGTTACCGTCAGGAGGGAGGCCGCAAAAACACCCTCTGCTCTTCTTCCGATCTGAGGGGCTGCAAGCAGAATCAAAGGTAAAAGCAGGCCAACAGCAACTTCCATCACCCAGAAGTTGAAGGCGAATTCTCCATTTATAAAAGGCAGGGCAGCTTCTCTCGAAAGCAGGGTGGAGTTGGGATATGCTTTTGTCACGAATTTCCAGGCAGTGAAGAATATCATCACAACAATGGAAAAGCCAAGAATAACTCTCAGCATCTGAATTGCCTCATATCTTTCACCCTCGATTTTGACACCCCTTGCAAAGTCGGTGATGTAAACACCAATAACAGAAAGCGCAGCCCCGCTGACTATGGCTGAGAGGACAAAGTGAACTGGTAGTAACGGATCGTGCCACAAGGGGATGTAGTTAACTCCGAAGAGTGCTCCAAGGTTGCTGTTGGCAATGATGGCTGTAAAAACTGTTACAAATCCAATAACCTTTGCAAAATCCTTTGTTTCACTCGCCTTTGGAATTGTGAGTACTCTTGCAACCAAACCCCTGAGACCTCTCTCCTCTCTTTGCTTTATCAGGTCATCGTAGAAGTAGAACCATATTTCCACAATGAGAAAGATTACATACAGGACGTAAAGCATAATCATCCAGAACATTATGCTGGTGGTGTTTACATGCCCGGCTATGGCGAAGTAACCCCTCATGACCTGTTCTAAATCAAGAGCTATTGTCATCAATCCAACGAGTATTGTGACGAGAGCCATCAGCATGCATTCCTTGAGTATTGGTTCAAGCTTGGTAAACCCGAAAACCTCTCCAAGAGATATTATTATACAGAAACCAGTCGTGGAAACCACAAAGAAGACATAAAGTGCAACCAGTAACCTCCATGGAATTCCTTCTGCTGATTCAAAGGGTTCAATGGGCATTACGGGATGGGTGTGCATTTGCAGAATTCCCAATGCACCGACCAGTATTAAAAGCAACAATGCTGAACCAAATATAAACTCAATCTTTTTCACAGATACCACCTTTTTTCTTTTTCGTAGATTCTGCAAATCCGGCTTGCCTCGGCTTCAGTGCGATAGTTTTTAAAATTTTCTCTTTTAAACTGCTACTCCTTTCCCGAAATCATACAGTTAGTGACCATCTTAATGAAGCAACGGGAGTTAGTTAAAAATTAAAAAATTCCTTGTTTACTGTGATGATCAGCTCAGCCTTAAACTCATTTCAAATGCGTGTCAAACAGAATAACCTCTATGTCTTTAACTCCAGCCCTTCTTACGAGGGTTAGAAGCGGATCAGATGTCTTTCTGAAACTGTGTTTCCTGTTAAAGATTATGTAACCATGCTCAACGTTAAAAATTTCGTATCCAGCGGTTGCAGCTCTCAGAAGTGCTCTTTCACTGCCAACAATGTAGGAGGCAAAGTGCATCTCGTCGAGCATTGATGCTGTGGAAATCATCGCGTTGTCTGTTCCCAACATCCAGAGATCGTACTCGCAAAGTAATTCATAGCTTTTTTTGTTTAGAAGGCCAAAAAATGCGTTACTTCTGAAGCAGCTCACTATTGGAATTTCTTCTTCTGTGAACTCTCCAATCATCTCTGGGCACATGTTCATGTGCACCACAAAATCTGGCTGCAGGCTTAGAGTAGCGTCAACGTCTCCACAATCCCTTTCTCCAGCGTGTATTCCAAAAAACTTTTTTCTTTTCCTTGCAATTTCTCTAACTTCTTCAATCAGCTTTAAATCATGGTCTCTAACGCTGCTGTATGCAAATCCGAAGGAATTGATTTCTTCAGCTTCCTCAACATTTTTCGGTCTGGCAAGAGCAAGAACTCCATCAACATCTCTTACCACCTCCAGCCCAGCCTTCCCACCCTCCCTGAAGTCGAGGAAGTGTGATGTGCCCTCATTCCTGCACCTTCTGACTTCAGCTATTGCGTGTTCCCTTAAAACCGTTAAATCAGTAGCCTCAAGCATTCGGTGTTTGTATCCTTCCGGTCCAACAAGCTTCTCAAGCTCAATTCTCGGTGCATCTCTGAGTGCAGCATCGCCCAGATGTGTATGGGCATTGAAGAATGTTCTGGTTATAACATAATCATCCTTCTCAATTCTGCTCTCCTCGAAAACCATTTCCTCTACAACAAGATCCCCATGAACTATGCCTTCATGCGAGACAAGAATGCCACTGTAAACGTCCATGGGAAAGGTTAAATATTCGCCCCACAAAACCTTTACCATGGCAAGACCAAAGAGAAAGGAAAGAACCCCACCGCTAATGTCATCTGCAGGTATAATGAGATACTTCGAAGAGGAAAAAACGCAGATAAAGATAAGTCCAAAAACTGTTCTGGCAGCGGGGATCGTTACAGGGGTTCTGATAATAATTTTGAACGCTTACTACGGTCTCTGGCCTTAGAAGTTGGTCGGGATATCCAGGAACACCGCATCAACACCAAATTTTTCTTTTACAACTTCCATCAAGCTCAGCACTCCAAACTTCTCGCTTTCATAGTGTCCGAGGAAGATTACGTTTATTCCACCCTCCTTTGCCAGATGGTAGGCTTCGTGTTCTGGCTCTCCTGTGATGAACAGCTCGACACCCTCTTCAATGGCCTCATTTAGTGCAAAGCAGCCCTTTCCAGAAACTGCTGCAACTCTCTTAATCTTCTCCCTGCCAAAGGGTAGAAGCATGGCTGAATCAAACTTTTTCGCGATCTCACTCGCTGCTGTAAGTTCATTCAGCTCTGCCGAATAGCCGATTTTAACTCCCTTGTATTCTCCAAACTCTTCCTGTGGCTCTGATCCTATTTTTCTGAGAATCATTGCATTGTTTCCCACTTCCCTGTGTGCGTCAAGGGGCAGGTGGGCTGCATAGAGCGACAGGTTGTTTTTCAAAAGAAACTCTATTCTTCTCTTCACGATTCCTCTGATGTATCCTATTCCACCCCAGATAAGGCCGTGATGCACTACAATCATATCTGCATCTGCCATAATCGCTCCTTTGAAGCTTTCCATGCATGCATCAACAGCGAAAGCTATTCTTTCAACCTTATTTCTACCCTCAACCTGCAGGCCATTGTTTGAAACATCCTGGTAATATACAATTTGAAGGTATTCATCGAGGAAGCTAACGATTTCAGCGAGCTCCATGGGTCAAGTAGGGTGGTGGTAATTTAACTTAATGTTTGAGGGATAAACATAATGATTTATTAATTAAAAAAGAAATTGAAATAAGCTGTCTAACCAATCAAAATTCTTATATACTTAGTTGTCCGAGAGAAACGAAATTTGAAAGGAGGGTTAGAATTGGCCGAAATAACGGAAGTTAGAATATATAAATCGAAGGGAAATGGGAATGTGAAGGCGTATGCGTCCGTGAGTTTTGACAACGAGTTTGTCGTGAAGGGATTGAAAGTTGTGGAAGGAGAGAAAGGACTCTGGGTAAGCATGCCCAGCAGGAAGATGAAGGACGGGAGCTTTCAGGACATTTTCCATCCTGTCAGTAAGGAGGCGAGGGATAAGATAGTCGATGCGGTTCTGAAGGCCTACCGGGAGCAGAGGTAAATTTTCATAGATTGTTGAAGCTTTTTTAAATCTTAACATTTTACAAGTATCATGGTCAAAATTGTGAGTTTCTCCCCGCTGCCAGAAGGCATATTGAGAGCCCTCATCTCATCGGTTTATGATGTAGATGTCAAGGTTGTGGTGATAAACGAGTTCGACGAAGATGCCATTGTTGAAGCGGTAAGGGATGCAGAGATTGTGATAGGAGACTATACTTTCAAAATACCGATAACGGAGAGAGGTGGAGAATATCGCGAGGGTGCTGAAGGGAGAGGGGGTCAGGCATGTTGTGACAGGGTGAGAGAATGGATGCAGCACACGCTGTTGCGGACTGTTTGGAAAAGTTCGGTGTGAAGAGAGTTTACGGCATCATCGGCACGTCTGTGGTTGATTTTGTTGACGCGCTCTATGACTTCAGGGAAGAGATAAGGTACGTCTCGTGTAGGCACGAGCAGGTTGCCGCATCGATGGCTGATGCGGAGGGGAGACTTACCGGCTTTCCCGGAGTAAGCATCGTTCATGCCGCTCCGGGCACACTAAACGCGGCAATCAGCGTTGCCAACGCCTACAAAGATGGCTCACCTATGGTTTTAATTTCGGGAGGGGCTAAAAGGAAGCTCTACGGGAAGAATACCATGCTTGAGGTTGACCAGCAGTCCGTGATGAGGCCGATAACGATGGCCACTTACAGGGTTGAGGATGCAAAGAAGGTTCGAAGCGTTATTGCTGAGGCCTTCTCCATCGCAATTAGAGAGTGCGGTCCGGTTTATGTTGAGGTGGCTGAAGATATCTGGCTGGAGGAAGGCAGTGAGGGGGAAGTTAAAATTGAGGCTGAAAAGCCAAAGGCCCGTGAGGAGGAGGTTGAGAAAGTTGCAGAGATGCTGAGAGAGGCAGAGAAGCCTCTGATATTGGCTGGATTTGGTGTGAACAGCGAGGAGGGAAGCAAACTTTTAACAGAGATTGCAGAAAAGACTTCAATACCCGTTGCAACAACCGGAAACGGGAGAGGAGCGATGGATGAGGAGAACAACCTCTGCCTTGGCAGGGTGGGATTCGGAGGAGGAAACATGACTGCAGATGAAGCTCTCAGAAACTCCGACTTCCTGCTCTGTCTCGGATGCCAGCTCACAGACATTTCAACCTACGGCTACAACTGGATGCCCTCCGGAAAGGTTGCAGCAGTCACTCTGGACAGGGAAGCCGGAAAAAAGCTGAATTATGCACTTATAAGCTACAGCGATGCCGTTGATTTTCTCAGAAGGCTTGTTGATAGGGTGAGTGGTTACAAAGCTCCTGAAAGCTGGTTAAAAGAAATTGAAGGATGGAAGAGCATCTGGGAGCAAATACTCTCCAATGCTGTAAACATGGAATACAAGGGTTTTGCAAATCCGTCAAAATTCTTCAAAAGGCTAAATGAAACTTTGCCAGAAAACACAGTAGTTACCGCTGGCCAGGGGATGCATGTGCTGTATCCTCAGGCCTACATTAAGGCTAAGAGACCGAGAAGCTATCTCGCAGCAACAAATCACGGGGCCATGGGCTTCGGCTTTCCGGCAGCTATGGCTGCTCAGCTTCTCGGATACACTGGCATAGCCGTTGTTGGTGACGGGGAATTCATGATGACGCTTCAGGATTTGGAGACTGCAGTGAGGGAGAAAATTCCGGTGAAAGTGGTTGTGGTGAACGACAACTCTTACAGAGTTCTTTACTTCAGGCAGAAAATTCAGAAGATGGGGAGGATTTACGGAACCCTACACACAAATCCTGATTTTTCAGAACTGGCGAGAGTTTTCGGAGCTGAAGGAATTGCTGTGTCTTCGGATGTTGAAATTGATGATGCTATAAGGGAAATGCTCAGTTCCGAGAAACCCTTTGTCTTGGATCTCCGCATCTCCCCAGACTCCTTCGCTCCCTTCAACTTCCAGCCAGCTGTGAAGATGTAGCAAAGGTTAAATTAAGTTACATCAACAGAAAATATGAAACTTTTTCTTTTTGCTTTAACGTTGTTGATTTTGCTTCCCGGACTTGCGGGTGCGGCTGAGTTGAATGTAGCGAAGGTGGAGGTAAGGGGAGAGATTAACGAGGGCACCTATCTGACTCTCCAGCATGCATACGATTTTGCCCTCAGAGAGAAATATGATATTTTGTTTGTTGTCCTGGACACGCCTGGAGGACTTTTGAGCTCAACGCAGAAAATAGTCAAGATGTTTCTAAACAGCAAGGTTCCTGTTGTTGTTTACGTCCCAAGCGGTGCAATGTGTGCTTCCGCAGGTTCGATCATCCTTCTTTCCTCACATATTGCAATAATGGCCGATGGCACAGCTGTAGGTGCTGCAACTCCCGTCAGTGTTGGCTTTGGAAGTGCAGAAGTTGAGAACAAGACCGTAAACTACATTGCGGGCTATGTTAAGGATATTGCGAGGGAGAGGGGCAGGAATGAGGAGGTTGCGGAGAGGTTTATCACTCAAGCTCTTACCCTAACAGCAAAGGAGGCGTTCGAGCAGGGTATTGTTGATTTCATTGCCAACAGTGAAAGTGAGGCCATAAACGGGCTTAAAGGAAGAAGCGTTACCGTGAATGGAAAGACCGTAACGTTTGAGTTTTACACTTACAGAATTACCGAGATTAAAAAGCCGTTGCAGGCAAGTATATACGAGATAATCTCAAGTCCACAGCTTGCAGCCATTCTGCTGTTGCTTGGAATATACCTTCTCATTTTCGGTTTAACGTCTCCGGGAATTATCCCTGAGATAGTTGGAGCCATTTGCCTTGTTCTTGCCCTTGCTGGACTTGGGGTTATCGGTATTAACCATCTCGGATTGCTGCTGATAATACTTGGTATCATTTTCCTGATTGCTGAACTCTTGACACCAACTTACGGTGTTCTTGGAGCAGCTTCCGTAATTTCTATTGTTTTGGGACTGCTGGTGCTTTTCAACGAGCCACTGATGCCGGAATCATTTTATGATGCTTTTCCGAAGTTTGTTGCTGGAATCGGAATTGGAATGGGCGGGATAATGACTTTTGTAATAGTAAAGATTACCCAGATCAGAAAAAAGAAGAGCAGCGTTGGAGAGGTTGTTGGGTTAAGGGGGGAAGTGCTGGATTTTGGAAATGGAAGAGGATTTGCAAGAATCAGGGGTGAGATATGGAAGATTGTAAGTGATGAGGAGCTAAGGAAAGGTGAAGAGGTAGAGGTTGTGGAGAGGGATGGTCTTACCCTGAAGGTGAGAAAAGTTGAAACTGGAAGAGGAGCTGAAAAATGAAACCCTGAAGTGGCTGAAGAGGATTGAGATGAGAATGAGAGGGGTTGATGGGGACAGAGAGTTCATGGAAAATATAAGAGCTTACATCAGCGACTCAAGTTACTTTCTTGATAAAGGTGACCTGATCAGAGCCTTCGAATGTGTTGTCTGGGCCTGGGCGTGGCTCGAAATAGGGCTTAGAGTTAGGAAGCTGCATGAGAATGCGTAAAAGCCTTGGACAGCACATGCTGGTTGACAGGAGGGTGACGTCGAGAATTGTAAAGTACGCTGAGCTCTCTGAGGATGATGTTGTTCTGGAAGTCGGCTGCGGAACCGGCAACCTGACTTCTGCAATGCTAAGAAAATGCAGGGTTATCGGCATAGAAAAGGATCCAGCAATGGTTGAATTGCTCAGGAAGAGATTTTCGAAATTCATAGAAGATGGGACGTTCAGACTTGTACACGGTGATGCGCTGAAAGTTCCGTTTCCACCCTTCACCAAGTTTGTTTCAAACATTCCGTACAGAATCTCCTCCCCCCTCACATTCAAACTCCTGAAATCAGACTTCAGACTTGCGGTTGTAATGTACCAGCGGGAATTTGCTGAAAGACTTTGCAGGGATGATAACAGGCTCGGTGTAATCTTGAAAACATACTGCAGAGCGGAACTGCTTGAAGTGGTGAAGTCAAGCAGCTTTTACCCACCACCGAAGGTTGATTCAGCCATAGTCCGCATCTTTCCAGAGCCAGAAGTTGAGGTGAAAGACAGGGAGCTTTTTGAGACGTTTGTCACCTTTGCATTCAGCATGAAAAGAAAGAAGATGGGTAAGATAGTGCAGGAGTTCGGGAGGAGGTATGGCGTTAACATAGCCATAGATGAAGATCTTGCCCGGAAAAGGCCTGAAGAGCTTGGGGCAGAGAAGTTTGCAGAGATTCTGGTGAGAGAATGATTTACGAACCGGCTGAAGACAGTGAACTCCTTCTTGAGGCAGCTCTGAAGGAAATTAAGCCTGAGGATGAAGTAATTGAAATTGGCGCGGGAAGTGGGTTTGTTGCGGAGAGGTTAAAGGATATGTGCAAATACATCCTTACAACCGACATCTCCCCCTATGCTGCAAGGGAGCTGAGGTGTAAGGGTCTGGATGTTGTGATGACGGACATTGCAGGTGGAATAAAGAAGAAATTCAGCCTCGTCCTCTTCAATCCTCCTTATGTGGAGCTTGAGGATGAACTTAAAAAAGGTGACTGGCTTGATGTTGCAATTGACGGTGGAAAGAGGGGATTAGAGGTTATCAGAAAGTTTCTGGACTCTCTGGAAGAAATTATGGATGATGGGGGAAGAGCAATCCTGATAGCCTCCTCTCAGAACGAACCGGAGATTTTTGATTTAATAAAAAGTAAAAAATTCGTTTACGAAATTACCGGAAAAAAGGGAGTTTTCTTCGAAATGCTTTATGCAATCAAAATCTGGAGAGAATGACGGTCTTCTTAACACTCTCATCAATTTTGAACTTGCCTACAGGTGTTTCAACTTCATCATCAACAACACTTATGACCTCTCCAGGCTTCAACCCGATTTTTTCCAGATAAGATGGTGCAACAACAACCTCATAATCTCCTCTGTCCGCATCTGAAAGGCTGATATACTCCTGAACACAGTTTTCGCAAACATCGCAGTTTCCAGAAATAATTCTGCAAACTTTAAAAAATGCATCCTCAGTTATGTGGTGCTCAAGCTCGCAGCTGAGCTTTTCTGCAAGCTTGTCCTCTATGCCGAGATAGTCTTTGAAGAAGTGATACAGAGCGAGGTAGTACTTTTTAATCCTCTTGGCAAGCGCCTCTCCTTTTCTCGTCAGTTTTGCCCCTTTGTATGGCTGGTAATCAACATAACCCATATCTCTTAGCTTTATAAGCATCTCTGTTACACTTGAAGGCTTTACGTTAAGTAATTTTGCCAAATCTCCTGTTTTTGCAACTTTACTGGTTTCTTCCTGAATATCGTAAATGGCCTCAAGATACTCCTCTATCCTCTCCATTGTTGTAATTTACGCGTGAAAATAAATAATACTTTCGTGTTTTGCTGAAGCTGTTTAAAAATAATGAAAGTCAGGGTTTGAAGATCTCGCCAGAGTTTGTGGTGAAGTTGTTTCCGAAGGATGCATGCATAACGAATTTGTAGTTTATGTCAGGCTTTCCGCCTTTGAAAGCATCTCCATAACTTACGTCAAGTATCTCCCCCACAAAGAAAGTATGGTCCCCGGTCTCAACTTCCCTGACAACTTTACACTCAATATTTGCCTGACACTCTTTGATGGAAGGAACCTTAACTTTCTTTGAATTAACCAGCGTGATGCTGAGCTTTTCCATCTTGTCTCCCTTTGCCCCGCTCAGCGTTCCTGCTTTCCAAACATCCTTGAGAAGCTCTATTGTCGGAACTGCAACCACAAACTCCCCGCACTCTTTGATCAGGGAGTGTGTGTATCTGCTGTGCCCAATTGCAACTCCGAGAAGCTGCGGTTTAAAAGACAATGGCACGACCCAGTCTGCAGTCATTACATTGGGTTTTTCGATTCCCGAAACTATCAGATACGTTCTCAGTGGATACAAATACTCCAGCATCCGTCTCACCCTTCACAACTTTTTTCTCTCAGAAGAGAGATAAAATCCTTTGCACTGCTAACAGAGTAAAGTTCTTCCTTCAAGACAAAAACAACCGATTCAACCTTTTTCCTGCAAACCCTGTCGGTGATGTATGCCGCCTCAACATTTATGGCTTCAGAAATCCTGCCAAGAAGCTTCGCTCTCTTTTCTATCTCTCTTACCTGCTTGAATCCGGTCAGAATCTGATCATCTTCTACCTGTGAGACAGCATCAAATGGAGCTTGCCTGACTGGATAAACCGACAGCCCTATAACCCTGAGCTGTTCGATTATTTCCCCCTCCTCACCTTCAATTTCTTCCTCTTCGTTAACGTCCGCTTCAACGAAATTGATCAGGTCAATTTCCTTTATAGCAAAGGTTCCGATAATTTCCTCAATCTTTGCTGCTGTCGAAAGCGTTGTGTCTGTTCCCTCCTCATACTTCTTCACCGTCCTTCTTGAAACTCCTAAAAGCTTTGCCATATCTCCAATGCTCAAACCCAGTTTCTCTCTTGCTGCTCTTATCTTCTCGCTGTCAAGCTTGACGTAATATCCACCCGGAGCTGAGTAAATGTAGGGATAAACTCCATCAACAACAAAGTCATAAAAGGTTGCAAGGTTGATTACCGGCAAACCGTAGCGTGTGTAAACAACTCCCCTTTCAAGAAAGTCAAATTTGAATCTTTCTCCAATTACTATGGGGCTTGCCTGCAGTATTTTTGTCAGCTTCTTCATCTCTTCTGCTGCTTCGGGTTTCAGGGAATCAACATTATAGAGAACTTTGATAAGCAGAACGATGTTATCTTTTCTTGCAACAATATCGAAGCATCTTGGCTTAGTCTCGGCTAAGTCCGCAACATTAAAATTAGCTTTCTGGAGAATCCTCACCACTGACTCGATTAAAGCTGTATACATTTACATTAAGGTAGATGAGTTACTATATAAGATTTATGTCCTCTGAATTTTTTCTTCCCAGACCTTTTTAACAGCTTCTTCAACAATTTTGAGACATTCTCTGGCGTTCTCTTTTGCCTTCTGAACTATCTCTCTGTAATCAATTCTCTGATTTTTTATTCCATGGGCGTAGTTGTCCATGGTGCAGATTATGGCGTAGCTAATGCCAAGTTCTTTGGCTACTGTCGCCTCACTGCCTGCAGTCATTCCTACACAATCCGCGTAGTTTCTTATCATCGCAATTTCAGCCTTGGTTTCCAGTCTTGGACCTCTGGTCTGAAAGTAAACACCACTCTCAATTACAGGAAAGCTTGAATGCTTTTTTGCCACTCCTAAAAGTACACTCCTCAAATATTCATCGAATCCGGGGGTGATGTGAACAAGAGAGTCATTGTAAACTGTAACACCGCTGAAAAAGTCTATGTAGTCATGGGGAATGATGAGGGATGGAATCGTGAACTCCTCCTTAAGAGATCCAACAGAGCCCATGCCGATTACGTACTTGACACCCAGTGACTTCAGTGCGTGAAAGTTTGCAGGGTGGTTTATTCTGTGAGGTGGCTTGTCCTTGTTTTTTCCGTGTCTCTGGATTATTGCAACATCGATGCCATCAATTGTGCCAACATCAACTTCCGCAACACCGTAGGGGGTCTCAATCCTCGTTTCCTCAACATCTTTCAGAACCTCGATTTCGAGGATATGGGTCCCTCCAATAATTCCGATCATTCAACCAGCCTCCAGTAAACCCTTCCCCCCTCAATTCTCTTTCTCACGATACCTTTCAGCTCCATTAACTGGAGCACTTCCTCAAACTTACCCGGGAAAACCGCCTCAAGAGAATGTATGTTCAACCCCCTCTCCGAAACAACCCTTCTAAGCTTTGACTGACTTATCTCCCCCCATTCACGCATTATGTCGCGTATAAGTTCTGAAAGGTCTTCAACAATGTTCCACGGGAAGATTACCCAGTAGTGATCCGTAAGGTAGTCTCCGAGATAATCCGGTATGAATTCAGAATTCTCCAGCATAAGCAGTGATGCAGTCCTCACCTCCCCTTCCACGAGCTTAAGAGCTTTCTTCATTGTATTTCCGGTGTTGATAAAATCGTCCACGAGCAGTGTCTTCTTGCCCCCAACTCTTCTTCCTTCTTCTCTGACATCAAGACATTCGATTTTTGAAACACCGAGATAGTCGCACAGAAAGCTCCCTGCAAAAACCCCTCCCTTCACCAGAGCAACTATTCTGTCCGGAATGAAAGCATCTTCAATAATTTCAGATGCAATCTTTCTGCAGAGACTTTCCACGTATCTCCAGCTTATTACAAGGTACATTTCTACTCACCGTAGAATCTCAATCTCACAACCTCCCCGCCGGGTCTGTAAACTGCCACGTTTCCGGGCATCGGATTGAGATTGACCTTTTTCTGAAACTCAGTCTGAGCCTGCCAGGTCGAGGAGTTGACCATGAAAACCCCCCTGTAGAATCCTGTACCGTACGTGTGGATGTGTCCGCAGTGCAGAATATCGGGAACATCTTCAATGACGAGGTAGTCCTCCCTTTCAGGAGCTAATGGGGTTCTTTCACCGTAAATCGGGCTTAGGTGTCTCCTCTTCAGGAGTTCCTCCATTGCTTTCTGCGGTTCATCGTAGCTGAGTCTTGGAATTTTGGAGATTATGTCATCCAGGCTTCTTCCGTGGTAAATTAAAACCTTTACACCCTCAATGTCAACATAAGCAGGGTTGCCGACATGCTCAACATTTTTCGGAAACATGTTCCTTATCTCTCCATCAAAAGCGGGCTGCGGTTCGGCCTGCCTTACAGCATCGTGGTTTCCGGGAGATATTATCACCTTTATGTGCTTCGGTATATCCTCCAGATGTGAAGCTGCAAGCTCATACTGGCCGTATATGTCTTTTACTTCCAAATCGTCCTCCTGTCCCGGATACACGCCTATGCCATCAACAATATCCCCCGCTATGATGATATACCTCACCTTCTCCCCAACCTCCTGACTCCTGCCCCCTCCAACCTCTCCATTCAGCCAGTTTACAAACATCCTCCATTCCTTCTCGAGAAATTCTTTACTTCCGAAGTGTGTATCTGAAAGGAAAACTATGAAGAAATCCTTCTTTTTCTCTCCATTCCCGTTAATCGGGATGTCGGGAAAAATTATTCTGTTAGCGTAGAGTGAGGAGCCTTTAATCACTCCGTTTACACCTATAACTTCATCACCCAGAAGTTCTCTTGCAATTTCAGCGTTTTTACCGGTCGCGACACAGGTTATAATTCCCGTACTGTCTTCAAGACGAATGTAGCATTTCTCACCCTTCTCGTATACCTCGCTCACGAGTCCAGCAACGTTCACATTTCCCCTGACCTTTCCGGCATAGGCTATTGGTGTAATGCTCATTCTGCTCCTTATTATCCTCGAAAGCTTCTCAAGTCTGGAGTTGAAGTACATGAGAAAGTCTTCCACATTGCCCTGACAGGAGGACTTGCCGGTGATATCCTTAATGACTTTAAGGGAAGAGCACGAAGATTTAACCTCAGAACCCTTAGGCTTCAGCTCGGGTTCTGGCGTTGGTTTTGAAAAATTTTCTAAGAAACGCTCAACGATACTTTTTTCTATAATGAACCCACCATTGGCTATTCGACATATTCTGTCCACAACTTCATCACTGAAAATCCCGGACTTGCAAAGAAGTTCTGCAGCTTTTGGATCTATGTTGTAACCCCTAACAAGGAACTTCTTCGCCACCGTTGCGGCATCGATATTTTTAATTACCATCTTACCTCCTCCTTAAAGCATGGATGATGAGTCCAAGGTGTACCAGTTCCTGAAAGATGTGGTCTCAACGTTAATTATCGTTGCGGTTGTTGTGGGAGGAGGTATTGCTATAACCGGCACATGGCCTTTTATGGTTGCAGTTGAGTCTGGCAGCATGAAGCCAAACATGCATCCTGGTGATGTGGTCTTCCTCATCAGCCCATCAAGAGCTGGAGGGATTGTAACCTGGGAAGAGGGGCTGGAAAAGAGTTACATGAGCTTTGGGAATTACGGTGACGTTATTGTTTACAGACCTAACGGTTATGGAAAACCCATAATCCACAGAGCCATTGCTTACGTGCACAAGGGGGAGTACATTCCAGCAATTGTTAACGGAAAGCTTGTTCTGACCAATCAGATAGCAGAGAGTGACGGCTACATTACCCAGGGAGACAATATAAGGACCAATCAGCTTTCTGATCAGGCTGTCCCTGCAGCATTCTCCCCAATTGGAGAGAAAATACAGCCCGTAAAGGAAGAGTGGATAATAGGCGTTGCGAAGTTCAGAATACCCTACATTGGTTATATAAGGCTGCTCATTCCGATTTGATTTTAAGGTAAGTGTAAACCACTCTGTGCAGAGCTGTTACATGGCTCAGAAACGCTATCAGCAAAACCGCTTCGTAAATGTAACCTGTAACCATGCCCGCAAGCAGAATCAGAAGCCTCTCACTTCTTTCAGCAACTCCAACATCGCACCTCTCAATGACACTCTCAGCCCTTGCCCTTGTGTAGCTGACAAGCAATGCACCGCTCATTGCTAATGCTATAACCACCCAGTCAATGCCGTAGATTCCGAGCGAGATGAAGAGAATAACATCAACGTATCTGTCCGTAACAGAATCCAGGAATGCCCCAAAATTTGAGGTCATTCCAGCGTTTCTCGCCAGTGCTCCATCCAGCAGGTCGCAGAGACTGCTCAGCAAGATGAAAAAGCTTGCAAGCGGTATGTTTTTCTCTATTATTAGATAAGAGGAAACAAGAGCGAAAACGAGTCCTAAGAACGTGAGGTGGTTTGGTTTCACTCCGAGTCTTGAAAGTATTAAAGCTACCGGGGAGGCGAGTTCTGTGGTGAGGGGTTTTATTTTGCTCAGCATTTTATTTCCACAGCTTTCCTCTGTAATGCCCTGTTACCGGACAACCGAGGCAGAGATTAATTTTCCAGTAGTCGCAATCCGTGCAAATTTCGTCACCACACGGAACTTCTTTCTGCTTTTCAATGTACATTTTAATCGGCATTACCGTGTCTTTCTCAACTCTCACCACTATCCCTGCCTCAACGTCGTAAACCTCCGGCTCTGCTCTAACGTGCTTGTCAACAATTGCCTCAAGTGTTGTCAGGTCTTCACCTACCAGAAAAATTGTGGCGTTCTTCTCTCCAGCCAAAACAATCCCGTTGAGGAAGAACGGGCATTTTGAAAGCTTTTCAAGAATTTTTGATGGTCTCTTGCACCTCACATCAACCTTGAGAATGTTAAGACCTGACTTCTTTATGTTGATCCCGTAAGCATGGTTTATCACTCCGAGTTCCTTGAGCTTTTTTATTCTGCTTCCAACTGAGGGCTGTGAGAGTCCAACGACCTTTGCTATTTCACTTTGAGATATTTCAGGGTCTTTTTCAAGAAGTTCAAGAATCATCCGGTCTTTCTCATCTATATCGAAAGTTTTGTTCATTTCTATACACCCTCACCGCTATTCGGCATCAGCTTATAAAAAATTAGCGGATTCAGCATTGTGGAATTTGACAGTGTGCAGAAGAAATTCTAAAATATCATTCGCAGTGATATACTTAAAATGGATGCTGGCGAGAAGATAAAGCATGTTCTGGAAAGAGCGGGGGAGGAGGGGGTTTTACAGAGTGAGATCTCCAGTCTTACGGGGTTGTCAAAATCAACAGTTTCTGAAACCCTTTCGGGTCTTGAGGATGCAAAGGAGATCGTAAGGAAGAAGGTTTCCGGGAAGTCCTACAGAGTCTGGCTCGTCAAGTACTCCCCCGAACCGGTGAGAGGTGTTGCAAGAATTGGAATTTTGAGGGCAAGTGAGTACCCAAGAGTTGTAAAAGCGTCAAAAAAACAGAACTCATATATGAGAGTTTACGAGAGCAGCATAGAGATCACAAAAGACCTCGTTCATGGTGTTATAGACATAGCCGCATCTCCGTTTATAACCCAGGCATTCTTTGGTATACTAATGAAAAATATCACGATTGTGAGAAAGGTGGCTCTGAACGGTGGCGGGCTTGTTTTCTCCAATTCTGAGGCCGAATACTGGGGATGTTCTGAATTTTCAACCATGGAGAGAAATTTGAGAAAATATTTCGATTTGAGGGGAATAAAGGGAAGGATAAGATATTTCAGAAGTCCTGAGAACATGATCAGGTCTCTTGCAGAACTAAGGGCAATAGCGATATGGGAACCTTACTTCACCATACTTGAGGGAAGAAAGGAACTGTTCAGCGAGCAAGTGGGTGATTATCTGTGCTGCACTCTTGCCGTGAACAACAGCTTTGCTGAATGCAATCCAGATTTACTTGAGAATTTCCTTAAAGATTTCGACAGAGCGAGAGTTAGAAAGAGCGACGGAGAAGCTGTAGCTGAACTGATTGGATTTCCTGCAGAAATTGTTGCAAGATCGTTTGAGAACTACGATTTCTATCCGGAGCAGGAATTCAAAAGAGAGGAACTGGAAGAACTAAGATTCGGCAGGCTGGAAGGTGTCATACGCCTTGATTAGGTCGCTGAGCTTCAGTATGCTCATGAATTCCTTTCCAGATTCTTCCCTGTCAACAACTGCAATAATTCCAGCAACAGTAGCTCCACTCTCCTCTACTCTCCTTGCGGCTGAGAGGGCTGAGCTACCAGTGGTTATGACATCCTCAACGACCACGACTTTTTCACCCTTCCTTACCTCCCCAATTCTGTCTCCTCTGACACCGTAGTCCTTCTTCTCCTTTCTGAATATTACGAGTGGTTTCTTCATCCTTAGCGAGAGGGCAACCGCAACAGGGACACCCCCAAGCTCAACACAGGCTATTCTGTCGAAATCAAGATCTCTAAGCCTTTCCGCCATTTTTTCAGCAATCATCTCGAGAATGTCGGGGAATGTGGATGCAAGTTTCACGTCAACATAAACGTTGCTTCTTCTTCCTGAAGACAGCACAAAATCACCGAACTTTAATGCTCCGGTCTCAATCATTCTGGTGATCAATTTCTCAACTGACATCACCACGGCACCTCCTTAAGGTTTAGTCTGTAGGCAATATAGTTTATTCCAAAATGGAGGGCAGGAGTAATTATTACAGCCAGCAAAATGACCTGAATCGTAAACAGCTTCCAGAATGGTGGGAATGTTGAGGCTAAGATAAGGGCAACGATGAGAAACGTGAGCTGGTCAAGAAGTGGAAAACTTGCACCCCTTTCGTAGCCAAATCTCCTCTTTATGAAACTTCCGCAGAGATCTCCAAGCATCGCTCCAAGAGCCAGCAAAAATGTAAGGATGAAGAATTCGCTAAACGGGAGAGAGGAGTAGATGGCAACACCTGAAAGCTTTTCAATAGCAAACTGAAGGTTGGCAGTAAAAACACCCCCCGTAATACCTCCTGTAAACCCCCTCCAGGTTTTACCATCTCCTAATATCCTTTTTCCGTCAAAGAATGTTTTTCCAAAATCTATCGGTTTCCCACCGCCAACGAGAACAGCAAAGTTGTTGGGTGTGTAACATGGCAGGAGAAGCCATACTGTTTTCGGAATTAAATCAAGCATGTCAGCTGTTGGAGTTAGATTTTAAAATTTTTTCAATCACGATGCAGGTTTCTGATTTTAGAATAGGCTTGGAGGGATCAAACTGGGAACTTTGACTTCCAGTACAGGCCATTACTCATTCCTTTTCAAGCTAAATCTATAATCAACCTGTAGTCTTCCTCAGGAATTTCTCTCATCGCCTTGCCCATCAGATGCCCGCTCCACTTTCGCTTGTTCGTGATGAACATCAGTTTAGGGATTAGAGGTTTGAACTCCACAGGTTTATCGAAGATCTTTACAGGTTTGAGCTTAATTCTCAGCGGGAATGTCTCATTCTTGTTTCTCGCAGGTGCTTTGAATATTTTTGTGGAATCCCTGAAAACTTCGGATGCAGCTTCATAAACTGCCACAATTCTCGGCTCTTTAACTTCATCTTTATCTCTTTCCTGCTTAACGTAAATCAAAAGCTTGTCTCCCGGCCTTACCTTGGCAATTGTGTTCCTGTGTCTCTCAGGAACTCCCCAAACATTTTTCTGCTTTATTACATTCCAGTTTTCTTCATTGGTTATGCAGAGCCAGTGGGTCATTCGACCACCTGACTATCCTAAACAAACAAAGTTAAAAAACATTAGCAAGATAAAATGATCAGTATGGCCACGCTCGATAACTTTGTTGATATTGGTGTTCGTGAGCTTACACCTGAGTTCGAAAATCAGCTCTGGAAGGCTGCTGATAAACTTAGAAAGAAGGTAGAGGTGCACCAGTATAAACACATCGTTCTTGGGCTGATATTCCTCAGATATCTAACTTACTCATTCAATGAAAGAAGAGAGGAGCTCAAGAAACGCTTTACAGATGAGAATTTAGAGGATGATCTAAGAGAACTTGCGCTGGAGGATGAAGACTACTACCTTGAAGCTGGAGTTCTCTACATCCCAGAAGAAGCAAGGTGGGATTATCTTGTTAAGAATGCAAACCGGCCTAACATAGCTGAGATCATAGAGAAAGCGATCGAAACCCTTGAAAATAAATATCCCAAGCAGCTGAAGGATGTTATTCCAAAGGTCTACACGAGCTCGAACCTGGATCAATACGACCTGTCATTTCTGATAAATCTCTTCTCAAAAATAGATTTTGGATATGATCATAAGGCAAGTGATATATTTGGCAGAATCTACGAGTATTTCCTCGGAAAGTTTACAGAGATTGAAGGGAAAAAGGGTGGCAAGTTTTACACTCCCAGATCACTCACAAAACTTATAGTTGAAATTCTCGACATCAAAGGAGGAAGAATATTTGATCCTGGATGCGGGAGCGGGGGCTTCTTCGTTTCAGCAATAGATAAGCTCGAACGAGAGGGGATTGAGAAATTCAACCTTCAGATCTATGGCCAAGATTCGGATCCCATGGCATGGAAGCTCACGAAGATGAACCTCGTTATCAGAGGAGTTGAGGGGGAGATAAGAGTTGGAGACAGCTATCACGATGACAAGTTCTACGATATGAGGTTCGATTTTGTAACTTCCAATCCGCCATTCAACGATAGCGAGTGGGGGGCGGATAGGATAAAACCAGATGACCCCAGATTGAATGTTAATGGAGTAAAGGTTCCAGTTCCACCTAACAGCAATGCAAACTACATGTGGATCTTGCACTTCATTTACCATCTTGCACCAAAAGGAAAAGCAGGCTTTGTGATGGCAAATGGAGCATTGTCCGCTGGAGGGGTTGAGGGAGAGATCAGAAAGGCCATTGTTAATGCTGATCTTGTTTACGGTATTGTCGCCTGCCCTCAAAAGCTCTTTTACAATGTATCTTTACCAGTATCACTCTGGTTCGTGAGAAAAGAGAAGCCAGAACACATGAAGGGGAAAGTACTGTTTATATATGCCAAAGATTTCTTTGAGCCAATTTCAAGAAAGCAGAATGTGATGAAAGATAGACATATTTCAAAGATTGTAGAGAAATTCAGGCTGTTTGAGGAAGGAAAACTGGATAAAATTGATGAAACAGGCTTTGCAAAAGTTGCCACGATTGAGGAGATTGCTAAGAACGGCTACGTCCTCACTCCTGGAAGATATGTTGGGGTTGACATTAAGTTCGATGACGAGAGGAGCTTTGATGAGAAGATGAGAGAGTATAGTGAGGAGCTTTCAAGACTTTTGAAAGAAGAGGAAGAGCTTACAAGAAAAGTTAAAAAAGTTCTGAGTTCATTAGTCATGGGTTGAAGTGAAATGAGAATCGAGGAAGTCATTCAAAAAATAAGAGAGAGTGGGGAGATTCTGAAAAAGGAGTTCAAAATCAAAAGTATTGGTGTTTTTGGCTCTCTTGCGAGAGAGGAGAAGGATGTTCACGACACAGACATAGTGGTTGAGTTCAGGGAGCCAGTAGGCTGGGAGATTGTGGATCTGAAAGAGTTTCTTGAAGATCTGCTTGGAACGAGAGTTGATATCCTGACAAAAGAAGCTGTTGTGAGCAAAGTTTAAGGAAAACAGAATTTTTAACAGAACTTTAATTTCAACAAATCAATCAAAGATTAATAAAAGACCTTTTGAATATTTAAGAGAAATAGTTGAAGAATTAGGAAGAGAAAAGTTGAAGAAATTTTGGCAATTCATTTGATTCCACCAAAGGCATTAGATTGTTTGTTGAACGACAACATCGCTTAAATAAAGAAAAGAACGGGGAGATAAAAATAACACTTAAATTCTGGTGGGGAAAGAAATTTAAAGAGAAAGAGATCAGAGGGAGATAGCATGATTAAAAAAATTAAAATAGAAAATTTTCGTTCAATAGAAAATATAGAAATAGAACTTGGGAAGTTTAATGCTCTAATTGGTCCGAATAATGCTGGTAAGTCAAACATTATGAGGGCATTAAACTTAGTTCTTGGTGAAACTTACCCAACTGCAAAATCATTTGATGACAAAGATTTTTATAAATATGACAAAACTAAGCCTATATCAATTATAGTGCTGTTTGATCAGCCTTTAACGTGTAAGAACAAAGTTTATGGATTTAAATTAACTTATGATGGAAATGATTGTGATTATATTGCTATTGATAATCAAGAAAATGAACTTACTTATTCCTCCGGAAGATTACTAAAAGTTTCAAGTGAAATGAAAGAAGAAGTTGTTTTGATGTATTTATCCCTTGATCGTTTAGCTGCTAAGCAGCTAAGTCCCTCCAAATGGACGATTTATGGGAAATTACTAAAAAACATAAACTCTAAAATTGACCCAGGGAAAAAAGAAGAATTTAAAAATAAAGTCCAAGAAGGCTATGCTAATATTTATTCGACAATACAAGAAGTAGAAGACAGATTAAAAGAATATATTCGGGGGCAAACTGGACTTGATGTTGCACTTAAATTCTCAATTTTGGATCCTATGGAAGTTATAAAAAATTTAAGACCATATTTTAAAGAGGGTAATATGGAATACGATCCAGAAGATATGGGAGCAGGTACTCAAAGCGCTTTAGCTATTGCGATTGCCCGCACTTATGCTGAAATAGTGCGTAAACCCTTAATCATCGCAATTGAGGAGCCTGAACTTTATCTCCATCCGCATGGTTGCAGACATTTTTACAAAATTTTGAAAAATTTAGCAGATGAGGGGTTACAAATCATATATACAACCCACGAAAGGTCCTTTGTGGATATTAGAAATTTTGAGAGCATTCATATTGTAAGAAAAGAAAATGAAAAAACCGTGGTTTATTCTGGGTTATCACTTTCAATGACCTCTCAGTTTGACGAAGTTAAAACTGCCTCGAAGTTTAATGAGTACCTTAATGAAGTATTTTTTGCGGAACATGTAATTTTGGTTGAAGGGTTTTCGGATAAAGTAGCATGTCAGCTTGCTTTAGAAAAATTAGGGTTAGATCTTGATTTAAAGAATATTTCCATTACTGAATGCGGTAGTAAAACCGCTATAAAACCTATTGCTGAAATTTTAAAACATTTTAGTATTAATACTTATGTTTTAATAGATTCTGACGCACAAAAAGAAATTTCTGAATTAGAAACTATGCTTGGAGAAGAATATGTTTTTATTCAGGATCCTGATTTAGAAGGAATGCTGGGGAGAGATAAATTAGGTCTTAGAGGAGTGGAGAAGCTTAATAAAGAAAAAGCTTTAAAGTTATTGCCAGAATATTTCGAAAAAAATGAAGTTCATAAGATTTATCAAGAATTATACAAATTATTTTTAGGTAATATATATGAAGTTCCGCTGGGAAACTGAATTTAAAGAAACTGAGATTGGGAAGATACCGAAGGATTGGGATTTAAAACCGTTAGGGAATGGAGACTTCAGTATAATCATGGGACAGTCCCCTCCATCAAAGTACTATAACAAAAATGGGGTAGGATACCCATTTGTTCAAGGAAAAACAGAATTCGGAGAATTTTATATTAAAACGTCAACCTATACAACAAAATGTTCGAAAATAGCTCCAAAGTTCAGTGTTCTAATAACCGTAAGAGCACCAGTTGGAGAATTGAATATAACTAAAGAGGAACTTTGTATTGGGAGAGGAGTCGCTGCCATCTCAAGTAAAAACGGAGATATTGCCAGAAATAGGTTTATTTACTATGTTTTAAAAGGTTTAAATAGTTACGTTGAAAGCTTTGGAGATAGGGGGACTACTTACGACTCCATAACAAAAGAAGATTTAAAAAACTTGCAAATTTCATACCCTCCACCTCCCGAACAATCCCGCATAGCCACAGTTCTCTCATGGTTTGACGATTTGATAGAGAATAAGAAAAAGCAGAACGAAATTCTGGAAAAGATGGCGATGGCGATTTTCAAGAGCTGGTTTGTGGATTTCGAGCCTTTTCAGGATGAGGAGTTCGTTTATAATGAGGAGCTGGGAAGAGAGATACCGAAGGGGTGGGAGGTAAAGAAAATAGGGGAAGTAGCAGATTTTAAAAATGGACTGTCATACAAAGGTAGTGAAAAGTTTAATGAACAGCTTGAGGAATCCCTTGTTTTTATAACTTTGAACAACATAAGTGAAGGTGGTGGGTTTAAAACTGAATACAGATGGATCAAAAGTGAAAGAATAAGAAATCACCACCTCCTAAGAGAAGGCGACATAATACTTGCAAATACAGAACAGACTAAAACAGGGAGATTGTTGGGAACACCAGCTCTTGTTATTTTCCCCCCAGAGTATTCAAAACCAGTTGGTGTTTTTTCTCATCATCTAACTAAAATTAATCCAAAAGATAATACAATGAAGTATTTCCTTTATTTAATTTTTAGATTATATCAAAGAGAACTTGCTCAATCATTTCATACAGGAACTGGCGTATGGGGTTTTGACGTACAAAATTTTAAGACGAATTATTCTATCTGCATCCCTCCTCCTCCCATCCTCCAATCCTTCCACTCCCTCGTTGAGCCCCTATTCCAGAAAATCATCCTCAATCAAAAGCAGATAATGACCTTGAAGAAAATCAGAGATGCTTTGCTCCCACAGCTCGTGTTTGGAAAATTAAGAGTTGAAGAGCTATGACGGAGAAGCTTACTGGAATCCTTCAGTATTTGCTCGAAAAGCAGGGAATTTACCTTCCAACTCCAATTTTTAGGGAGAAGACACTTGTTAAACTTGAGAAAGCCCTATCATCTGGTATACCTATTGTTGTGAGCAATTGTTATAAGGAAATATCAGTTAATCTTGAGAAATTCATAGACTCTGAGAAGATAAAAGAAATAATCGGGCTTTTTATCAAGCATTCAAATGATTTTGAGCGTTTGGGGGGCAGCTTAACAGAGGACGATCGCAAAATAATCGAATTTATGGTTAAAAACTCATCCTTAAGTGCTGAGGATGCGATAGAACTTGCAGGTCCGCTGTATTATCTTTTGAAAGTTTATGAAGATCTCACAAAAGAAGAAATCAAATCAGAATATCTCAAAATGTTCATAATGATTTCCACGTATATTCAGCTTTACGAACTTCTATTGTTGCAGCTGGACAGAAGGCTGTGCAACTATCTAAGAAATAATAAGAAGTTCTCCAGTCAGAAAGAGTATAAGGATTTCTTGAATCTTGAAAGAAAGTACACGAAACACGCTACTGCAGGAAAAATAAACCAAGTTTTGCACAAATTGGGAGTTATAGAATTCAAAAATAGTTCGGTATTGGATGGAGAGCTTAGAGAGCTGAGAAACAGATTTTCGCATGCAAACTTCTTTTATGATCCTGAATTGAAAAAGATATTTGCTGGAGAGGTTCAACTGACTAAAGAGGAATTCATTGGTGAATTCTACAGATTGTTTAATTTTGCTCTTACTTGGTTTAAGTCGTCTATAAATGCAGAGAGATATGAAGAGGCTGTGGACTCATTTATAAGACATTTTAAAAATATGTTAAACGGATTGTCAGAGATGTTTAGAAAAATAGAAAGATCTCCTGATCTGAAGAGGGAGTTTGGGTCAATGGTAATACAGTGGAAAAAAGAGATTGATGAACGGTATGGATCCTGAACTAACCAAGGAAGTGCTCCAGTACTGACCTTAATCATCAAATTACCCCCCAGACTGCAAAAGCTTTTAATAAATATCAACAGAATTAGAAAATAATGGCTCAACTTGATGAGAAGTACATGGTAGAAAATCACGTAATAAATGTTCTCAAAAGCCTGAACTATGAACACATTCACGGTTCCGAATTAATCCCAGAAACAGGTGAAAGGGAGTCTTACAGGGATGTTATTCTGAAAAAACGATTTATAAAATCCATCAAGAGGTTGAATGCTTGGTTAAACGATGAATTAGCCGAAATAGTTTACCAGATGGTTTCAAAAATAGATCACCCTGATCCAGTAACAAGAGGGAAGATGTTCTACGATATGCTGATTTCTGGAGTTAAACTCACGATCAAGGATAACAACGAGGAAAGAACCAGAATCGTTAAGCTTATCGACTTTTCGAATCCAGAAAACAATGAATTCCTTGCAGGAAATCAGTTTGAGGTTGAATACTACTATGAGCATGGAAGATTCAGAATTCCTGACCTTGTTGTGTTTATTAATGGCATTCCTGTTGCTGTATTTGAATTCAAGGGATTCAATTCGGGGGATACTGCAAAGGATGCATTCAATGACCATAAAACAAAAATGAAAGATATTCCACAACTTTACCAGTATTCACAGATTCTGGTTGCAGGCGATGGGCTCGAAACAAAGTACGGTTCTCCCACTTCAGACTGGGAACGCTTTTTCGTTTGGGAGGGTATAGAGAGTGATGATGATGTTGAAGTTATTGAATTTGAGGAGGAATATGGAAAGCATGCAATTTACAGATGGAGAGACAAGGATCTAACGAGTCTTGACGTGTTGCTACTCGGTTTATTCAACAAGAAACGTCTTTTGGAGTTTATTGAGGATTTCATAATTTACGATAAATCAGGAAAGAGCCTGACCAAGATTGTTGCCACGTATTATCAGTTCTACACCGTAAGGAAAGCGGTTGATAGAACAATCCAAGCTGTAATTTACGGAAGGAATCCTGAAGAGAGAAGAATAGGTGTTGTCTGGCACACTCAGGGTTCGGGCAAATCATTAACCATGCTTTTCTACGCCAAAAAGGTAATAAAAATCCCAGAACTTGACTACCCCCTGCTCATATTTCTGACTGACAGGAGAGAACTCGATGAACAGCTCTATGGAGTTTTTGCAAACGTTTTTCCGATTGCAAAACACGTTGAAACTATTGATGACCTTCACAATACTGTGAGAGAGACCAGAGGCGGCATAATATTCGCAACAATTCAAAAATTTGGAAGGAAATCGAAGGAAGAAGAGTATCCCCTGCTAACAGAAAGGAAGAACATAGTAATTATAGCGGATGAAGCCCATCGCAGCCACTACAGGCAGCTTGCCGAAAATTTAAGGAGAGCAATTCCAAATGCCTCTTTCCTGGGTTTTACAGCCACACCGGTAGATTATGAAGACCGATCAACAACCCTTGTTTTCGGGGATTACATCAGCGTTTATTCCATCGAGAAGGCAAGAAGGCATGGTGTTGTTGTCCCCATCTATTACGAATCCCGTTTATCAGAATTGCACTTAACCAACGAATTCATAGATCTCGAATTTGAGGAGATATCTGAGAGAGTTGTGGCAGATCCGGAAGAAAAGGAATCGATAAAAAGAGCTTTTGCGAAACTTGAGAGGATAATGCTTACCGAAAAGTACATTCGAAGCGTTGCGAGAGACCTTGTCGAGCACTTCAACAGAAGAATTGAGGAGTTTGATGGAAAGGCTATGGTTGTCACAATAAGCCGAAAGGTGGCTGTTGAGCTTTACAAAAGAATAATCGAGCAACCAAACGCACCGAAGGTTGCGGTTGTAATATCTGGAAACAAATCAAGGGATCCAGAGGAATTTCATGAGCACATACGAACTGGAAAACAATTGAAAGAGCTTGCTGATAAATTCAAGGATCCCGACTCAGAGTTGAAGATGGTCATAGTAGTTGATATGTGGCTCACAGGTTTTGATGTTCCCTGTCTGCACACAATGTACTTCTGGAAGCCCATGAAAAACCACTCTCTTGTTCAGGCCATAGCGAGGGTTAACAGAGTTTTCAAGGATAAGTCAGGAGGTTTGATTGTCGATTATATAGGTATTGCGGACGATCTGAGAAAATCCCTATCAAAATACGCTCTGGAACAGATAAGAGAAACTCTAACCAACATAAACGAAGTTATTGCATTGTTAAGAGAGAAACACGACATTCTTTGTTCTTACTTTGCTGGTTTAAATTTCAGAAGTTGGAAGGAAATGGGGTCCGAAGAACTTTCAAGATTGACTGCTCAGGCATATGAAAGGATTGCCAGAGAGGAAGAAACGAAAAAGAAATTCGTAAAGAACTTCGTTACTTTAAAGAAGCTGTATATGCTTGCATCTCCACATCCTGATGCCATCGCAATCAAAGATGACCTTGCATTCTTTGAGATGATCAAGAAGATGATCGTTAAGTACTCAGTGAGGAGAAAGAGCGAAATAGCAAGAGAGCTTGAAGGTGAGATCACGAAACTGATATCAAAAAGCATTGTTGCAAAAGAGCCAGTTGATGTGCTTGATCTGCTAAAAAAGGAGAAACCAGAAATCTCTATACTTTCTGAGGAGTTTCTTAAAGAGCTTGAAAATCTCGAATACAAGAACTTGGCTGCAGATTTACTTTTAAAAATACTGTACGACAGGATAAAAGTTAGAATGAAGGTAAACCCCTGGAAATTCAAAAGTCTATACGAGATGCTGAATGAGCTGATTGAAAAACACAATGCAAAGATAATTGAAATTTCGGAGATGATTTCAAGGCTTGTCGAGATTGCAAGGGAAGTCAGAAAGGCTGAAGAGGAGGGAAAACAGCTCAATATGAGCGAGGAAGAATATGCCTTCTATTCGTTGCTTCTTTCATATCCAAATCTCCCAATTAGAGAAAGAGAAAGAATAGAGGAAATCGCAAGAGAATTAGCAGATCGCCTCTCAGGATACGTGAAAATATCAGAGTGGAAAAGAAAAGAATACATAAAGGCAAGAATAAAGGCCGAGGTAAAACGTGTTTTAATGAGAAAGGGGATAAAGGATTACAGTATTATCAACGAGTTATCAAAACTGATTGTTGATCACGCAGCGGTGATGAGTTGTTAGGGGGATTCGAAATCAAAAATCGGGAATAGCTTTGAGCATTAATTCCCTCTTTTCCATCCGCCCCAATATAGCAACATTCTTATATTCTAATTTATTTTTATTTTTTAATTTTATTTTTTCCACACGAAACAATCTGGAACAAAATCTTAATTATGGTTCTCTGAGGACTGAACAACCTTACAGATCATTTTCAAAAAATGGGCTCGGAGGGATTCGAACCCTCGACCTTCGCCTCGTCAAGGCGACGTCATAACCGCTAGACTACGAGCCCTGA
>Ga0072500_141296_pt2 | contig 42555 bp, 43 predicted proteins | sample GBScelen77Swater_FD_63803 | JGI IMG/M metagenome (GOLD analysis project Ga0072500, IMG submission 63803) | Hot spring microbial communities from Great Boiling Spring, Nevada - cellulolytic enrichment S 77C v2 (version 2) | ecosystem: Environmental > Aquatic > Thermal springs > Hot (42-90C) ...
GATGACAATAACAATAGATAATGATGGTAATAAATGGATTGGAACATGGGGTGGTGGTCTTGCAAAGTTTGATGGAGTGAATTGGGTGGTGTATAATACTTCGAATTCTGGTTTGCCTGAGAACTTTGTGATGACAATAACAATAGATAATGATGGTAATAAATGGATTGGAACATGGGGTGGTGGTCTTGCAAAGTTTGATGGAGTGAATTGGGTGGTGTATAATACTTCGAATTCTGGTTTGCCTGAGAATCAAATCAATGCAATATATATAGATATTTATGGTAATAAGTGGATTGGTACCAATGGTAGAGGAGTAGCTGTTTACCGCGAAGGAGGAATAATAATAGTAAAAGTCGATGACAAAACTGAATCAACACCTCTAATTTTGCTCCATCAAAATTACCCTAATCCATTTAACTCAAGCACAACAATTGAATTTGAAGTTCCCCAAAAAGCACATGTAAATTTAATCATTTATGATATCTTAGGTCGTGAAATTAAGACACTTGTTAATAAAGAACTTGAACCCGGAAGATATAATCTTTATTTCAACGCCTCAAATCTTCCAAGCGGTATCTACCTTTACACACTCAAAACACCCAAATTCACAAAAACAAACAAAATGATTTTAATAAAATAAATTCAATTCTATCACAAATCTTTTTCCTCTCCCCATCATGGGAGAGGACTAAGGTAAAGGATGCAGTTAAATTTTCTCCTTTATCTTTTCCTCTCCCCTTGCGGGGGAGAATTAAGTTGAATAGAATTTTTATTTTTGAGGACAAAATAAGGGGGCAAAATAGATTCCCATTTGAGAGTGCTTTTTCTTTGCTTTAGTTTTTTATTTTCACATCAAGAATGAATTGTATATAAAACATTAAATTCTATCTTGCCATCCAATTTTGTTTTTACAATATGTCAAGCGAGATTTTTTATTTTCTCACACCAACAAGATGGAAAGAGCTCATAAGCACTTAACATTGATTAAATCAATCTTGGGGATTAAATTTATCAAAAAAATCAAGCACAAATGAAAATCGCCTACTTTGATGCTTTCTCAGGGATAAGTGGTGATATGACGATAGCAGCTTTCTTAAACGCTGGACTTGATGAAAAAGAATTTATCAGCGAATTATCAAAGCTTAAACTGAGCGGGTTTGAAATTGAAATAAAAAAGGTGACAAAGAATGGCATAACGGCAACAAAGTTTAATGTCATCGTTAAAGAGAAACAAAAAGAACATAGGCATCTTTTAGATATATTTGAGATAATTGATTCAAGTGATTTGTCCGAATTTGTAAAGCGGACCTCAAAAGAAATTTTCACAAATCTTGCGAAAGCGGAAGCAAAGATTCACAACACAAGCATTGAAGAGGTTCATTTCCATGAGGTTGGCGCAATTGATTCAATCATTGATATAGTTGGGTGTGCGATATGCATTGAAAAATTTGAAATTGAAAAAATTTTCACTTCAAAAATCCCGCTCGGTTCTGGTTCATTTACTCAAACACAACACGGCAAAATGCCTATACCTTCGCCAGCAACCATTGAACTATTAAAAAATTTCCCTGTTATCTTGACCAACCTCCCATATGAGTTGACAACACCAACAGGTGCATCAATAATTGCAACTCTTGCTGAATACGGTCTTGAAAAAGAAACGATCAAAATTAAATCAATCGGCTACGGCGCCGGAAATTTTGACATCCCAAATCAGCCCGATCTTTTAAGGATAATTATCGGTGAAATACAGCAAAGATTCAACGAAGAAAAACTTTTGCTTGTAGAAACGAACATTGACGACATGAATCCCGAAATTTATCCGTATGTAATTGAAAAACTCTTACACTCTGGGGCAAACGATGCATATCTCGTCCCTGTAATAATGAAAAAGGGGCGCCCGGGAATTTTGTTGTCAGCACTTGTCAATGAGACCAAACTTGACGATATTCTAAAAGTCATCTTCACACAGACAACAACTCTTGGTGTCAGAATCTTTGAAATAAGGCGGAAAAAATTGCCAAGAGAGCAAAAAGAAATTGATACACCGTTTGGAAAAGTAAAATTCAAAATCGCAATAATTGAAAATTCTGAACGGCTTGTCCCCGAGTTTGAAGAATGCAAAAGAATAGCCGAAGAAAAGAATATCCCACTAATTCAAGTATATAAAATTCTTGAGGCGATCGCAAACAAATAAAATTAAAAAATCCCGCGATGGGCAATCTTTATGTCAATGTCGCACTTCCTGTCCCAATAAATAAACTTTTCACTTACATTGTCCCGGATGACTTGAAAAGTGATGTCGCCATCGGAAAAAGAGTTATAGTTCCATTCGGAAAACAAGAACTCACCGGCATAATAGTAGAGGTCTCAAACGAATCAGCTTGGCACAAATTGAAAGAGATAAAAGATGTACTTGACCCGAAGCCGATATTTTCTGACGAAATGTTAAAATTAACAAGATGGATTTCAGATTATTATTTCTCAAGTTGGGGTGAAGTTTTGAAAAGCGCTCTACCCTATGGAACGATACTTGAAGGAAAAAGAACAGTTAAGCTTATCCGTGAGGTTGATCAAGAAACGCTATCACAGATGGGAAAAACAGCCCCTAAAAAAGCCGAACTCCTGAAATTTCTCATCTCCAGAAAGAAACAAACCATAAGTATCAAATCGCTTAAAAATAGCCTTAATCTAAAGAACATTTATTCACTTTTAAATTCACTTGAATCGCTTGGATACATTGAAATAGAAAACCGTTTACCCGAACAAAAAGCGAAAGTGAAGTTTGAAAAGTTCGTATCAATAGCGGAATCTTACAGGGAAAATCTAAACAAGCTAACCGCTCAAATAAACAAGCTTGAAAAAAAATCCCCAAAACAAGTTGATATTTTGTTGTTCTTGCTTGACCAGTTAAAGAAGGGGAAATTTGAGGTCTCACTTCCCGAACTCTTGAAAAAGACCGAAGCCACAGCACAAACGGCAAAAAAACTTGAAGAAAAAGGGATAATTAAAATTACATTGAAGGAAACGATAAGGAAATTTGAATATGAGTTTGAAGAGCCAGATAAAAAAATCGTCCTCAACGAGTATCAAAAAAAGGCGCTTGCTGAAATAAAGAAAGCAATTGAAAACGGCAAGTTCAAAACTTTCCTTCTATACGGCGTAACAGGAAGCGGAAAAACACAGATTTATATTGAAGCCATAAAAGAAATAATTAAACTTGACAAGTCGGCAATTGTCCTTGTCCCAGAAATTTCACTAACACCACAAATCGTCAACAGATTTAAAAAGAATTTCGGTGATATTGTCGGGGTATTACACAGCAGAATGTCGCTCGGAGAAAGATACGATACTTGGAGGATGGCACGGGAGGGAAATTACAAAATTATAATCGGTCCAAGGTCAGCCATTTTCGCACCACTTGAAAGAATTGGTTTAATCGTCGTAGACGAGGAACAAGAAAGCTCTTACAAGCAATTTGACAATCCACCAAGATACAACGCAAGAGATGTTGCAATTATGAGAGCAAGGTTAAACAACGCCGTTGCGATACTTGGCTCTGCAACCCCTTCGCTTGAGTCATATTACAACGCGAAAATTGGGAAATATCAACTTCTAACTTTACCCGACCGAGTTGATAACGCAAAACTCCCAAAAATTGAAATCATTGACATGATAAAGGAAAGAAAGGAAAACAATAAAACATCAATATCTTCACTTCTGAGCTCAAAAATAAAGGACAGATTAAACAAGGGCGAGGGGATTATAATTTTCCAAAACAGGCGGGGATATTCAACTTACATTGAATGTCAGGACTGCGGTTATGTTGAAATGTGCGATAATTGCAGTGTTACATTAATTTTTCACAAGGCACATAATCATTTGAGATGCCATTACTGTGGTTCAGTTAAATCGGTTCCGGAAAGATGTCGTAGATGCAACGGTATAAAATTGAAATTGAAAGGAGTAGGAACTCAAAAAGTTGAAGACGAAATAAAAACTCTTTTCCCATCGGCAAAAATCATAAGAATGGACCTTGACACAACAGCTGGGAAAAAATCCTACGATAAAATCATGAAAAAATTCGCAAATGCTGAAGCGGATATCCTACTTGGAACCCAAATGGTTGCGAAAGGTCTTGATTTCTCAAGAGTAACACTTGTAGGTGTGATCTCAGCTGATATACCGATGCTTATCCCGGACTTTAGATCAAGCGAGAGGACATTCCAACTTTTAACGCAAGTTTCAGGTCGTGCGGGTAGAAGTGAAAAAGAAGGAGAAGTAATAATTCAAACTTTTCAACCCCAACACTACATCTTCAATTATGTCGTTAATCACCAGATACTTGAATTTTACGAAAGTGAGTTGAAGATAAGAAAGGACCTAAATTATCCGCCATTTACACGCTTAATTTTAATTGAATTTAAAGGTGAGAACGAAAAAAATGTTGAATCATCCGCAGATGAATTTTCAAACGAGCTAAAGTCAAATCTACCCCAAGGCGTGCACTTATTGGGACCATCCCCGGCAGCAATACCAAAGATAAAGCGAAACTACAGATATCACATAATAATAAAAGTCCCAAAACAAATTGATAAAAACGGCGCTGAACTTGCAAAAATAATCTGGCAGTTGAAAGAAAAGTACGAAACAAAATTAAATTCAAAAGGTGTAAAGTTAACAATTGATGTTGATCCGCAAAATACAATATAAAATCCTTCTATCTCTTATCATCTCAAGCTTGCTCGTTGCTCAAGGGAAAATTCAAATACACGGAAACAAGAACTTAGAAGATGCGCTTTTGATCGCAACGGTAAGAGAATTCAACGGACAAAACTCTTTCTCGAACGAAGTGATTGAAAGGGTGAAAGAAAGAATTTTGAACATCTATATTGAAAATGGTTTCTACTACGCAAGAATTGACTCAATTAAAATTGATTCTGAAAAGGTTGAAATTTTCATAAATGAAGGTAAACAAGCAAGGGTTGGCGAATTTGAAATCTACGGAAATAAAACACTTAAAACAGAAGAGATTATGGAACTGCTTGGAATCAAACGAGGCGATGTTTTCTATCCCGCTACTTTAAAAAGAGGAATAAATAAAATCCTTGATAGATACGCTAACATCGGGTATCCTCTTGCCCAAATAGAAATTGAAAACTTTTCACTTGACGAAAACAGCGATGTGAGGTTTAAAATCAAGATTGACGAGGGGGAAATTGTAAAAATAAAGGATGTTAAAATCGTTGGGAATAACCTCACGAAGGAAAACTTAATCATTAAAGAAGCAAGGTTCAAAAAGGGTGAAATTTACAGCGAGCGGAAATTCAAACAGATCAAAAAAAGGTTGATGAAACTTGGTATATTTGAGAGTGTTTCCGACCCGGAGATTTTTTTCAATGATACAACATCAGGGATTTTGATAAAGGTAAGTGAGGGAAGGATGAACTCATTTGACGGGGTGATCGGCTACATGCCTGAAGCTAATTCAAGGGGATATTTGGTTGGTTATATAAACATTCTTTTAAAGAATCTCTTCGGGACGGGAAGGAAATTCGGTGCAAGGTGGAACTCGGAGAACAAATACACTCAAGAATTTGAGATAAGATATTATGAACCCTACATATTTAATTTCCCCCTTGGGGCTGAATTTTTCTTTCAGCAACGGAAACAGGACTCAACCTATGTGATGAGAAAACCACAGCTTACTGCAGAACTTGAACTCACAGGTTGGGAAAATGTCTCGGAGATTTTTAAGGTCTTTTTCCAAATTTCACAAACTTCAATTATTCCAACCGCAACAGAATATCTACCATTTAAAATAGATGAGAGCAAAACTTTGAACTTCGGCTTAGGCATCTTCTATGATTCTCGCGACGATATAAACCTAGCAAAGACAGGTATTTTTCTAAAAAGTTTTTATGAGCTAGGGAATAAAAAAACTTCAACTGCAAGAGCAAAAAGGGACAAATTCAACATAGAACTTGAATTTTACTTTAACTTTCACAAAACTTTAAAAAGTGTTTTCGTCCCAAAATTAAATTTTTGGGTGATTTCCGGAGACAGAATTGATGAAGGAGATGCTTTCAGATTCGGTGGGATGAAAACTTTAAGGGGGTACAGAGAAAGGGAATTCATCGCAACGAGAGCTCTTTGGGCAAATTTTGAAAACAGATTCACCTTAAGCTCCGACTTTATCCTATTTCCATTTTTTGACATCGCTTACATCTACCACCCTGTGCTTCCGCCAAGATTAAACTCATCATTTGAATCGCTCCTTTATGGATATGGTCTTGGGTTGAAAATTTTCTCAAAAATTGGATGGCTCAATTTAATATACGCCCTCGGCAGGGGAGACTCATTTAAAACAGGGAAAATACATATCGGGGTTGAAAGTGAATTTTAAAAAATTAACAGCAATCATAAAAATAACCAGACCATCAAATGTTTTTATAACTTTCCTTACTATATTCGCAAGCGTTTTAATTTTTTCAAACGGAGATGAAAAACTTTTAAAATTCTCAATTATAGGTGGCATCGTTGGTGCATTAATTGATGCAGGTGGAAACATAATCAATGATTTTTTTGATGTTGAAATAGACAAGATAAATAAACCAAAACGACCAATTCCCTCAGGGTTGATAAGTAGAAAACTTGCCCTTTATCTTTATATTTTGACAACTTCCCTTGGGATAATTCTATCTAACTTTCTAGGCTTGCTCCCATTTTTAATTTCGCTATCATCATCAGTTCTGATTTTTCTGTATAGTTTTAGGTTAAAGCGACTCCCTCTGTTTGGGAATTTCATAGTTGCCTTCTTGACAGGGCTTGCATTCATATTTGCTGGGAGCATTGCGAAAAATATAAAAGAAGCTATCATACCGATGGTATTCGCACTTTTGATCAACTTAGCAAGGGAAATAATAAAAGACATTGAAGATATTGAAGGAGATATGAAGGCGGGTTTAAATACTTTTCCGATAAAAGCTGGCATAAAAAAATCAATAATGCTTTCCTCTTTTATTCTGGCGATTTTAATTTTGCTTACGCCCCTCCCATATATGCTCGGATTTTACAATAAACACTTTATTCTGATCGTTTCTGCCGTTGACCTTGGATTAATCTATGTTGTCATATCGTTGTTTAAAGACCAAACCAAGATAAACTTGAACAGATTGAGCAATATACTTAAATTTGAAATGATTTTAGGACTTTTAGCAATTTACTTTGGCAGTTTATGATACAAACAAAGGAAAAAGATATGAAGCGAATTGAAAAAGAGTTCTACGATCAAGGTTATGAAATGATAGCTGGAATTGATGAAGCTGGTTGCGGACCGCTTGCCGGACCTGTAGTTGCCTGTGCGGTAATTTTGCCGAGAGATTATTTCAATCCGTTGATCTATGACTCAAAAATGCTTTACCCTTCAACCAGAGAGAAAATATTTTACGAAATTTTAAACAACGCAATTGATATTGGAGTGGGGATTTGCTCAAATGAGGAGATAGATAAGCTGAACATAAGAAATGCAACAAGAAAAGCGATGGAAAGAACACTTGAAGATATTGAAATTCAACCCGATGTGGTCTTAATAGATGGGAATATTTTTGACACGAATTACAACATGCTAAACAGTAATGGCAAGAGAGTTATCTTCAAAAACATTGTAAAAGGGGATAGGAAATCAATTACTATAGCTTCAGCGTCAATTGTCGCGAAAGTTCTAAGAGATGAGATTATGTCCGAATATGAGAAGCTTTATCCCAACTTTAAATTTTCAAAACACAAAGGTTATCCCACCAAAGAGCACCTCCAGGAGTTAAGAAAATTCGGACCCACAGAAATCCACAGAAAAACATTTAAGCCTGTGAACCAAATAAGAATTGATGAAGTTTTGCTTAAACTCTTCTAATTTTTGATATGAAGAAGGACAAAGGGAAAATTGGCGAAGATATAGCTGTAAAGTTTCTTTCACGCAAGGGTTACAAAATTTTAAAAAGAAATTACAGATACGGACACGGTGAGATTGATATAATAGCCATGGATAAAGATGTTCTGATATTCGTTGAGGTGAGGATGAAACTTTCAGATAAATTCGGCTCTCCGGAAGATTCCATAACGATTAAAAAAAGGGAACAACTTAAAAAAATCGCAAACGCATTTATACAGATGAACGATGTGAATTTCTCAGAGTGCAGGTTTGATGTGATTGGAATAACATTTAAAGATGGGAAGTTTACCATAAACCATATTGAAAATGCATTCCAATAAAACAAACTTGGAGGTATTTAAATGAACATCGCAGTTGCTATGCTTCTTTCTATCGCGGGTCTTACAATTGGGTTTTTCACTTGGGGCAAATATGTGGCGCGCAGATCCGGTGTAAATCCAAATTTACCGACCCCAGCTGTTAGGATAAATGACGGTGTTGATTATGTGCCAGCGAAACCTATTGTACTTTTGGGGCATCATTATGCTTCAATAGCTGCTGCTGGCCCAATAATCGGACCAACGCTTGCGTTAATTTATGGATTCATCCCAGCTTGGCTGTGGCTATTGTTTGGGGTCATTTTCATAGGTGCGGTTCACGATTTCTCAGCCCTTTTTGTAAGTGTTAGAGAAAACGGTCGCTCAATCGCTCATATAGCAAAGAAAACGCTTGGGAATACTGGATTTGCACTTTTCCTTTCATTTGCTATTTTACTGATAATGCTTGTAAACGCTGCTTTCTTACAACTTACCGCGATCGCTCTGACCTCAACTTATCCGATCTCAAAGCTTGGACTTCCCCCCGACCAAACGCTTTTAAAAACTACAATCGTGAAAGGTGAAATATATGGCAAAATTGGAGGCATAGCTTCAACATCAGTAATAATCATAACCATATTTGCACCGCTTGTTGGTTATCTTCTTTATAAAAAGCACATTAAGACATACATCGCAAGCTTAATCGCACTCTCCATAGTGTTAATTTCAGTTATAATCGGATTAAAATTCCCAGTATCGTTAAACCCACAGATTTGGATGGTTATAATTTTAATTTACTCATTCATTGCGTCGTGGATCCCCGTCTGGGTAATTTTACAACCGCGCGATTTTACTAATGTTCATTTTCTTTACATTGGGTTGGCAACGATGGTCCTAGGTATAATTGGAAGTGGTCTTGCTGGGATTAAAATTCAAGCTCCAACCTTCAATATAGATTCACTTTCAATGGAAGCGCTCGGACCCATCTGGCCATTTCTATTCGTGACAATCGCCTGTGGAGCTGTATCAGGGGCACATTCTCTTATAGCTACAGGAACAACATCAAAACAAATTTCAAATGAAAAATACACACATTTGATCGGATATGGTGCGATGCTTCTTGAGTCGCTTCTTGGGATGTCTGTTCTTTTAGTTATACTTTCAGCAGTTGACTTTGAACACTACAAAGAGCTTGTCTGGCCAATTGAAAACGGCCATTTAAAACAAGGCAACGCCCCACTTGCTTTCGCCGTCAGCGTCGGTAAAACACTTAACAATGGGCTTGGGATACCGATATTCTTTGGAACTATATTCGGAATTCTTATGCTTGAAGGATTCCTTATCACAACAATTGACACCTTGTTCAGATTGATGAGATATTTCTTTGAGGAGCTTTGGAATGTTCTTTTCGTAAAAAAACCAGCGATTCTTGAATCAAGGATGTTCAATGCCCTCCTTGCAATAATTTTAACCGCGATTTTATCATTCACAAATGGCTATCAAAAAATTTGGCCGATATTCGGCTCGGCAAATCAACTTCTCGCTGCTCTTACACTTGTCGCTGTCACAGCTTGGTTTGCACAAAAATCAATAAAAGCCTACTTTGCTGCCATCCCAGCTGGATTTATGATCATCACGACTATGGCTTCGCTTTCAATCTTGCTTAAAAAATACATTGAATCAAAGAATTTAACGCTGACGATAACAGATATCCTTTTGCTCTCGCTTGCCTCAGGAGTTATAGTTTTGACATTCAAATACTTCTTTAAGTTAAGAGCTGAATTATCAAAGCAAAAATTCGTTGAACAAATGAAATGACTATGCTGGGATTTGAACTATAAATGTGGTTCCTTTACCAAGTTCGCTTGAAACATTGATCTTTCCTTTGAGTAGCTCTATCATTGATTTGGTAAGAGCAAGACCAAGCCCGGTGCCCGTAGGATTAAGTTCAAGCGCATGGCGCCCGCGATAAAATCTGTTAAAAATATAAGGAAGATCATCTGCACTAATGCCAATACCATTATCACTTATAGAAATTTCCAACCACTTCCCTACCCTTTCGCACTTTATTTCAACACTCCCGTTTTTACCTGTATATTCTATCGCATTGTCAAGTATGTTCTTCAATGCCTCAAAAAGAATATTTTCGTCCGTTTTTGAAATCAAAATAGAATCACAATTGAACTTGACCTTTATGTTCTTCCTTTTCGCTTTATGGTTCAGTGTCAAAATCACTTCACGAATTAATTCGGGTAGATTTACCTCACGCAAATTAACATTTATCACGCCCGCCTCCACCTTCGCAAGATAAAGCATTGACCTGATTATGTCAATTGATCTATTGACCTGTCTATAAACGACATTTAATGTTTGAATATAATCCTTCACCTTTCTTCTTCTCATCAAAGAAATTTCAATTTCATCTTTCATCACCGTCAGCGGAGTTAAAAGCTCATGTGAAACATCGTATGTGAACTGTGCGATTTGCTTAAACGACCTCTCCAACCTTTCAAGCAATCTATTTAGTGAATTAACAAGTTTGACTATTTCATCAGGCGGGTTGCTCTGGTTAACATTTATTCTCTCCGTTAGATTCTCGGCGTTTATTTTATCGGCTTTGTCAATTATTTGTTCAAGTGGACTTATAAACTTTGAAACTATCACCCCACCACCATAAGAGACAATTATAATCGCAAGCAACAAAGCCAAAAAAAGAGATGTCCTCAAAAGCCCCATCGCCGTCTGAACCGCCCCTTCAAACTTTGACATCTCAATAAGACCAAATAAACCATTCTCATCCCTTATTGGAAGATAAAAAATTCGCAATCTTTTGCCGTTAATTTCAATCTCCTTTGCCCCTTCAACATCCACCCTTTCAGGCTTCGGAATTACAAAATTTGCCCTCTTTAAGTTCTCAGAAATTGCAACAAGATTTAAGTTCTTATCAAATATCCTGAAAAATACCGATGCATCACTCAAATAAAAATGCTCTGGTTCTCTGAACTCAACCGAATCAGAGATAAAAATCACGCCTGACTTAACCATAAGCTTCTCCGCAAACTCAACCGCTTCCCTGCTCAGTGCCATATCAATTTCACGATGAAGAGAGCGATCAAGATAGAGATAAATCCCAATTTCAATTAATACAAAAGCCAAAACGAAGACAATTGAATACCAAAAAACAATTCTAAATCTAAGCGATCTGTAACTCATCATTTTATTTCCTCCTGTTTTCAACATCCAAAACATATCCAACGCCACGAACAGTATGGATCAATTTTTTATTAAATCCGTGATCAATCTTCTTGCGCAAATAATTGATGTAAACATCAACATAATTTGTCCCTCTATCAAAGTTAATTCCCCAGACATTTTCAGCGATTTCCATTCGCGTAACAACCCTTCCCTGATTTACCATCAGAAAATAAAGCAAGTCATACTCTCTTGGCGTCAGATAAATCTTTTTACCCCCTCTTGTTACGGTTCTGCTTGATGGATTTAAAACTAAATCCTCAACTTGAATTATATTTGAACCAGACCTTGACCTTCTCGTCAGAGCGCGAATACGAGCTAAAAGCTCTGAAAATGAAAACGGCTTTGTCAGATAATCATCAGCTCCAGCATCAAGACATTGAACTTTCATTTCAACTGAATCTACAACGGTAAGCATCAAAATTGGTGTGTTAACTTTGTTTCTTCTTATCTCACGACAAACCTCAAGCCCATTTAATTTCGGCAACCTGTAATCAAGAACTATACAATCATATCTACCCGTCACAGCAAGTGAAACGCCTGAATCACCATCATAAACAACATCAACATTATAACCAGCCTCCCTCAGACCTTTCTTCAATGTCCTTGTGAGTTCCTTTTCATCCTCAATCAAAAGAATCTTCATATCCAAACCTTGAACTTCTCTTTTTATCTCATCTCAAAAATAACTTCACTGAAAATCATAATCAAGTTTTTGCACAAAAATTAATAAATTCTAATCCGGTTTTAATCAGATTTTAATCCCACATTGCTTAAATTTAAATAAAAAAGAGACTGTTGAAATGCCTATACATCCAATGATTGTTCATTTCCCAATCGCCCTTTTGACAACTTTCGTTCTACTTGAAATCCTCTGGTTTATCTTTAGGAAGGATTGGATCAAAAATTCATCTGTTTTAACGCTTTTTATCGGGCTGATTTCGGTCATTCCAACTCTTTTATCAGGGGAAGCGTCCGCAGAGGCAATTGAAAATATCCAACAGGTTGCCGAACTTGTTAAATCACACGAAACATTTGCAAAATTAACCGGCTTGACCTTCTTGATCGTTTTCATAATTAAGGTGGTTCTGATGAGAACTGGCAAACTCAACTTCAAAACGAATTTAATCCCATTTATTCTTTCACTTGTAGGAATTTACTTCTTAATTCAGACAGGATTAAGAGGTGGTGAGCTTGTCTATAAGCACGGCGCTGGGATACTCTTTTAAACACAAATTAAAACAAAATTATTCAGAAATGAAAATCGTAATTCCTTTACTTTTATTGCTCTTTAGCCCGCTATTCCCCCAAGACACCACCGAACAAGTGATTGATTTTGAAGCAATTAAAACGATGAACGGTCGCCAAATATATGAAACTTTTTGCGCAAAATGTCACGGCATTGATGGAAAGGGGAATATACCTGAAGAAATAAAACAAAATTGGGATGTTCCACCACCTGACTTTACAGACGAATACTTTAATACAAGAGAGCCAAGAAAAGATTGGTATGCGGTTATAAAATATGGTGGACCTGTTCGCGGTCTTTCACAAACGATGCCTGCTTTCGGCGATGTCTTCACAGATGAACAAATATATGATGTAATTGAACATATAAAATCATTCGTTGATCAAAAGAAATATCCTCAAGGCGAGCTTAACTTCATAAGAGCACATTATGTAACAAAAGCATATGTTGAACAGGAGGCTTTACTCATACCGACCTATACTTATAAATTTGAAAATGGACACAATGTCAGCGATACAAAAGTCCTCCTTTACTATGCGAATAGATTCGCAACAAGATTTCAATATGAAGTCAAACTCCCTGTTCAAAATTTAAAGTCCTCTGTTCAAAATACAACCGGTATAGGCGACTTTGAACTTGGACTCAAATATGCATTTTACGACAACTATAAAAACTTATCAATTTTGACAGCAGGATTTGAATTCTCCCTTCCCACAGGAAATGAAGCCAAAGGATTCGGTAAGGGAACGGTTGTTCTCACTCCATATATAACTGGAGCGAAAGGTATAGGTGAAAAGATTGAGCTTCAGGGAAGTGTTAAAATTGAAGCGCCTGTGAACAAAAGCAAAGGAAACCCTGAACTAATTTATGGGATTTCATCTACATTAATACTTCCAGAAGGAAAACGAGGAATATTCCCGGGGATAGAGCTTCTTGGGATGAAAAATCTCGGATCAAGCGAGCATATGATATCACTTGTTCCCAAAATTTACATCGCACTGACAAAACGAGGTCATCTTGCAATTTCCATAGGAAGAGAAATCCCAATTTATGGTGGAACCCCATTTAAATACAGATATGTCGGCTTCATACTTTGGGATTATGTAGATGGTGGTATCTTCAGCGGTTGGTAAAGACAATTGGCAGGGATTTTATCCCCGCCAATTTCTTATAACTTTGCAAGTTCCGATTTCAAGTATTCAATTGGCTTAACAGGAGTTGGGTCAACATTATTTAAAATGGCAAGATAAAAACTTACCCAATCACCAAGATAAATCTGCGAAAACATTCTCGCAAGTAGGGATTTACCTTCGGAAAATATATTCAAGACCTCACTCGCATAAGGTCTCATCAATTCATCCGTTATTTCAATCCTATACTTAACCCTTTCATATTCACCGTCGTCTCGCAAAATTATTACACTTATCTTGCTTGTAATCTCTTTGAAACTTCCACCAACTTCCCCAGACCAACCAACTATTTCATTATGGTTCATTTCTGGGAAGACATTAAAATGTGCCAGCATTTTCGCATTCTCTTCAATTTGACAAACCCATCTCATAGCGACAGCGTCAAATTTCCCACAAGCATAAATAAAAGGCAAAGAACCAACAACACGAAGCGCAATTTTATAAGCGATGTTTTCCTCGTGTTCCGGGTTTGAGTAAATTTTTGACTTTTCTTCAACGAGATTTATCGTCTCATTTATTTCCCTTTTTTTGCTTTTTATTAAACCAAGCTTTGAAAATAAAACAAGAAGCGGAAAAAATGAATACCCAAGAGCAGCTCTTGGTGGATAACCAGATGGTATTTTTATAACCGGATGTTTTTTCTTCAACGCCATCTTTTCAATTTCGCCATTTGAAGTTATGCAAAGTATATTGGACTTCTTTTTAACCCCATCTTTATACGCTGAGATCGTTTCTTCTGTGTTCCCTGAATAACTTGAAACGATTAAAAGTGTTTTATCATCAACAAACTTAGGCAAAAAATAATCCCTGTTTACAATTATCGGAACCTTTATCTCATCTGAAAGATAAGAGCGAAGCAAATCCCCAGCTATTGCTGAGCCACCAAGTCCAGTGAGAACGATTTTGTTAATTTTTTTAGCTGAAAATCTCGGATTGAATTTTTCTCCGATTGAAACCGCATCCCTTATCTGCTTGTGAAAATTTGCAATTTTTGAGAACATATCCGAACGGTCATACTTTTTAATGTCATCAAGTTTTAGCATTTTCCCTCCATTTGATTTTAAATTTCAATTTCTGGGATTATCCCCTTCAGTTCCTTCATTAAAAAGTTCTTTACTTCATCTTGTGTTTTGAAAACAAGAGCACGCTTGCTTATCCTTTTTGCATCTTTGAATTTAATCGTTTTTATTATCCGCTTTATCTCAGGTATCATCTTTGGGGTAACGCTTAACTCATCAAGCCCAAACCCTACAAGAAGAACTGTTGCATATGGATCAGCAGCCATTTCTCCACAAATGGAAACAGGTATTTTCGCCCGTTGCGCAGATTCAACAACGAATTGTATCAACCTTAATACAGCAGGATGGAATTCCTGAAAAATTTTCGCAACCGTTTCATTCCCCCTATCAACCGCAAGCGTATACTGAATCAAATCATTGGTTCCTATACTAAAGAAATCAACTTCCCGTGCAATTTCCTTCGCCATCAAAGCAGAAGAAGGCGTTTCTATCATAACGCCAACTTTTATATTTTCATCAAAAGGTATATTCTTCTCCTTAAGCTGTGTCTTCGCCAAATCAATATATTTTTTCACCTCTCTCACTTCATCAATACTTGACACCATCGGAAACATAACCCACACATTTTTCTTTACACTTGCTCTTAAAATCGCCCTCAATTGAGATAATAAAATTTCCGGCTTATCAAGCCCAATTCTAATCCCACGCCAACCAAGAAAGGGATTATCTTCTCTATGATAATCTCTAAAAATTTTATCACCACCCACATCAAAAGTCCTTATGACAACTTTATAAGGATAAACTTTTTCAGCAACTTTAAAATATTCCTCAAACTGTTCATCTTCTTCGGGGATAGTCCCGTTGCTTATTATATATTCAGTTCTGAACAAACCAACCCCTTCAGCTCCGCTTTCAAGCGCCTCATTCACTTCTTCAGGAAATTCAATGTTTGCAAGAATTGTTACCTTTCTACCGTCAATAGTAACCGCTGGAACAAATTTAAAATCCTCAAGTTTACGCTCAAACTCAGCTATTCGTTTTATTTTGTTTTGATATTCTTCAACGACATCTTGTTCTGGGTTGATTATCAAAATCCCTTTATAACCATCAAGTATAACAAGGTCACCGGTTTTTATAGATTTCGTCGCCTCTTTTAAGCCAACTACAGCGGGTATTTTAAGTGCTCTTGCAAGTATCGCTGTGTGAGAGGTCATACCACCAAGATCGGTGGCATAACCTAAAACTTGATTTCGGCTGAATAGAATTGTATCAGCGGGGGTAAGGTTCTCCGCAACCACAATTCTTGATGTATCAAACCTTGAAAGCCACTTCTGCTGTTGAATGTTCCTTATCACCCTGTTTTTCAAATCCTCAAGGTCGTGCGCCCTTTCTTTGAGATAATCATCCCCGGAGCTCTGCATAAACTTTATGTACTTTTCAATTTCATCCTGGATGATAAATTCAGCGTTGAGCTTCTCCCCCTTTATCCTTTCAATTATCTTGTCTATTATCGTCTTATCGTCAAGCATTAAAATTTGCGCTTCAAAAATTTCAGCCCCTTTTGAACCAAGCTTTTCTACGGCGAGCGTTAAAATTTTTCGCAACTCACTTTTTGATCTCTCAATCGCCATCAAAAACTTCTCAATCTCACCTGAAACCTCCTCTTCTTTAAGCTCTTTCTTCAAAATCTTTGGTTTCAACTTTTCATACTTCAACGCTACCCCTATTGCTATGCCCGGAGAAGCCGGTATACCTTCAATAACTTTGCCCTTGACCATTTTTATTTTCTTCGTTTTTTAACCCCTCAAGCTCACCGAAACCCGACTCAAATAGAGCAACTATTGCCTCAGCTGCCTCTTCTTCATCTTCACCCTCAAACCTCAAAATAAGCCTTGAACCCTGTTCCGCCGCAAGTGACATCACGCCAATTATACTTTTCCCATTTATCTCAACTCCATTCTTCTCAATGAAAAAATCCGACTTAAACTTAGAAGCAAGTTTCACAAGCATCGCAGCAGGACGAGTGTGTAGCCCAGTTCTATTTTTAATCTCAACCTCCTTCTTAATCATTTTATATCTTTCTCTCACAAAGTTTATTTGCAAGCCAAATCAACATATCTTTTGCGTTATTTTCAGGTAAAACTCTTATTGAATTTATCGCTATGTCGGTATAAAGTTTTACCATTTCCTGCGTTTCATCAATCACACCATAATAATAGTAAATATCCCTAACCAAAGGAACAAGCGAAGAATCCACACCATCTCGGTTGAAAACCCTTAACAATATCTCTCTTTCCTTTCCCTCTGCCCTTTGAAGTGCCCTCAAAAGCAGGAAAGTCCTCTTTCCATTGACAATATCCCCACCTATTGATTTCCCAAAGTCCTCCCCTGCAACCACATCAAGAAGGTCATCCTGAAGTTGAAACGCAAGCCCGAGATTTAAACCATAACTCTCAATCGCCTGGATTTCCCCTTCATCAGCATCGGCGATTAAAGCCCCAATTTTCACCGAATGCTTTATAAGTGACGCAGTTTTTTTACTTATCATTTCAATATAATCATCAATCCCAACATCAAAACTTGTCTCAAGCTTCAAATCAAGTGCCTGACCCTCACAAACCTCTATAGCAGCTTTTGTGAAAGCATCAACGATTTCATTAAATCTTTTAACCTCCAACTTTGTAAGAAATCTATAAGCAATGGCAAACATCACATCTCCACTCAAAATTGCGGTGTTCAAATCCCATTTTTTATGTATCGTCTCAATTCCTCTCCTCATATCCGCCTTATCCATTATGTCATCGTGAACAAGCGTGAAATTATGGAAAATTTCAACCGCAATCGCAGCATTCAAAGCAGTGAAAGGATTTCCACCAAGTAACTCACACGCAAGGAGCAGAAGAACAGGTCTTAATCTTTTCCCCCCAGCAAATAAAATATATCTAACCGGCTCATATAATAAATCCGGCTCACCATCTAAAAGTGCTCGCTTTAAATGTTCATCTATAACCCTTTTATATTCGCTATAACTTTGCTCAAAATCCACTTCTATTGATTTATAAATTTTTTAAATCCTGTTAAAATTTTAATAAAAGAAGTCAAAATAATCAAATTAGAGCATTTCACTTCCCCCAACTTGCAAAAACGAAAAAACTTGAAACTTCAAGGATTTCAACCGAAGATAAACATAAACCCATAGAATTTTGTTTACCGAAAACAAATTCCAAATTTTAATTTAAAGCACTCACACAAAAAAACAAAATATAAACATCCTAACTTGTTCTCCCTTCCCAAACTTTCACGTAAATCATAGGATTTGGCAAGGTATCCTTTCCCACCGCTGGATGGGGCTGGTATGAAAAATAAATGTAATTTTCCCCGTCAATGTAAACAAGTATTCTTTGCCTTGCCCTCGCTTGGCACCTGAACAATGATGAAAAATAAATCCTGTAAATTCAGAAGTGGCGATAATATTGGAGTATCCATCTAAATTGAAAACATGCAAATTATATTTGGATGAACTAAAAAATTTTATCACCAAAAATTACAATTCCCTCAACTTTTCCTGTCATTGGAATTTCAAGAAACCATATCCTCCCTCAAATATCCAGCGCCAAATAAGTAAATCCTACACAGCTAAAACAACCCCTTGTGCTTCCAGGCATGCCATCCAATCCACACCAAACATACGAACTTATCATCCAGCGACCTGTATCCCCCAGCTCCGTCATCTGGAGGAACAGGTTGCTCGGAAAACAAAATGTTAATAAAACCCTATACTAAAAATAAAAAACAAGGACAAAATCAACCCCCTCATTTTACCTCCCTCCCTTTGTTTTTAGCTTTACAAAAATTAAACCTGAAATTAAAGCTAAATTCAAAAATAAATGAACAAGGTCATTTCTACCCCCAACCAACCTTCCAAAACATCTACAATCCCAAACAAAATCATCAAACCGAAAATAAACTCAAAAAACGAAACAAGAAAAGAAAAAGGTAAAACCAAAAAAATCAGGCTCTTCTTTATCTTCTCTCACCAAAAATTTAAATCAAGTAACTTTTCTTGTCAAGACCTTGAGGGCAACTTTTTATTGAACAAATAGTTCAATTAATTAACACAAATTTTAACCCACTTTTCTTGACTTTCTCGCTTTTTTCTCAAATATGACCCTCGGGGATGCCCTAAAACTATACCGACTGAAAAACAATCTCCTTCAAAAACAAATGGCTTATATGCTCGGAATCTCAAAAGAACACTACTGCAAAATTGAAAATGATAAAGTTTTCCCATCAAAAGAACTTCTTCTAAAAATCATCAAAATGACGGGGATTGAATTTAAACTTAATGCAAGAATCAAAAATCCTTCATCATACTTGACAAACCAAGCCAATTGAAAAGAATTGAAAGCGTAACAGATATAAAAGAAGCGACAATCATAGCGGAATTGAAAAATTCAATGTTGAATTTCAAAAACTGGAAATAATAAGTTATCGGCAGGAAGATAATTCCGGCGAAGATTGAAATTAAAACAAGTCCAAAAAGAAGGGTCATCGTTGCGCCTCTTGATGAGGCAATTCTAACAGGGCTTCTTTCGGAGTAATTTGCAAAATATCCCCCCATCCCAAGTCCAAGCGAAACATAAGTCAAGGCGACAAAAAAAGTCATGAAAGTTATTAACATCCCAATGTTTGGGTCTTTACCGAAAGGGAAAACAGAAGCATAGGCAATCGCCTCCGAGATTATCAAAATCGGGAAAAATGAAATTATAAACTTATGCAGATAAAGCAAACTCAATTTAACGGGGGATGACTTTACGGACCAGAAACTCAATCCCTCAAGTGATATCACGGGATAAACGAAACGAATCACAATTGAAGCGATCAGAAAAACATTAAATGAAAAAATTGATATGAAAGCAAGCGATAAAAGTTGTGGCTCAACTTTGTATAGTCTCATCCTCACTAAACTTGCCATGAAAATGAGGACAAGCAAAAGCATTATCAAAAGATGAACCCATTGGCTCGGCTCACGGAAAAACAACTTCAAATCACGCTTTATGAAAACCTCAAGTTGAGGGTTTAAAATTGATTTTTTGTAAAAGCTCAAAAACTCAACTTCAAATTTTCTCTTCAACCTATTTTTCAAATCAAAAGCGATAAAAAGCGTTTCAAAATATAATTTCCTCGCAATCCCAAAATTCACAAGAACCATCCCAAATGTAGCTGAAATTAAAATCAAAAAATACCTCAAAACCATCTCTTGATTACCTCTTACGCTGAAATAGAATATCTCCGCAACCCAATGATTTGGGAGATAAAGCGCAATTGACGGATCAAGGTTTGCAAAATACTGGTCAATATACGGATAATATCTCATAACCTCAGTGAACAACTTCATCGGATTCGTGCTTCTAAAATAGAGATAAACTCCTGCGAGATAAAGTGACCCAGCGATGATGACAAGTTTTCTTATATCAATTTTCTTTGAAAGTTTCAAAATCAACATGAGGATTGCTATGCTGAAAGATGCTGACAAAAGCATAAACGGAACGATAACGCCAAAAAATGAGAAAAGATAAAAGCCGAGATTTTTACCGAAGTAACTTCCGTAACCAAGCAAGATCGCCAAGATGAAAATAAACATCGTTGATGAGCTATAAAAGAAATTGTCAAGAAATTTCACAGTGTAAATTTTTATAGGTTTGATCGGTGTTGTCAGGAAAAATTCAATGTCCTTACTTTTGTAAAGCGTTGAATAAGCTACTATCATATTCCCAAGGCTAACAAGAATAAATAAAATAAAAAGAAGCATAGATAAAACCCGATGAAATAAGAAAAGTCCAATTTTCGCTTCAGCAAGGAGATAAGCGGTTGCGTAATTTGAAGAAATAAATGTTGAGAGTGCGAAACCTGTGAAAACAATAATTGAAGCGAGTTCTTTTAAAACGCTCCCCCACTTTGAATCAAAAGCCGATTTGAAAATTGAGATAATTTTATATTTTAAAATCAAAAGCAAATCACCCATCTCTAAAAAATTATTTGTTGCTTTTTAAAAATATAACAATACAAACTCTGAAAGTAAAACTTAACAGCGGGGGAAGCCAAGATGGTTATACTTTAATTGGCAAAATAAAAAACGTGAAAGTGGGATTTTCCCATTTTTGTTTATCTAACAAGATTTTTTATTTTGATTTAGGAAAGAAAACAAAAATTTGATTTGATTTATGCCTGGAACCCTTTATATCGTTTCAACTCCAATTGGAAACTTAAGCGATATAACTTTCAGAGCTGTAGAAGTTTTAAAACAAGTTGATTTAATCGCATGTGAAGACACAAGAAGGACGAAAATTTTGCTTGAAAAATTCGGGCTTGCAAAAAACCTCATAAGTTATTATAATTATAATGAGAGACAAAGAGCTGAAGAGATAATTCGTGAATTAAAATCGGGCAAAAATGTAGCCCTTGTCTCTGACTCTGGAACTCCTGGGATTTCCGATCCGGGTTTTGTATTGATAAAGAGAGCAATTGAAGAAAATATAACCATTACACCAATTCCTGGACCAACTGCCTTCGTTTGTGCGCTTGTTGGTAGTGGATTGCCGATGGATGAATTTGTTTTCGTCGGTTTTTTGCCCCACAAAAAAGGAAGAAAAACAAAACTAAAAAAATTATCAGAAGAAGAAAGGACAGTTATACTCTACGAATCCCCACACAGGTTGATTAAAACATTGAACGAGATACTTGAAAATTTCGGTGATAGAGAAATCGCCGTTGCGAAAGAGCTAACAAAAATACACGAGGAGTTTTTCAGAGGTAAAATCAGCGAGGTTTTAAAAAAATTAACGTCGGATAAAATTAAAGGTGAATTCGTAATCGTAATTTCAGGGAAAACAAATTAGGAGGTGTAGATATGACGAAAATTGAAATACTCAAACATTTCGCTCAAATAGCGTCTGTTTATAGAAAGATTAGAACACTTGACCCAGAGCCGATATTTGCGATAAAGGATATACTCCTCAAACACATGAAATTAAAAAAGCCAATTAAAGTGGCAGACATTGGAGCTGGAACTGGTAGGTATACCGAGTTTTTAATCAAAGCCCTCTCACCCTCAAAAGTTAAAGCGTTTCTCGTTGATGCAAGTTTTGAGATGCTACAAGTGGCGCAATCTTACCTAAAAGAAAAATATGATTGCCACTTTATAAACTCTTTTGCCGAAAATCTTCCCTTCAAAAATGACACCTTTGATGTAATAATTGTGTTCAATGCGATACATCATTTTGATTTCAGGAGATTCATTCGGGAAGCAAGGCGAGTTTTGAAACCGAGGGGCTTTCTTTTCATCTACACCAGAACGCAGGAACAAAATAGAAACACAATTTGGGGGAAATTTTTCCCTGGATTTTCAGATAAAGAACAGCGCCTATTTTGGAAAGATGAACTGATAGGAAAATTAAAAAGATTGCGGAAATTTGAGATAATTTCCTACATTGAGTTTGAGTATCCGAGGACTTCCACGATTGATGAACTTGTAGAAAAAGCATTTGCAAAACATTATTCAACTTTTTATCTTTATAAAGACGATGAACATATTCAAGCGATTCAAGTTTTTAAGGAAAATTTGCTAAAACATTATCAATCTGATTTGATATATTACACAGATGAGAACACGTTTGTTGCCCTGAGAAAAATTAAATGAGATGAATTTGTGTCTTCAAACCTTATCCCAAGGCGCGTTGAGCTAATCTACTTAAACACGATAGAAAAAATTTTACGCTTTTTCCTTCACTTTAATTTAAACCCGAACTTTTTGACAACCGTTGCACTATTCATAAGCATATTCGCAAGTTATTTTTTCGCAATTGGGGAATTTATCGCCGGTGGGACTTTAATTTTGCTCAGCGGTATATTTGACACAATTGATGGCAAAATTGCGAGGATGACAAACAGGGTGACAAAATTTGGGGCTCTTTACGATTCAACGCTTGACAGATACGCAGAAGTGATAATTTTCTTTGGTATTGGGGTTTATCTGATAAAGTATGGTTTTTATATAACCTCTATTGCTGCAGTTTTTGCCATCGGTGGTTCAATGATGGTGAGCTACATTAGAGCAAGAGCTGAGGGACTTGGCTTTGAATGCAACATCGGCTGGATGAGAAGAGCTGAAAGAATAGTACTTCTTGGTTTTGCTTCAATCTTCTATTTCTTGCACGATTATTTTGTCAAGTTTTTTGATGCGCTATTTAAATACTTTGATTTTGATCTACCTGCTTATCCACCGATGCCACTTTCCATAGCGATTTACATAATGGCTATTTTGACAAACATCACTGCATTTCAGCGACTTCATTATGTTTGGAAAAAATCAAAAGAAGCTGAACTTCTACCACAAAATAAGGAGGTTGAACTATGATAAAGACGAAGTCGGGGGCAGAAATAAAAGAACCTGTAGGAAAGCTTGGTGTTCTTCTGCCAGGGCTTGGAGCTGTAGCGACGACATTTATCGCTGGAACTCTTCTTGTTAGAAAAGGGCTTGCTCTTCCAATTGGATCGCTAACACAAATGGGAACGATACGGCTTGGGAAAAGAACTGAGAGAAAATTTCCGAAAATCAAGGAATTTGTACCACTTGCAGATTTAAATGACCTCGTCTTTGGGGGATGGGATATTTTTGAAGATAACGCTTATGAATCAGCGCTAAAAGCGGGCGTTTTAAGAAAGGAACACCTTGACCTTGTAAAAGACGAACTTGAACAAATAAAACCGATGAAAGCTGTATTTGACAGAAAATATGTCAAAAAACTTGACGGACCAAATGTTAAAAAGGCAAAGGATAAATTTGAACTTGCTCAAATGTTAAGGGAGGATATAAGAAACTTCAAGGAACGAAATAATTGTGACCGTCTTGTGATGATTTGGTGTGGTAGCACAGAAATTTATATGGAGCCGTCAGATGTTCATAGATCACTTGAAAAATTTGAAGAGGCGATGAAGAAAAACGATGATGCAATTTCTCCAAGCATGATTTATGCTTATGCTGCTATTGCCGAAGGTGTTCCCTATGCAAATGGCGCGCCAAATTTATCGGTTGATATTCCGGCGTTGATTCAATTTGCAAAGGAAATGAATGTCCCAATCGCAGGGAAGGACTTTAAGACGGGGCAAACGCTTGTCAAAACCGTGATAGCTCCAATGTTAAAGGCGAGAATGCTTGGTCTTACTGGATGGTTCTCTGTAAATATCCTCGGAAATAGAGATGGGGAGGTTCTTGACGACCCAGAATCCTTCAAGACAAAAGAAGTTAGCAAACTTGGTGTCCTTGAATACATACTTCAACCCGAGCTTTATCCCGATCTTTACGGAAATTATTATCACAAGGTCAGGATTAATTTTTATCCACCTCGTGGGGATGAAAAAGAAGCCTGGGACAACATTGATATTTTCGGCTGGCTTGGTTATCCAATGCAAATAAAGATAAACTTCTTGTGTAGAGATTCAATTTTGGCTGCTCCGATAGTTCTTGACCTTGCCTTATTCCTTGATTTAGCGCAAAGAAGTGGAATGCACGGGATACAAGAATGGTTATCGTTTTACTTCAAAAGCCCCATGCACGCTCCTACTATCTACCCAGAACATGATCTTTTCATACAACTGATGAAGCTTAAAAACCGCTTGAGACATTTGATGGGAGAGGAATTAATAACTCACCTTGGGCTTGAATACTACGATTAAGAAAGGCAAGCCCCTAAAGCGGGGCTTGTTTTTTATTTGGTAACGGTTCTTGGTGCCTCGCTAACCCAAACTTTTTCAATTTTTTCAGTTCTTTTCAACCTTTCAGCTATTTTCTTCGCTTGCTCAATTGAATCAAAAAATCCAATCCTGACACGGTACCAATTTCCGCCCTTCCATTCAACAAACGCTTTTTCAACAAAAGCATTATATCCTTTCTTTCGCAAATTGCTTGCAAATGTTTCAGCGAGCTTTCTATCCTGAAATGATGCAACCTGAATTACATAATTCTTGCCAACGCTTGGCTTAACTACCTCAGGGGCTTTCGGCTTTGAAACAAGTTCGGGTCTTTTCACCTCAACCGTGTCAGCACTTGCCTTCTCTTCAACCTTTGGCAAACTTGGAGTTGTAACCACAACTTCCTCCGGTTCCTTAAACTCAACTTTGCTCACCCCCTTCTTTTCACCCCAAAGGTGAATATATCCATATTGATTCAAAAGAAAAATAACTCCTCCAACAAAGATCAAAAAAACGACAAAAATCAAAATCCAAGGTCCAACCCCTCTTCGGCTTTCCTCTTCATAATTAAACGACATTTCCCCTTCCTCCTTCTTTTGTTGTGTATCATCAAAAAGTTTCTTTACACTTTCAGTCCTTTTCTCCTGAGGTTCCTCGCTCAAATTAAATTCCGGCATCTCTACCTCCTCAAAGTTAATTTTTAACTCATTTATATCCGAAAGCGATGGGATGTCAAATTTCAAAAATTCATCTTCAGGTTTTCTTTCCGCTTCAAAAACTTCAAAAACTGGAACCTCAACATCAACCTTTGAATCAATTTCCTCACCGAAGCTAACATCCGGAAGAACGAAATAATCCTCCGCCGTAGCAGTTAAATTTCTTTCAGTTATTGACTTCTCAACTTCAAAAACCTCAATCGGTTTCTCTTGTTGCGATGATGAAGATTCTTGTGCTAATAAAGTCTCATCAATAAATCCCATAACTATGGGTTGTCTTTCTCCCGCCTCAAAAAATGTTAAGTTAAATTCATCCTCACTTTTTGCCTCCATCACAGGAGGATTCAATCTCGTGACAACGGGTTTCAAAGTTTTATACTTTATGTTAACTTTTTCAGACAAGATTTTCGCCGGGTAAAACTTAACGACAAATTTCGCTGGTATATTTTTCTCCATCCCCGTTCTCGGGTCAACAATTTTCTTTGCCTTATTAAGTTTTCTTTTAAATTCACCAAAACCACTAATTTTTATCGCTTGCCCTGATTTTAACACTTTAGCAAACCTGTCAAGTAATTTCTCATAAAATAAAACAGCTTCCTCGTATGAAATATCCGCTCGTTTAGCTAATAATTTTAAAAATTCACCCTTACGCATTGAAAATTCACCCGTTAATTAAATCTACTAACGACTTGCTCGGTTTGAAATGAACATAATCCTTTGGCGGTAAAATCAACTCCTCACCTGTTTTTGGATTCCTTCCACTTCTACTTGCTCTATGCTTTATAGTAAAAACACCAAACTTAAACAAATTCAATTTTTTCTTCTTCAAGACGATCTCTGAAACTAAACCCAAAAAAGCATCAAGAACCCTTTCCGTCTTTGCTTTGCTCCACTTTAAATCTTTTGACAGCAAATTTACTAAATCGCTTTTATTCACGGGACAACCGCCTCCTTAAAATTTGTATTCAATCCCGCACAAGAAAATCAAATTCGGTTCAAGGTAATCTTTCCAAATGTAATATCTTCGCGAAAGTAGATTGTCAAACTTAGCAAAAACTTTGAAATTCTTGAAAACGACATATTCAATGCCTAAACTTGAAAGCACATATCCACCGATCTCATTCCCATCAAAATCAACGACTCTATTACTAATTAAACTAATTTCTGTATCAATTGCAAGTCCAAAGGGGAAAACATATCTATAGCCAATATCCGAGGAAAAGGAAGGATAATAAGGTACTGGTTTCTTGCTTCTCGCATTGTATGATGAACGAAGAACACCACCAAATGTAAATTCATTTCTACGATAATTGAAAACGCCCGAAAATTTTAGCTCAACAAACTGCGCTCTTTCAAACTCAAGCACATAAAAACCTTTATTTTTCTCAACATAAATCGGAAAATTTTTAAAAGTTCTGAAATTCAAACTCACATCAAGACCAAAATTTTCCCTGCCATAATTCACACCCAAAATTAAATTTAAGTAATTTTCTGGACGAGCAACTTTGAGATTCTCCGTTAAATATCTATTATCAGCGACAAAGTCAACCACAGTTAGATTTACAACCTCTGGCGAAAAAACAGCGTAAGCCCTTGCAAGCGAACTAAGACGGTATCTAAGGGATAAACTTGGATAAATTCTTAAATTCTTTGCCCCAAGGTGGTTTTCAAAGGAGAAAAAATTAATTCCAACATCAAGCCAATATGTTCTTTCAATGTTAAAAAACTCAAAAACATTTCCAGCGGAAACCCCAAACTTAAAATATCTATCAACAAGCGTGATATATCTCAGATCAAACCTTAAATTCAAAAAATCAACCCTTTGTCTAAAATTGAAATCAAAGTCAAGTCGCCTTTCCTTTCCATCAAAATTTGAAACGCCGTAATTTGACAATGTGTCAATAATAGTGAAAAGATTGTATCTAACATTGAGGCGATAGTCAAACTGACTTCTAAATGGCGATTCAAGCGAAATTTTAAATTCCAAATTGTTGATGTTCCTACGAAACGAGGGTGTAAGTGAGCCGTAGAAACCATAGCTGTTGGTGAAATAATCAAACATAGTGATTAACTTCGCATTGTCAAGCCAGTAAAAAATTTTTTCGTTTATTTTTGGCAAACGCACACCCGATTCAACCGAAAACTTATTCTTCACATAATCAGCATTATCAATGAATCCTTGACTTGCCCTATGATTAAAAGATGAACCCAGATAAACTCCTTTGAACAAATCTCCTTGAATCATCCCGTCAAAATATGTAGTAAGATATCGCCCAAGCCCGACTTTGAATTTTGCTGTCGGAGCTTGGGACTCCTTTATTTGAAAGTTTGACCTTTTATATCCAGAGCTTAATTCATAATGCGATTTATTGGTTTCCATAACTTCATAATTTTTCAAATTTAACACTGGAAAGCTGATAACCTCGTTTTCAACTTTTTCACCAATAGAAATCTCAATCATCTCTCGCCCGGTGATAACGAACTCGGGTAAGATAAATTCATCTTTTTCTTCGGCGAATTTTGATGTGTCAGGCTTAAATTTAATCTCGGGTCTTGACTCTTGTGCTGTAATCCAACCGCTAAAGAAAAAAATGGCGAAAATTCTAAGCAAAAGAAACATATCTCACTTAGCTTTATTTTGAAGCTGATCTGGCTTGTGGCTTTGTCTGACCGCGATGACAAGTATAACAATCAACAATTTCTGCCCTATCCCAATTTATAAAATCACGATTTATCGTAAGGACCATTTTAAGCATAACCCTTGCTTTGCGCTTTGTCTCCTTTTCATCACTCGCATAGTTATTAACATTGTGACAATAATTACACTTAACTCCAAGTGAGTTAGCCATATCCTCCATAATCTTTGTCAACTGTTCCTTCGTTTGAACATCGGTTAAAACTTGAATGTTGCGACCGAATCGCCTTGTTTGACCATTGGCATCATTTGACATCTCATCTTTTTTCAAATTCACTACGATTATCAAAGAAATTATAACTGCGAGGATAAGCCCTGTATAGAAAAGAAATGTTTTCCTCATCGTTCATCCTTATATTTTTGTTTTTAATTTTTCAATTTTTTCAAGGACACCCTTTCTCATTTCATCCGTAAGGTTCATCTTTAGAGCATCGTTTAGAAATTGAATAGCTTTTTCAATTTCGCCTTTAATTTCATAACATTCTGAAAGGCGGACATAAGCCCTCGGCAAAATCTCCTCAAAATTGCTGTAAAGATATTTCACACGAAGAAATTGAAGAAGCGCCTCGTCAATCTCGCCGAGTTTGAAAAGCGCTTCAGCATAAAGATATTGCGCCTCAGCCGAGACCTCATCAACAGGTCTATTCATCGCAATCGGTTTAACAAGTTCAACCGCATCGTTAAATTTGCCCTGGTTTATTAAAATTTCCGCAACTTTAACCCTCGCTCTATCAGCGTAATCCGAATTTGAAAATTCATTTATCAAAGCCAGCAATTTTTTTGTGGCGTTGGAGGTATCTTTGAGTGAGAGATAAGTCAAACCGGTCAAATATAAAACTTCATCATAAAACTTCGCACTCGTTTGAACCTTTGCGAGATATTCAAGCGTTTCGGTGTACTCATGACTTTTAAATTTTATCCGCGCAAGCCGAACGAGAGCACGCTGTGAGTTATGATTTAATGGGAAGGTTGAAATTAAATTTTTATAAACTTCAACAGCGTCAGTGTTTTTTCCCCAAAGTTCGTATGTCTCACCGATTTTATAAATCACATCGGGCAAAAATTTACTTTCGGGATAATTCGCTACAAATTTCTTGTAGATATTTATAGCAGTTTCATAATTACCTTGCAAGGTCTGAAATTCCGCTTTTTTTATCAAAGCCAATTGTGAAAAATCGGGGTTTTTACTTTTTATAAATTCATCAACAAGGTTTGGATTCTTGCCTTGTGCTGAAAGTGAATATTGAATTCCAGAAATGGCATCAACGGCGTATTTTGACTCTGGGTATTTTTCAATGACTTCAAGATATGCATTGAGAGCAAGTTCATACTTCCCCATATTGTAGTATGCATCGCCTATACCATACAACGCTTTTGGGGCAACTTCACTTTGCGGATATTTCTCCACCACTTCGCGGAAGTAATTAATAGCTGGGGCATAATTTTTATCCTGAAAATAAATCCAACCGATTTGATATTTTGCCGTTGGGGCGAGTTTTGAATTTGGAAATTTCTTTAAAAGCAAGTTTAACATCTCAATTGATCTTATAGGTTGGCGCTGGCGAAGGTAAATCTGCGAAAGTTGAAAATAAGCGTAATCAGCTCCATCTTGATCTTCAAAAAGACGAACAAATGAAAGATAATTTGCTTCAGCACTTTTGTAATTTTTCATCATAAAGTATGAATCCGCAAGACGAAGACGAGCATCAAGTGCTCTTTTACCCGTTGGATATTTACTAAGAAATTTCTCAAACTGTTTCGCTGACTCACTGTAATTCCCTTCTTTGAAATATGTCCAAGCGATTGAATAAATTGCTCCTTCAATGTTTGGACTGTTCGGGAAACGATTTAAAAGCTCAAGATAATATTCTCTGGCGTTTTTATAATCGCCAATTTTATAATGCAGCTCCCCGAGATAGAAAATCGCCCAATGTGAATTTTTGTCGTTTGGAAACTTTGACAAAAACTCATTAAAAACTTTTATCGCTTCATCATATTTCCCGCCTTGCATCCAAGCGACGCCTTCGCTGAAAAGATTATCTGAGTTTAAAATGTTCAATTCTGTCCTTAGCATACCGAAAGTTGAAGCGCCTCTTAAATAGTCACCCCGTCTTAAATAAGATTGAGCGAGAAGTTCAAGGGCTTTTGCTTTAACGGCGCTTGTATCATCAATGTGAATTTTTTCAAGAAAAACAATCGCGCTGTCGTAATCCCCCTTTGCAAAATAAATTAAACCAAGTTCGTAATTTGCCCTCACATAATAGTTTGAATAATCCTGATACTTTGCGAGAAAATTTCTATAAGTTGAAATAGCCCCAGCTGTATCACCACTTGCTTTCTTAACTTCAGCGAGGAGTAAAAAAGAACTTTTCGCAATTTCATCATCGCCTTTTGAAAGAGTATCAAAAATTTGAATGGCAAACGGATGCTCATTCTTTTTGATGTAAATCCAAGCAATTGAATAAAGCGAATGCTTTAAATAATTCCCCCTGGGAAATTTCTCAAGATATTTATCGTAATAAAATTTTGCCGAGTCAAGAAGACCAATGGAATAATAGCCCTCAGCGAGCGTAAATAAAACTTTTTCATCTTCAAATCCCTCACTTAAAATCGTTCGTGCAAAATTAACAAGTTCATAATAATCGCCTGTTCTATAAAAACAATCAATCAAATTCAACTTCGCATCATTTATAACCTTGAGTTTTAACCCGCCGAATTTTTCAATCAAATTTTTATAATGTTTCACCGCTTCTTTAAATTTTCCCTGCTGTTGATAAATCAGAGCGATTGAAAACAATGAAAATGGAGCAACATCAGAGCTTGTATCGGTCTCAAACGAGAGTTTATAATATCTTAAAGCATTGTTAAAATCGCGACGCTCAAAATAAATTTCCCCAAGATAGTATGCTGAATGAGAAATTAAAAGTTTATCGTTTGATGTTTCAATTGCGTTTTTGAATTTTTCAACAGCGAGGTTTTGACTTCCCCTTTTGAGATATATCTCCCCGATTCGGAAATTCACCCTATCTTTAAACCTTGTGGTTGGGAATTCAACCAGAAAATCCATATAAATTTTCAAGGCGGAATCATAATCGCCAAGTTTAAACATTGACTCCGCGCTGAAAAAATGTGCCTCTTCTACAAATTTACTTTCGGGGTAATTCTTTATGAACTTTTGAAACTCGGAAAACGCAAGTTGATACATCCCGTCTTCAAAAAGTGAGTAAGCAAACTTAAAGTCCTTGTATTCACGCTGAAGGACTTGCGCCGAAACTAATCCAGTCAAAAAGAAAATAACCATCAAAAACTTTTTTGACATCTGAATCACTGAAATTTTTTTAACTACGAATCAAATATAAGCACAACACACATAACAAATCAAGAAATGAGTTTGGTTTGAGTTCTTTTTCGTTGCTTTTATCCACCAGTTTGAATATATTTTTACTTGCATTCAAAATCAAACAGAAAAATTTGATGACAAATGAAGAGTTGATCAAACGAGCCAAAGAAGTTCAAAAGAAAGCCCATGCGCCATATTCAAAATTCAGAGTTGGGTCGGCGATACTTACCGACGATGGCGAGGTTTTTACAGGTTGCAACATTGAAAATAGTTCATACTCTTTGACGATATGCGCTGAAAGGGTGGCGATTTTCAAAGCATATTCCGAGGGGAAAAGAAAATTTAAAAAAATTGCCATTGTTTCCGACTCAAAAAATTTCATCTCGCCGTGTGGGGCTTGTAGACAAGTCTTAATGGATTTAGCAGGTCCTGAACTTGAAGTTATATTGACAAATTCAATGAACGAGATGAAAGTCGTTAAACTTTCAGAACTTTTACCCTTGCCATTTGGCTCAAAAAATCTAAAAAAGAAAAAGAGGGGTTAACACTATGGACATAACGGAGTTTGAAAAGATCCCACAAGGAACACGGGGAACCGGATGGATTGAGGTCATTGCTGGAAGTATGTTCAGCGGGAAAACAGAGGAATTGATAAGAAGAATAAGAAGAGCTCAAATTGCAAAATTAAAAGTTGCTGTTTTTAAACCTAGGATTGACACAAGATACAGCGTTGACAAAATAGTTTCGCACAGCGATATGTCAATTCCATCAATCGTCGTTGATAATGCAAAGCAAATACTTGAGCTTGCAAAGGATGCACAAGTTGTAGGGATTGATGAGGCGCAGTTTTTTGATATGGACCTTGTTGATGTATGCGAACAACTCGCTAATGAGGGTAAAAGGGTCATAGTTGCTGGGCTTGACCAAGATTATAGAGGTAAGCCATTTGAGCCGATGCCACAACTTCTCGCAATAGCAGAATATATTACGAAGACGCATGCGATTTGTGTTGTGTGTGGAAATCCGGCAAGTAAAACTCAACGCAAAATAAAAGCGGGAGAAAGAATTGTAGTAGGCGCATCGGACATTTACGAAGCAAGATGTCGCAGATGTTTTGAACCACCAGAGGAATAAAAAAATAAAAAGCGGAGAGATTAATGAAACTACTTTCCTTCCTGAACGGACTTTTGGGGATGCTTGTAATAATAGGGATTGCCTTCCTAATTTCAAACAACAAAAGAAGAGTTAACTGGCGACTTGTAATATCTGGTCTTCTAATTCAAATTGTATTTGCCGTTTTTATCTTGAAAGGAAGAGAACTTGCAGTTTTGTGGTCACCACTTGGATGGCCAAAAATTTTATTTGAATGGATAAGTAAAGCTTTCGTCATTATACTTGGTTTCACAATTGAAGGCGCGAAATTTGTTTTTGGAAATCTTGCCATAAGCCCTGGGCAAGACAACTCGTTCGGATTTTTCTTCGCTTTCCAAGTTCTACCGACGATAATTTTCTTCTCCTCGTTGATGTCTGTGCTTTATTTTCTTGGTGTAATGCAAAGGGTTGTTCAAGCGATGGCCTGGGTGATGTTGCGTTTGATGGGAACAAGTGGAGCCGAGAGCTTGTCTTGCACCGCAAATATATTCGTTGGACAGACCGAAGCTCCACTTATGGTAAGACCTTTCATAGCGTTAATGACGATGTCTGAACTTCTGGCTATAATGGTTGGCGGTATGGCAACGATAGCTGGTGGTGTAATGGCTGCTTATGTTCAAATGCTTGGATATTCATTTGCGCAAGCACATAATCTTGATATAATGACAGCACAAGTCAAATTCGCCGAACAGCTTCTCGGCGCAAGCGTAATGGCTGCCCCAGCTGCACTTGTGATGGCAAAAATAATGTGGCCTGAAACGGAAGAACCTGTAACAAAGGGAACGGTCAAAGTTAAAGTTGAAAAAACGGCTCAAAATGTCATTGAAGCTGCTGCTGAGGGTGCTTCAAATGGACTTCATCTTGCATTAAATGTCGGGGCAATGTTAATCGCTTTCATCGCTTTGATAGCAATGACAAATTGGGGTCTTGAAAAAATAGGTGCAATAGTTGGCATAAATGATTTTTTAATTCAGAAATTTGGTTCACCGCTTAAACTTGAACTTATCTTCGGTCTCATCCTTCAATTTGTAGGGGTTGCTATAGGAATACCCTGGCAGGATGCTTTAAACTTCGGAAGTTTGCTTGGCACCAAGATAGTTTTGAACGAATTCGTCGCATATTTAAAGTTTTCAGAGCTTATAGCGCAAAACAAAATCGTCCTTGAAAAAACAATTACTATGACGACATTTGCCCTGTGTGGCTTTGCTAACTTCTCATCCATAGCAATTCAGATCGGAGGCATAAGTCCAATGGCTCCAAACAGAAGGGCTGACCTCGCACGGCTCGGCTTAAGAGCTGTAGCAGGTGGAACACTCGCAAATCTTATGACCGCAACAATAGCTGGCGTTCTGGTCGGCTAAGTTAACACTTGAATTAAAAACTCAAATGGAGTCGCAATCGCTCTTACGATAGAAAAGAAAATGGTTGAAAAAGCTGGAACTCTCATCAAAAATATCACAATGAAAATTCCAAAGAATCCTATTTGTCTATAACTTTCACCCAATCTATCGGGCAAAATTGAAGCAAGCACATGCGAGCCATCAAGCGGTGGAACCGGTATCAAATTGAAAACGCCTAATACGATGTTCAAATAGATTCCACTATAAAACATCTTCACGAGAAACTCATGAGCAAACTTTATAAGATCAGAATTAAAAGAGTTGAAAAAATCGCTCAAATTTAAAAGTATGATCACGAAGAGAGCGCAACAAAACGCAAGAAATAAGTTTGAAATTGGTCCAACCGCAGAGACAAGAATTGAATCCCTTTTATAATTTCTGAAATTAAGTGGATTAACTGGAACAGGTTTTGCCCAAGCTATAAAAACACGACCGGCAACGAGTATTGAAAATAGAGGGACAAGAATTGAACCGAAAAGGTCAATGTGTGGTATTGGGTTCAGGGTTAATCTGCCCATGTATTTAGCGGTTGGATCACCGCATTTTAAAGCAATATATCCGTGCATCACTTCGTGGACGACAACGCTGAAAAGAAGAATTGGGATTATATAAAGTGTTTCCATTTTCAATTGTGATTGAATTTTGAATTCATAATGTGTTTTTCAACTACCTCAATAATTCTCTCAACCTTCTCAAATCCGCTATCAATCGCTTTTTTATCTTTAAGCTCTCTATAATATCCTCCGATGTGAAGTATTCCATAAGCACTATCAAACAAATTCATCAAAATATCCCTATCCTTGTGTTAAGTTTTCTCAACATCTCAAAATAACTTGTGACATTTTTAAGACGCTTGGTTGCGCTTTTTTCATCAATGAGGTTAAATTTTATAAAAATTGCCTTTAACGCCTCAAGTCCAGCAAGATAATCTATCCCACTTGCGCTTGACACACGTCTTAGATCCTTGTATATACCGACAACCTTATCAATACCTGCTTTCTTTAATTCTTTTCGTGCGTTCTTCAAAAATCGCTTGGCATAAATTAATTTTTCTCTTTTAACATCCATTTCCCCTAATCTTTATAAGTTTAAAAAAAAGAGAAGTGCCGAAGGTGGGAGTCGAACCCACACGGGGTTTTGAGCCCCACGGGATTTTGAGTCCCGCGCGTCTTCCAGTTCCGCCACTTCGGCATTTTGCATTTAAAATATAAAAAGAGCGGAAAAATTTTGCAAGTTTTGAAATGAATTTTTAACTTTAAACTTGTTGAAAACAAATTTTATCAGGATGGACTTGTTTAAGCAAGTTTTATACGAGACGAAAGGAAAAATCGCACTCATAACCCTCAACAGACCGGAAAAAAGAAACGCATTGAACCCGGAGCTTATTGACGAACTTGACAAAGCCTTTGAAATGGCAATGGATGAGAACATACGATGTGTTATTTTAACTGGAGCTGGAAATTCTTTTTGTGCTGGGGCAGACCTTGAATATCTTCAAAAAATTTCAAATTTAAACTCCTATGAAAATTACGCTGATGCAGAAAAACTTGCTCAACTTTACAAAAAAATTTTCACCTTCCCCAAAATAACAATTGCAATGGTAAATGGTTTTGCACTCGCTGGTGGCTGTGGGCTCGCAAGCGTTTGTGATTTCGTAATAGCTTCAAAAGAAAACGCTAAGTTCGGTTATACAGAGACAAGAATAGGTTTCATCCCTGCAATTGTTATGACTTTTTTAATACGAAGGATAACTGGCTCAAAAGCCAGGGAACTTTTAATTCGCGGGAATATAATTGATGCTGACGAGGCAGTAAAAATTGGTCTCGCCAACTACTCCGTCCCAGATGCTGATCTGAAAAATTTCACATTTCAATTCGCAGATGAGTTAATCTCTGAGACAAGTTCTGAGTCAATAAAATTTGTAAAAGAGATGCTTTCAAATGTATATTTTATGTGTCTTGGGTCGGCAATTGAATATGCAAAAGGCATGAACTCTATCTCACGGCTCACTGACGATTGCAAAAAGGGTATAAACGCGTTTCTTAAAAAAGAAAAAATAAAATGGTGAAATGAACGAGGTTAAACTTGAAGAAGTCAGTCGGAAGTTAAAAGGCATAATCAGAAGCGTCCCAAATTTTCCAAAGGAAGGGATTATCTTCAGAGACATAACAACCCTTCTAAAGGATAAGGAAGCATTTAAACTTGCCGTTGACACATTTTATCAAAAGTATAAGGATTTAAAAATTGACAAAGTGGTAAGCGTTGAATCACGTGGTTTTATCTTTGGTTCAATCCTTGCTTATTTGCTTGGAGCTGGATTCGTCCCAATTAGAAAGCCAGGAAAACTTCCAGCTGAGAAGATACGCCAAGAATATCAACTTGAATACGGAATGGACGCAATGGAAGTTCATATTGATGCAATTCAACCTGGTGATAAAGTTCTTGTCCACGATGATCTTCTCGCAACTGGTGGCACGGTCTCAGCTGCGTGCAAATTAATTGAACGGCTTGGTGGCGAAGTCGTCGGAATATGCTTTTTAATAGAGCTGAGTTTCTTAAACGGTAGAGAACGACTTAAAAATTACGATATCTTCTCAATTGTCAAATATAACAGTGAACAAGAACTCTGATGGAAAGCAACTTTACTCTAACCGCAACTCAAGCTATACAAGCAATTCTATCACCAGCGGTTATGATTTCGTCAAGCGCTTTCTTTCTCTCCGGTCTAAACGCGAGACATTCAACACTTGTTAACAGGGTAAGATTACTAAACGATGAGAAGCGGAAATTGATAAAAGAACTTATCAGACAAGGTGAGCTTGAATATACGGAGAATGTCAGATTTTTAAGCGTAAAAAATCAAATTGATATACTTGTTCGCAGGGTTTGGTATATCAGAAACGCGATGCTATGCCATATTTCAGCAGCTATATTTTTTGTAATGACTTCGTTTGCGATCGGTTTAAATATATTTTTCACCTCTCCATTTATAAGAGAGCTTCCACTTTATCTTTTCGTCCTCGGGCTTTTACTTGTCCTTTGCGGAGTTTGTTTCCTTGGAATTGATGTTCTTGTTTCTTATCGTGTCATCTTAATTGAGGTAAAAGGGGAGGAATGACACAGGAAAAGATTAAAATCGTGACTACAAATCGTAAAGCGCATCATGAATATGAAATCCTTGAAACCATAGAAGCTGGGCTCGTGCTAAAGGGAACAGAAGTGAAATCTCTAAGGCAGGGAAAAGTTAGCATTCAAGATAGCTATGCTATAATTAAAAATGGTGAAGCTTGGCTTTTGAACATGCACATCAGTCCGTATGAATACGGTAACATTTATAATCACGATCCGCTGAGAGATAAAAAACTGCTTCTTCACAAGCGTGAGATAATACGACTCGCAACGAAAATCAAGGAGAGGGGTTTGACTTTAATCCCACTGAAAGTTTACTTTAAAAATGGAAAGGCAAAAGTTGAACTTGCACTTGTCAGAGGGAAGAGGAAATACGAAAAGAAAGAAGACATAGCTGAAAGAGACCTGCAAAGGGAACTTAAACGAAAATACGCCGATAAGTATAGAGAATAAAAACAAAATGCTTCAACTGAGTTGAAATTCCCAAGCGTAAACGAACAAATGGACTTAATAAAATATGGCGTTGTGGAGATAATCCCGGAGGATGAACTTGTCAAAAAAATTGAAAATTCAATCAAAACCGGCAGACCGTTAAAGGTAAAGCTCGGATGCGATCCAACAAAACCCGATCTTCACCTTGGACATTCAGTCGTATTAAGGAAATTACGCCACTTTCAAGAGCTCGGGCATATTGCTGTCCTTATAATTGGTGACTTTACAGCGATGATCGGCGATCCATCGGGGAGAAGCAAAACAAGACCCCAACTTTCATTTGAAGAGACGAGAATAAACGGGCAAACTTATTTTGAACAAGCAAAGAAAATTTTACTGCCTGAGAGAGTTGAAATACGATACAATTCCGAATGGCTTGGGAAAATGACATTTGAAGATGTTATACGACTTGCAAGCAAATATACTGTCGCAAGAATGCTTGAAAGAGACGACTTCAGCAAAAGATATAAATCGGGAGAACCAATAAGCATACACGAACTTTTGTATCCATTAGCTCAAGCAATGGACTCGGTAGCAATTGAAGCGGATGTTGAACTTGGCGGAACCGATCAAAAATTTAATCTCCTTGTAGGAAGAGATATTCAAAGGGAATTCGGTCAAGAACCCCAAGTTATAATAACAATGCCCCTTCTCGTTGGAACCGATGGTGTTGAGAAAATGAGCAAATCCCTTGACAATTATATTGCCTTCAATGATCCACCATTTGAAATGTATGGAAAGACGATGTCAATCCCAGATGAGCTCATATATGATTACTTTCTCTTAACAACCGATTTGTCCCCAACCGAGATTGAAAATATCAAAAAACAGCTAAACGACCCAAGCGTCAATCCAAGGGACTTAAAAAGACGCCTTGCTTGGGAACTCGTCAGGATGTATCATGGAGTTGAAGAAGCAAATAAAGCACAGGAAGAATTTGACAAAATTTTTGTAAGGAAGGAGATCCCTGATGAAATTGAAGAATTTGAAATTGAACGGGGTAATGGAAAAATAAGAGTTGTAGACCTTCTCGTTCAAACTGGACTTGCAAATTCAAAAAGTGAAGCAAAAAGGTTAATTCAACTTGGTGGTGTTAGCATTGATGGCACCAAAATCAACGATATTGACGCCATAGTTGGACTTGAAAAATCATTCGTTATCAAAGTTGGGAAGAGAAAATTTTTAAGGATAAAGCCAAAATTTAAAAACTAACTTTAAAGGAGGGTAAAGGAAAGTTGTACGTCCCAACAAAAATGTTTTTGACCAAGGGAGTTGGACGACATAAGGAGAAATTAACAAGTTTTGAAATGGCTCTGCGTGATGCTGGGATCGCGCAGTTCAATCTCGTCCGCGTCTCAAGCATATTCCCACCCGGGTGTAAAATAATCCCCAAAAACAAAGGACTTGAATATCTCAAACCTGGTCAAATCGTCCATGTCGTCATAAGCCAAGAATCAAGCAATGAACCAAACCGATTAATAGCTGCTTCAATCGGGGTTGCCATCCCAGCCGATTCAGAACAATTTGGATATTTATCCGAGCATCATGCTTTCGGTCAAACTGACGACAAGGCGGGTGAATACGCTGAAGACCTCGCAGCTACGATGCTTGCGACAACACTTGGGCTTGAGTTTGACCCGAATACAAGTTGGGATGAACGCGAACAGGTTTGGAAAATGAGTGGGAAAATTGTCAGAACCTTCAATATAACACAATCAGCCATTGTAGATAAAACTGGATTATGGACGACAGTTGTAGCTGCTGCTGTTTTAATTCCTTAAAAAGGTAAGAAGGAAAGGGCAGGCGGGGGGAACCTGCCCTGCGGGGGAACCCAGGGCGGGGGATACCCTGGGTGAGGGAAACTCTTTTTGCTTTTTCCATTACAAATATAATACGAGTTTAGATAAAAGTCAAGCTAAAATAGCAATGTTAAGCGATATACAAAATTTTCTTGACGAACTCAAAATTAAAAACAATAGCCCCCGAACAATTGAAAGTTATAAACAAACCCTCATGGAATTCTATCACCATATTAAAAAAGATTCAAACGAAATCACACGCGAGGATATACACAATTATTTGATCTTTTTAAATGAAAGGGGGCTACAAAAATCAACAATCGCCCTTAAACTAGCAATTCTAAAATCATTTTTTAAGTTCTTGCTCAAACATAAAAAAATCAATATTAATCCAACCGTTGGCTTTTCCGTTAAGAAGGAGAAAAAACTACCCGTCTTTCTAAGCGAAGAAGAGATAAAAACAATACTTGAAAAAGCACAATCCCCTCTTGAAAAAGCAATCCTTGAACTTCTGTATGCAACCGGAATGAGAGTGAGCGAATTATGTAATTTGAACCTGTTTGACATTAACTGGGAAAAAAGAATAATCAAGGTTCAGGGGAAAGGCGGGAAAGAGAGATTTGTGCTTTTTAATGAATCAGCAGAAAGAGCTTTGAAAATCTATTTAGCACAAACAAATCAATCTTATCCACCCAGTGAATCAGTTAATGAAATCGCCCTTTTTACGATAAACGGGAAAAGAATCACGAGAAATCAGGTGTATAGAATAGTCAGAAAATACCTTAAAACCGAGCGAAAAGGTCCACATATTTTACGCCATACATTCGCAACGCATTTGTTGAATCGTGGTGCTGATCTCGTGAGCGTGAAAGAACTTTTAGGCCACGCGGATATTAAAACCACGCAAAAGTATACCCATGTTACAATTGAACATCTTAAAAAGATATATAAGCAAACCCATCCAAGGGCGTAAGTTTCAATCCCTCACAGGTTCAATTCACACTGGAAACAATAGAAGACCTGCTTGAAAAAGCAATTTTGTTTCAATCCCTCACAGGTTCAATTCACACCCTCATGGAATTCTATCACCATATTAAAAAAGATTGTTTCAATCCCTCACAGGTTCAATTCACACCACGGCATTTATGTCGTGAAATGAGAGGGATAAAAAAGTTTCAATCCCTCACAGGTTCAATTTACACTTTCTTCAAAATTACCAGATTGTCAAATCGTATTCATGTTTCAATCCCTCACAGGTTCAATTCACACGCTTCTATTGGTTTGTGTCGTAGGTGTTTGGCTAATTTGTTTCAATCCCTCACAGGTTCAATTCACACGAATTTCCTTTACATACACACGCAACATTCAATCCATGTTTCAATCCCTCACAGGTTCAATTCACACATATTTGTTTGTGTTTTGGCTGTATATTTTGAAAACGATTTCGCTTATTTGTTTGTAAATATCTTTACGGGTGTTCGTTTTTATTTTTTTAAGTGCATCAACTACATCGGGATGTCCTTTTATCTCGCTTATTTTAATCAAGCCGTCAATATCGGTTCGTTTTAAGTGCTTATATATTGCGCTCAAGGTTTTAGCTGCGTTTTTTATCTGTTTGAGGCTTGGCATTTTGCTTGAGATTTGGGTTTGTTTGATTGATTTTTCGTTGATACCAGTATGACATTTTAAATTTTATCTTACGCCGTTGCGGTATTTTGATTTTTTGTCCGTTTAAGTATCGGGTGCAAGGTTCATATGTTTTCATTGTAAATGTCCCAAATTCATAAATTGTCACTTTTTCGCCATTTTCAAGTTTGCGTTTGAGGATGTTAATGAATAAGTCCAAGATGTTTTTAACATCTCTTTCGGTTTCAAGCGTTTTGTTGGCTATTTCTTTAATTATGTCTTTCATGTTTTGCGTATGTAGGTATAGTTTATTTTTGCAACTGTATCCCAGTTGTATATGTGAACTTTGGTAGTCAGATCAATCACAACCCATGCTCCATTAGATGGGGTGACCACGGTAAGATTGGGGACTGCTTCAAATCTTTCAACTTTGCCGTTTTTCAAGAAAACTTCAACGATAGTGTATTCAGGCGGAAGATTGATTTCTTCGTTTGGTTTTTTCTTTTTTAGGTTTCGCAAGAACTTGAACATGATTTATCCCTCCTTTGTTGTTAAAATTTTCAATAAATTTTACCAGTGTGAATTGAACCTGTGAGGGATTGAAACTTTTTCTCATCCCCGCAGAAGTAGCAAGCGGGGACGGTGTGAATTGAACCTGTGAGGGATTGAAACCACCAAACTACCCCCGCTCTTAGCCAAGTTTTGTATAGTGTGAATTGAACCTGTGAGGGATTGAAACTTTTTCTCATCGTAAACGACCGCCTCTGGGACCAGTGTGAATTGAACCTGTGAGGGATTGAAACTTTTTTGGCAAGGCGTTTAAGATCTTGAACTGTTAATGTGTGAATTGAACCTGTGAGGGATTGAAACTGCCGGCGGCGGTAAGGCATCGTAAAGCTTAAAAACCGTGTGAATTGAACCTGTGAGGGGTTGAGACAAGTTTTTCCTGATTATAGCGGGGAAATACATTGAGGGTGTGAATTGAATTTGTGAGGGGTTGAAGTTTGTAATGGGAGGTGGAGATTTTGGAACGATGAGATAGGTTCAGGTATTTTGTGGAGATAGTTTTTTGATGGAGGAACAAGGGGAATAATAATTTTATCATTAAAAAAACAAATATGTTTGTGGTGGTGATAGATGTCCCAATTGTGGTTCCAAGGGAAGGCGGGTGAGTGTTGGATTAGGAGGGACAAGTCGTAAAGGGCTAAAAGTTTGTTAAAATTAAAGTTAAGGGGAAAAATGAATTGCCCGGGGAAAAGAAATGGAATAAGGTGTGGTGCACCGCTTTTAAGATGTCGTAAGTGTTTAAATGTTGGGTGTATGATGCGTGGTTGCACAAATCAGGGTTTTTATGGTGGTAGATGTTTAAGATGCGGTAGCGCAAACAAAGAACATTTGCGATGAAAAAGTTACGATTTTGTTTATTTTCTTTTTTTACTTTCAAAATAGCTTTAATCTGGCTTTACCTTTTCTGATGGTAAGAGGAATTTTTAGGT
>Ga0072500_143045_pt1 | contig 42552 bp, 39 predicted proteins | sample GBScelen77Swater_FD_63803 | JGI IMG/M metagenome (GOLD analysis project Ga0072500, IMG submission 63803) | Hot spring microbial communities from Great Boiling Spring, Nevada - cellulolytic enrichment S 77C v2 (version 2) | ecosystem: Environmental > Aquatic > Thermal springs > Hot (42-90C) ...
CACTGTTCCCCCGCCGGTCAATGCCGGCGCCCAGGCCCTGGCGGGGTGCCACCCCGCGGCACACCGGGCGGCGGCGAAGCGACTCGTCGCCTGTCAGCACCGAAAAAATCGGCGCGGATGCCAGCACACCTGCCATCAACCGCGCCGTCGTGCCCGAATTGCCTGCATCCAGCACATCGTTCGGCTCCTGAAAATCGCGCCCGCCAAGCCCCTCCACCACCCACACCCCTTCTGCCGTGCGCTCTACGGTCGCCCCCAGCTGGCGCGCGATGGCGACTGTGCGCAGGCAGTCGTCCGATTCCAGAAAGCCCCGAATCTCGGTGCGCCCCTGCGCCAGCATGCCCAGAATCACCGCGCGATGGGAGATGGATTTATCGCCAGGGGGTGTCCAGCGTCCCCGTACCGCGCGCGCCCGCCGAATGACCCAATCCGCCATCGTGATTCCCGATTCCCACTCAAGCACTCAATTCCTGCATGTCCCGCGCCTCAAACCACATTGCAGGCGCGTTTCAGAAACAATGCAGGAAATCCTCGCGCACTCCGGTGGGGCGAACCTGCTCTGTTGCGAAGATGCCTCTTTGACTGCAGAATTACCCTCCTCTGCAAACACGCAGAATCTCCCCAGCACTTCTCTCAGCAGCTTTCTGATTGTCCATCGACTCATCCACCAGCGCGATTCCCAACACGACGGTTAGCCCCGCCACCAGCGCCGTGAGCCATCGCCAGAACCATGAGTGATAGCAATTCTTGTACATCCCCGCCACCATGTAAAGCAGGAACTGCTGAAAGTAGTAAACAATGAAGTAGGCAATCACGAAGTAGAAGATTCGCAGCAGCCAGCCCAGCTCTTCAAACGGCTCTATCTTCATCAGGCTGCCCACGAACCCTACCCGAATCATTCCTTCCACATGCGCGAGGGTTCCGTTTTCCTCCTCAGGCGCTGGCTCTTCCTCCTGCAGGGCGTGGGTCTCATTTTCCTGCATAGCGGTAATTATACTGCAGTCAGGGCGGGTACACTATACACATCATGGGCACGCGGTATTACTATATCACGACGCCGATTTACTATGTCAACAGTGTGCCGCATATCGGCACCGCACTCACGACGATCGTGGCGGACGCCTGCGCCCGGTATCGCAAACAGCGCGGGCAGGCGGTTTACTTTTTGACAGGCACGGACGAAAACGCGCCCAAAGTGCATCAGGTCGCCCAGCAGCAGGGCAAGCCGACCCAGCAGTTTGTGGACGAGATGGCGGAGGTTTTCGCCCGTACCTGGCAGGCGTTGCATATTGAGTACGATGTGTTCATCCGCACGACGGAGGCGCGCCACCGCAAAGTGGTGTCGGAGGTGTTCCGGCGCCTGCGGGCGCAGGGCGATATTTACGAAGGGCGCTATGCGGGCTGGTACTGCATTTCTTGTGAAACCTTTTTCGCTGAGAGCAAGGTGGGCGCGGAGCGCACCTGCCCCGACTGCGGTAAGCCGCTGGAGTGGCGCGACGAGCCATGCTATTTCTTCCGCCTGTCGCGCTATACCGAACCCTTGCGCGAGCATATTTTGAGCCACCCGGACTTCATTCTGCCCGAAGTGCGACGCAACGAGACGCTTGGCTTTATGGCGGAAGGGCTGCAGGATGTCGCCGTCTCGCGCTCTGGCACGGAGTGGGGCATCCCCGTGCCCGATGACCCCCACGGCGCGGTGATTTATGTGTGGTTTGACGCGCTGCTGAACTATCTGACCGCCACTGACTGGCTGGAGCGCGGCGACGCCTATCTGGAGATATGGCCTCCAAACCTGCAGCTGATGGGCAAGGATATCCTGCCCCGGTTCCACGCGACCATCTGGCCCGCGATGCTGATGGCGCTGGGGCTGCCCCTGCCCGAAACGCTCTACGGGCACGGCTGGTGGATTGTGAATAAGCAGAAGATGTCCAAGTCGCTGGGGAATGTGTATCAGCCGCTGGAGGTGGCGCAGGAGCTGAGTCAGGCGTCGGGCTGCGCGCTCCCCTACGCCATAGACGCCTTCCGCTACTTTATGCTTCGCGAAATGCCCACCGACTCCGACGCCGAGTTCAGTCTGGAGGGGTTTGAGACGCGCTATAACGGCGACCTGGCGAATGATCTGGGCAATCTGGTGCATCGCACGCTCTCGATGTGGCATCGCTATTTTGAGGGACGCCTGCCCGACGGCGTGCGTGTGGACGAGGGGCTGGCGGCGCTGTTCCAGCAGCAGGTGGCGCGTGTGGCGGAAGCGTATGAGACGGTGGACTTCCCACAGGGCTTGCGCGAGGCGTGGGAGATTATCGCCGCCATCAATCGGTATTACGACGAGCAGGCGCCCTGGTCGCTGGCGAAGGCGGGCAACATGGAGCGCGCGGCGCAGGTGCTTTACGGCGGACTGGAGGCGGTGCGCCTCATGAGCGCGCTGATTGCCCCCGCGATGCCCAAAGTCGCGGAGGAAATCGCCCGCCAGCTGAACCTGCCTGGGGTACCTCAGTGGGACGCGACAAGCCAGATTGGTGCTCTCCCTGCCGGGCACACCCTGCAACCCCCGCAACCCATCTTCCCGCGATTGGGGAAGAAGGGAAGCTAAGGGTAAGTGTTCAGGTTCAGGTTCAGGTCTGTGGGTTCCCCCATCGACTTTTCCGCTTTGGTGTATCATGCTTCTATACATCGTCCACTAGGGAACCGTCGGAAGGGTTGTTCGTCCAATTGTTTTTTGGAGGGATCACCAGTGCGAAAAGAGAGGCGTCTAACAAGGATTGTCGGATGGCTACTGGTGAGTTTTGTCGGCAGCTTACTTCTGGCAGGGGCGGATTTGGCCCCTGAATGGATCACGCGCATTGCCTCCAGCTACTCCGACAGCCTGACCAGTATGCTGGTGGATAGTGGGGGGCAGGTCTACATCGTCGGTTTTACAGGCCCATCGAACAGTCCCAGTATTCGAGCCGCCGCGATTAACCCCGACGGCACAGTGCGCTGGTCGCGTGTGCTGGGCAGTGGGCAGGCGGGCGGTGCGGCGCTCGGCGCCGATGGCGCCCTCTACATCGCGGGCAGCGCGCCCGGTCAGGGAGGCTACTCCGAACTGATTCTGCTCAAATGCAACGCCAGCACAGGCGCCTTGCTTCAGACCTTTCGGTACAGTCGTGGCGCCGGCATCGCCACAGGCGCCGGCTCCGTGGCAGTGGACGCCCAGGGTAACCTCTATATCATGGGCGGCACAGTGGGCGATGGCGGGGATGTGATGCTGCTCAAACTTGACGCCAGCCTGCAGTTGCAGTGGGTGCGAACCTGGGATGGTCCCGCCAGTGTGCCCTACTCGCAGGATGGCGGCGTGCAGATGCTGCTGGACCCGGCAGGCAACCCCGTGCTGCTCATACGGGCAGTGATGGCGGACAACCAGCCGGACTATATGGTCGTCAAATACAGCCCCAGCGGCGCCATCCTCTGGCAGCGGAACTGGGGCACGGGCGCGGGCGATACGCCGACGAAGATGGTGATGGACGCCAGCGGCGATCTCTATGTAACGGGATACGCTACCCGCACGACGCTGGTTTACGGCACCATCAAACTGCGGGGCAGCGACGGGCAACTGCTGTGGGAGCAAATCGATTCGCAGGCGTCTCGCGACATCGGGCGTAGCCTCGCGCTCGACGCTCAGGGGAATGTGTATATCACCGGGAGCGTCGATCCCGAAGGCAATGTGAGCAACTTCAACGACAACTTCTACACCGTGAAGCGCGGGGGCGCGACGGGCACGCCGCGCCTGTGGAGCCACCTCTACGGGCAAAACTGTGTGGGCTGCTACGATGTGCCAGCCGATATCGCTGTTGACTCCGCCGGGCATGTGCTCGTGGTCGGGCGAACCAGCTCCCCACCCTATGTGAACGATGCGATTCTGTTCGTACTGAACGCTCAGACGGGTCAGGAGCAGGATCGCGGCGTGGTGGATAGCGGCAGCGCCATCTGGGGCGTGGAACCGGGTATCCTGCGGCTGGACAGCCGCGAAAACATCTATGTGGGCGCCGTGTTCAGGAACCTGAACACCGAAGTGCGGGAGCTGACCGTTATCAAATATCGCTCCCTCACGCGCCCGCAGGGCGATGTGAACGGCGATGGCTGCGTGGACGACGCCGACCTGTTAGCCGTGCTGTTCGCGTTCGGGCAGTCGGGCAGTGGCTTGCCGGAGGATGTGAACGGCGACGGCGTGGTGGACGACGCCGACCTGCTCATTGTGCTGTTCAACTTCGGAAACGGATGTTGAGAAGGAGGTGCAATCGCCATGCGTAACGATGGGTTTGAATCCTGGAGGCGCGAGGGTTTCCGGTGGCGGTGGAGCCTGATCGCGTGTCTCGTGCTGTGCTGGTCGTCGGGGCTGGCTCAGCCGCGGATTCAGTCGCTTTCTGCGACGAGCCTGCCCCGCAGTGGGCGGCTGCGCATCTCTGGCATAGGGTTTGGGGCGCCTTCATCCAGCAGCTTCGTGACGATTGGCGGCGTGCGCTGCTGGACAACGCGCTGGACGGATACCGCCATCACCGCCTATGTGCCCGAATCGCTCGCGCCGGGCAGCCATCCGGTGCAGGTGGTGACGCCCGCGGGCGCGAGCAACACGGTTCCTCTGCAGGTTACGACACGCACACCGCAGGGGCGTGTGCTGTGGCGCTTTCAGGCAGATGCGGACTAATTTATCATCGCCCCGCTGTGGGACCAGATGGCACGATCGTGGTTCACGACTCGCGCGGCTATGTCTACGCGCTCAGCCCCGATGGGGGCTTAAAATGGATCTTCGCCGCGGGCATCCCCTCCGGACCACCCTCCATCGGCAACGACGGCACGGTCTATGTGGGCACGAGAGCCACCGTTAAGGCAATCAACGGAACAACGGGCACGCTTCGCTGGCAGTTCACGGACAACACATTGGGCGCGCTCTGGCCTATTATTATTGCCGGTCCAACGGTGGGTCCGGATGGGAATATCTACGCGGTGACCAATACCTCCACCTCGGGCGAGGGGCTGGGCGCCTTCTCGCTGACGCCTGCGGGGCAACTCCGCTGGAGCGCACGCGGCGATCCCAATGTGTTTGAATATGGCTCCTCGGGCGTTGAAATTGTGTTTGGCGCCTCTCAATCGGGACGCCAGCCTGACCAGCTCTATGTGGCGTTCAATGAGCGGGCTGTAGCAGAGTCGTCACTGTTTGCCTTTCGGATGACGGGCGGGCAACGATGGTCGGTACCCTCAGGCGGGCAGGAACAGAGCGTGTTTTCGCAGCCGCAGTGCCAGCCCGCTGTGGGACCCGACGGCACCGTCTATCTCACAACCTTTTCGTCGTCAGCCGGTCATCAGTTGCGGGCGGTGAACCCTTCGAACGGCTCGCTCCGCTGGGTCGTCACCCTCGATCCGGGCAACGATGTATCTGCGCCCGATGTGGGCGTGGATGGCACCATCTATGTGGCTCATGCGCTGAGCTATTTGAGCGCGTATGCGCCCGACGGCACGCGCCGATGGCGGATTTTCGATGGGGGCGTTTTGAGATACCCCATCGTCAGCCCGAGCAACCGCGTGCTGGTGGCGGGGCAGCAACCTCAGCTGGGCATGCCAGGCGCGGCACGCGGTTATAATCCCGGCAACGGGCAGCTGCTCTGGGAGGTGCTGCTGGGCCGCGAAAACGACGGTGATCAGGTGCTGTTCTCGCGCCCGCGCTTCTCCCAAGATGGGCGCATCGTCTACTTCGGTACCACAATACTGGGACAGAATAGCCAGGATCCGTATTGCTACCTGTATGCCGTTTATGCGGATCCCTCCTTGCAGCAGGGCGATGTGAACGGCGATGGCTGCGTGGACGACGCCGACCTGTTAGCCGTGCTGTTCGCGTTCGGGCAGTCGGGCAGTGGCTTGCCTGAAGATGTGAACGGCGATGGCGTGGTGGACGACGCCGACCTGCTCATTGTGCTGTTCAACTTCGGAGGTGGGTGTTAGGCGAGCGCTTCCGATGGTTCCACAAACTGCTTTTCAGGGGGATTGTTATTCTATCCTACTCCTCCGCTTGCCTCCACAAGCGGGGCACACGCAAGGAGACCCCCAGAAACGGGCGTCGTCCCTCAAGATGGTCCCGTAGCTCCTGCTGGCAGTCCCGATTGCCCGTGAGCTGCCCGCTCACGAAAAGACCGAACGCATACTCCAGCAGTCCCCAGCCTGCCTGCTCCTCGCGCGAGGTCATCTCCCAGCGCTCTGGCACGCTCAGCGTCTGAAACAGCCTCGCAAGGCATTCCGACTGGCGAGCAGGGTCTTCCAGACTGAGGCAATCTCGCAACTCCGCGAGCCGTTCCTCCACCTCTGTAATCCCCAGCAGGGGCTTCTCGTGCGGCAGAACGCCAAACTCGTTCAGCAGGTCCCACAGAGCCGACCTGTAGAGTGCCACATCGGCGAAGGACAGACGCCACAGGAGGTTTGTGCCTGCGAACGCAGGGTGTGATAGTTCCACTCCATAGCCTTCCACAGACGCCCAGGCCCACTGGCGCGAAAGGCGCGCATCCACTATCTGAAACACCGAGGCGGGGTACTCCGTCGCCCACATTAGAGGGTCACGGGCAATCAAAAACAGGAACCTGTCCTCCAGCCGATGCTGTCGTAGTGTGTTTTCGTTTGTGATGATGCTAATCCCCAGCACCGTGTAAGTTTGCCCAGGCGTCAGAGCATAGCACCCCTTACCAGAGTAGACCACGCGCATCGCTTGCTCATCCCCTATCGTAGAGATAGCGGCAGCGAGTATACCCCACCCCCTTGCAGGAAGATTCGCCTCCCCGAGCAATTAGAGAGATGGTGAGATTCCAATGCGAACCTGTTTGATTGCAGGCAACTGGAAAATGCATTTGACTCCTGCCGAAGGGGGCGCTCTGGCAAACACCCTGCGCCAGCGAATCGGCATGCGCACGGATATTGAGATTGTGCTGTGCCCCCCATTTGTGGCGTTGCCTGCAGTGGCGGACGCCCTGCGCGGGAGCGAGATGAAACTCGGCGCCCAGAATGTGTTCTGGGCAGATTCGGGCGCCTACACGGGGCAAATTTCGCCGCCGATGCTGGTGGCAGTGGGCTGCGAGTATGTGATTCTGGGGCACTCCGAAACGCGCGGACGCTTCGGCACGCCCGACCCCACCTTCACCGACGCGATTCTTCGCTATTTTGGGGAAAACGAAGCCACGCTCAACCGCAAGATACGCGCTGTACTCCCGCACGGGCTGAAACCCATCCTGTGTGTGGGCGAAACGCTGGAGGAGCGTCAGGCGGGGCAAACCGAGAAGGTGATTGAAAGCCAGCTGCAGGGCGCGCTGGAGGGGCTGGTCGCCGATGAACTCTATGAGCTGGTGATTGCCTACGAACCCGTGTGGGCAATCGGCACAGGTCAGGTATGCGACGCGCCTGAAGCAAACCGCGTTTGCGGCTGGATTCGCCAGTGGCTGGCGCACCATTTTGAACCCGAACTCGGCGAGCATGTGCGCATTCTGTATGGGGGGAGCGTCAAGGCGTCTAATGCCCATGAGTTGCTCCATCAGCCTGAGATTGACGGCGCGCTGGTGGGCGGCGCGAGCCTGAACGCCGAAGAGTTCGAGCAGATCACCTACTGCGCCCGAACGCACTGATGGGGTATACTACCCCCCGACGGAGCAGGACGATGGCGAACCCGCAGCTGATTGAGGCGTTGCAGACAAAGGCGAACCTTTTACGCATTCATTCCATTCGTTCCACCACACGCGCGGGGTCCGGGCATCCGACCACCTGCATGTCGGCAGCCGATTTAGTGGCGGCGCTCTTTTTCACGCGCCTGCGCTATGATGTGCCCAACCCCCGTAATCCCTTCAACGACCGCGTGGTGTTCTCCAAAGGGCACGCCGCGCCCCTGCTGTATGCTGTGTGGGCAGAGGCAGGCGCGTTCCCTGTAGAGCATTTAGACACCCTGCGCGAGTTCACCAGCGACTTAGAAGGACACCCCACGCCCCGATTCCGCTGGTACGGCGCGGCGACAGGTTCGCTGGGGCAAGGACTTTCCATCGCCGCGGGGATGGCGCTGGGATTGAAACGCGACGGAATCCCTGCGCGGGTCTACTGCCTGATGGGCGACGGCGAAACCGCCGAGGGCGCCGTGTGGGAAGCCTGCGCCTTCGCCAGCTACTACCAGCTCAATAACCTGATTGCGATTGTGGATGTGAACCGACTGGGGCAGAGCCAGCCCACGATGCTTCAGCACGATATGGAAGCTTATGCCCAGCGGTTCCGCGCCTTCGGGTGGGAAGTCGCCACGATTGATGGGCACGATTTCGAGCAGATTTTGAATGCCTACGAGCGCATCGAAACGGTGCAGCGCCCCTATGCGATTCTGGCGCGCACGCTCAAAGGCAAAGGCGCATCCGCTGTGGAGAACAAGGAAGGCTGGCACGGCAAACCCCTACCCCCCGATATGGCGGAGCAGGCGATTGCCGAGCTGATGCCCACCCCCGAGCAGATCGAGCGCGCTCGCGCCCTGCGTGTGCAACCCCCGGTGTCCGCTGAGTGGAAAGAACCTGCAGCGGGCACGCCCACCCTGCCCACCTACACGCTGGGTCAGCAGGTCGCCACGCGCGAGGCATACGGCGACGCGCTGGTCGCGCTGGGCAAAGCCAACCCCGCCGTGTACGCGCTGGACGGCGATGTCAAAAACTCCACCTTCTCCGAAAAGTTCCTTGCCGTCTTCCCGGAGCGGTTCGTGGAGTGCTTTATCGCTGAGCAGAACATGGTGGGCGTCGCGGTGGGGCTGACCGACTGCGGCAAAATCCCCTTCGCCTCCTCGTTCGCCTGCTTCCTGACCCGTGCGTTTGACTTTATCCGCATGGCGGCGATTGGGCGCGCGCCGATCAAACTCTGTGGCTCGCACGCAGGCGTCTCCATCGGCGAGGACGGTCCCTCGCAGATGGGGCTGGAAGATATCGCCATGATGCGCGCCATCCCCGACTCCGTCGTGCTGTACCCTGCCGATGCGGTCGCCACCGTGAAGCTGGTGGAGCGCATGGCAATCTATCCGGGCATTGCCTACCTGCGCACGACGCGCCCCAAAACTCCCGTGATTTACGACAACCGCGAGGAGTTCCCGATTGGCGGCTGCAAGGTGTTGCGCCAGAGCGGGCAGGATGTCGCCACGGTGGTGGGCGCGGGCATCACCCTGCACGAGGCGCTCAAAGCCTACGAGATTCTGCGCGAGCAGGGGATTGCGATACGGGTAATAGACCTCTACTCGGTGAAGCCCCTGGATCGCGAGACACTGATTCGGTGCGGGCAGGAAACAGGTGGACGCATCATCACCGTAGAAGACCACTACCCCGAAGGCGGGATTGGCGAGGCGGTCGCCGCGGCGGGGCAGGGGCACGGTATTCGGGGGATTTCGCTGGCGGTGCGGGAGGTTCCCCGTTCGGGCAAGCCCGAAACGCTACTGGCGGCGTATCGCATTAATGCGAACGCGATTGTGGAGACCGTGCTGGAAGCGATTCGGTGAGGAGCATCACCCATGAACCCTGCAGGGGCGCACCGCCGTGCGCCCCTACCGCTTGTTTCCCCGGTTTGCTCCTGCCCCCCCGACATTCAGCAAAAAAATGGTGTATAATAAAGTAGCCCGTGCGCTGTCTGAGTGCGGACACTCCTTGAAGGAGGTAGAACAATGCAACAAGACATTCGGAGTCGGATACACGCGCTCATCAGCGCGATGATGTTGTCGGTTGTGGCGACCGCAGCAGGCTGGTCGCAGAGTTTGACCTGGTTAGGAACGCTCGGCGGAATTCAGAGCCAAGCTCGTGGCGTTTCCGTGGACGGCGCGGTCGTGGTTGGCATGGCATACAACGCCAGCAATCAGTATCGCGCTTTTCGCTGGACGCAGGCGACCGGGATGCAGAACCTCGGCACGCTCGGCGGCAATGAGAGCGTGGCTTTTGGCGTTTCCGCGGACGGCTCGGTGGTGGTCGGCTGGGCGTACAACGCCAGCGGTGATCCTCGCGCTTTTCGCTGGACGCAGGCAACCGAGATAGTAGACCTTGGAACGCTCGGCGGCAATCAGAGCCGGGCTTTTGATGTTTCCGCGGACGGCGCGGTGGTGGTGGGCTGGGCAAAAAACGCCAGCAGTCATAATCGCGTCTTTCGCTGGACACAGGCGGGTGGAATGGAAGACCTCGGCACGCTCGGCGGCAATGAGAGCGAGGCTCGCGGCGTCTCGGCGGACGGCTCGGTGGTCGTTGGTTGGGCAGACATCGCCAGCGGTTATGATCGCGCCTTTCGCTGGACGCAGGCTGGGGGGATGGAAGACCTCGGCACGATTGGCGGCTTAGAGAGCTGGGCTTTTGACGTTTCGGCGGACGGCTCGGTGGTGGTTGGCATGGCAAAAAACGCCAGCGGTAACTGGCACGCCTCTCGCTGGACGCAGACTGGGGGGATGGTCGATCTCGGCACGCTCGGCGGCGTTCAGAGCTGGGCTCGTAGCGTCTCGGCGGACGGCGAGGTCGTGGTGGGTTGGGCATGGAACGCCAGCAATCAGCTTCGCGCCTTTCGCTGGACACAGGCTGGAGGAATGGAAGATCTGAACCTCACCTACGCCAGCCAGCTTTCCCCGGGCTCGTATCTGGAGCATGCAGATGCTATCAGCCCCGATGGGCGGTACATTCTGGGGAAAGGCTACAACGTGGCGACGAGGCGCTGGGAGGCGTTCTTGCTGGATACAGGTCCCCGCTGTACCGCGCACAACGGCGATGTGGATAACAACGGCTGTGTGGACGACGCGGACCTGCTTGCTGTGCTTTTTGCATTTGGCAACAGCGGCTCTAACCTGGGGCGCGTGGATGTCAACTGCGACGGCACTGTGGATGACGCGGACTTGCTGGCGGTACTGTTCAACTTCGGCAGCGAGTGTTAGCCTGCACCCTGCAGAACAGCCTCATCCGCGCCGACAATTGAAGCCGATATGGCGTGGGCGCACTGGCTGACGCGAGCGTTGCGCAACTCCGACCTGATGATTGCGCTGGCAATCCTCGTCGTCGTCACGATGCTGATTGTGCCCATGCCCAAGTGGATGCTGGACACCTTTATTGTGTTCAACTTCGCCGTCTCCATCGTGATTGCGCTGATGGCGGTCAACATCACGAACCCCCTCCAGTTTTCGGTGTTCCCCGCGTTGTTGCTGGTCACCACGCTGTTTCGGCTGGCGCTGAGCATCGTCGCGACGAAGCTGATTCTGGGCACGGGCAGCGCAGGCAAGGTGATTGAGACCTTCGGGCAGTTCGTGGTCGGGGGCGACTTCGTGGTGGGCGTAGTCGCGTTCCTGATTCTGGTGGTGGTGCAGTTTGTGGTGATAACGAACGGCGCAGGGCGCGTGGCGGAGGTGGCGGCGCGCTTCACGCTGGACGCGATGCCCGGCAAACAGATGGCAATCGACGCCGACCTGAACGCAGGGCTGATAGACCAGGAAGAGGCGCGGCGGCGACGACGCATGGTGGAGCTGGAGGCGGACTTCTACGGCGCGATGGACGGTGCGAGCAAGTTCGTCAAGGGTGATGCTATCGCCGCGGTGCTGATTATTCTGATTAACATCATCGGCGGGTTCGCCGTGGGCTTTTTGCGAGGTCAGGGCGACGCGATGACCGTGCTTCAGACCTACACCCTACTTACGATTGGCGAAGGCTTGGTGGCGCAGATTCCCGCGTTGCTGATTTCCACCGCGACGGGCTTGATGGTGACTCGCGCCTCCACCGAGCAGGCGATGGGGCAGGATGTGGTGGCGCAGTTGCTGAACTATCCGCGCGTGCTGATGGGCGCAGGAATCGCGATTGCGCTGCTCTCGCTGGTGCCCGGTTTTCCCAAGTTGCAGTTCATCGTGGTGGGCTTGGCGATTGCGGGCTTGGGCTATCTTGCCAGTCGTGTGAACCTGTTGCCTGCGCAGGAAGAGAGTACGCCAGCCGCTGACGCGAGCGCCGCGCCGCCACCCCCCACAGGTCCCGAAGCAGTGCTGCCCCTGCTGAAAGTGGACGCAATTGAGCTGGAAATCGGCTACGGGCTGATGCCGCTGGTGGACTCCTCGCAGGGGGGCGATTTGCTGGAGCGCATCGCGGGCATTCGGCGCCAGCTGGCGACCGACCTGGGGTTCGTGATGCCCTCTGTGCGGGTGCGCGACAATGTGCGCCTGCGAGCAAACCAGTATCAGATTCGGATTCGGGGCGAGGTGGTGGCGCAGGCGGAGGTGCAGCCGCGCCTGTTGCTGGCGATGCCCTCCTCCAGCGACCTGCCCCCGATTGAAGGTCAGCCCACGACCGAACCCGTGTTCGGCATGCAGGCGTACTGGATTGAGCCACGCACGCGCGAACAGGCTCTACGACTCGGCTACACGGTGGTGGAACCTTCTGCCGTTGTGGCGACCCACCTCACCGAGGTGGTGCGCCAGCACGCTGCAGACCTGCTTGGACGCGCCGAAGTGCAACAACTGCTGGACAACCTCAAGGAACACAACCCCGTCGTGGTGCAGGAGGTCGTGCCCGACCTGCTCACACTCGGCGAGGTGCAGAAGGTGCTACAGCATCTTTTGCGCGAGGGCGTGCCGATTCGCGATCTGGTCACGATTCTGGAGATTCTGGGCGATTACGCGGGGCGCACGCGCGATACCGAGGTGCTGGGCGAATATGTGCGTGCGGGATTAGCACGAACCATCACCCATCGCCTCGTGGACCCGCGCGGCAAGCTGCATGTGATGGTGTTTGAGCCTGCGCTGGAGGCTTATTTGCGGGAGCGCGTGGAGCAAACGCCACAGGGCGTGGTGCTGAGTCTGGAGCCAGCGCAGGCGCGGGCGCTGCTTCAGGCGATTGCCCAGCATGCCCAGCAGATGAGCGCGCGGGGTTATCTGCCTGTGCTGGCGTGCGCGGGCAACCTGCGCCTGCCCGTGCGCAAACTGCTCGGCAGTGAGCTGCCTTCTATCCATGTGATTGCCTATCACGAGATTGCGCCGCGCACCGACATTCAGGTCGTGGACCAGATTACGCGAGCGGAAGTACTGGGCACAGCCATCGCGGCGTAAGCTACTCCTCCCACTCGATGCGCAACTGGTCTATCAGCAACTGCCCGCTGGCGCCTGCGTCGGGGACCCGAATGCGCACGAACAGGTCGCCCTCGTAAGAGATGTATTGTGCGGGGCTGCCCGGCAACACCACCGAAACTGTCTGGAACGCACCCGGCACACTGCCCGTGTGGGCAACCGTGAAAGTGCCATACGGATAGCTGCCGCTGTCAAAGTTATAAAGTTCCAGCGTTTCCGTGGCGCCTGTGTTCATGGACTGCCCCATGCGTCGGTAGGTAATGCGGAGGGCGCCGCGTGTGCGGTACTTGTCCAGCCCCCGCACGAGCAGAAAAAGGGTCAACCTGCCGTTGTCATCGCGTGCTTTGGCGGTCATGACGCTTCCGTCAGCGTCCAGCAGCTCGCGCCACCCGCCCTGCACAAACGCCCCGACGGTGTAGCCTGAGACCTGCCGGTCTACAGGAGCCGCCTGGCGCATGCGCACCGTTCGGGCAGATTCCAGCCACAGGCGATTGCTGGGATAGCCGCGCACGCGCACCCAGAGCCAGTTGGGTCGGAATCGCGGCGGCACTTCCACCACGATTTTGCCATCGGTCCACTCCAGCACGCGCAGGGGCTGATTCCCCAGCAGCACGCGCCCCAGCTCAGGTCGCCAGCCGAAGTAGCGCCCTGCGATTGTCAGGCGCCCTCCTGTGGCAGGCAGGCGTGCGGGGCTAATCCAGTGGATGGTGGGCTGGATAGGCGTCCAGAGCGCTGTGCCGTCGGGCAGGAAGGTGGCTTCGCGCAGATACTGGAGCGCACGGTTGGCGTTCACGCGCCCGTAGTTCACATACGCGCCCACGAGCGGGTCGGGAATCACCTCTGCGGAATATTCCAGCGCCTCACGGATGGTCTCGATGCGGGCATTCGGCATCCAGCTCCACAGCAACGCCGCCACGCCTGCCGCATTCGGCGCCGCCGCGGAAGTGCCAGCAAAGCCTGTTGTATAGCCCCCACCCATCGTCGTTGCATGAATGCCGACCCCCGGCGCGGCTACATCCACCCAGCTGCCCAGATTCGAAAAGCTCGCCTTGCGGTCGGTTTGCGTGCTGGCAGCCACGCCCACGGCGCGGTCATACCCTGCGGGGTAGAGGGGAAACGGCTCGTTATAGTTGCCCGCTGCGACCACCAGCAACGAGCCACGGCTCCACGCATAATCCGTTGCGGCGCGCAGGGCGGGCGTCAGGTCATCGCTGAAATAGCTGATGCTCTGCACCTTCGCGCCCATGTTCGCGGCGTAGATCACCGCAGGCGCAAACATGGAATCGTAACTGTAGCCGTTGGAAAGCCCAATTTTCACGCACATGATTCGGCAGCTGTACGCCACGCCCGCCAGCTGGAAGCCGTTGTCCCCCACGCCCGCCACAATCCCTGCGCAGGCGGTGCCGTGTCCGTGGTCGTCCATCGGGTCGGCGTCGTTATAGGCGAAATCGTAGCCCAGATAGTCGTCCACATAGCCGTTGCTGTCGTCATCTACCCCGTTGCCGGCGACTTCAGCCGTGTTGACCCACAGGTTCGGCGCGAGTTCGGGATGCGTGTAGTCCACGCCCGTGTCCAGCACTGCCACCACCACCTGGGGGGTTCCGCGAGTCCAGTCCCACGCTTGCGGCACCTGCATTTTGAACAGGTTCCACTGATTGGGAAACAGGGGGTCGTTGGGGTCATAGGCAGGCTGATAGGCGCGGTCAGGATGGGCTTCCTTTACCCAGCCACGCTGGCGCATGAGGGCGATTGTTTCGTCCACCTGCCCCCAGGGCACTCTCACGACGGTGTAGCCGATTTCGGGGATGTCGCGCAGGACGGTGTAGCCGTGCACCTCGGCTTGCTGGCGTGCGTTTTCGTCCACGAAGCGTACCAGAATACGGGTCGGCGACGCCAGCACGCGCGATTGCGAGGTCAGGATTGGCATCTCCTCTCGCATCCAGCCACTGAACCAGAAGAGTAATGCGCCAAGCAGGAGTTCCATAGCCCTAATTATAGCCCGTTCGCGAGAGGATTTTCGAACGGCGCGTCGAAAAGCGGGGGCTATGAACATTCGCGAGGCGGCTTTCGAGTGGATGGCGCAGCGGGGCATCCGCTATCTGTTTGGGAATCCTGGTTCCACAGAGTTGCCGTTTCTGGTGAACCTGCCCGATAGCGTGCGCTATGTGCTGGCGTTGCAGGAGAGCGTGGCGCTGGCGATGGCGGATGGCTATGCGCAGGCGTCGGGCAAGCCTGCGGTGGTGAATCTGCATGTGGCGCCCGGTCTGGGCAACGCGATGGGTGTGCTGTTCACCGCGTTCAAAAACGGCGCGCCTCTGATTGTGACCTGCGGGCAGCAGGACACGCGCCACCTGTTTCATGAGCCGCTGCTTTCGGCAGACCTTGTGGGCATGGCGCGTCCTGTAGTAAAGTATGCTTACGAGGTGGTTCACCCCAGTGATGTGCCCGACGCGCTGGAGCAGGCGTATCATCTGGCGATGACGCCGCCGCGTGGTCCTGTGTTCGTGTCCATCCCGATGAATTTCTGGGATGCGCCCGCGGAGCCGCCGCGCCTGCGCGCAGTTCACACACCCGACGCGCCACAGGGGCTGGAGACAGTGGTCGAGGCGTTGCGCACGGCGCAAAGACCCGCGCTGGTGCTGGGGGCGGGTGTGGGTAGCGCAGGCGCCATAGACGCTGCGATTGCGCTCGCGGAGAAAGTAGGGTTTGCTGTCTATCACGCGCCGCTGAACTCGCGCATGGCGTTCCCCACGAATCACCCCCTGTATGAGGGGATGTTGTTGCCCGCCGTGCCCCGAATCCTGCAGACGCTGAGCCAGTATGATTTTGTGCTGGTGGTGGGCGCGCCTGTGTTTCTGCTCTATCCCTATTTTGCGGGACCGATTGTGCCGCCTGGCGTGCGTGCGATGCTGATTACAGACGACCCTGCCGCGGCGACACGCGCCCCTGTGGAGCGCGCTTTCGTGGGGGATGTGGGGCGTGCGCTGGCGTGGCTTGCAGAAAACGCCCCGGCTCGCTCTTACACGATGCCCTCGCGTGCGGTGGAGGAGGCGCGTCGGCGCTCGGAGGCGGCTCGCGCACGGAGCAAAATGGGCGCGTTTTTTGTGCTTCACACTCTGGCACGCCACCTGCCTCCAAATGCCGTGGTGGTGGACGAGGCGGTTTCCTCCAGCCTCTGCTTGCGGGAGTTTGTGCGGCTGGGGCGCGAGAACGACTACTACACTTCCGCCAGCGGCGGCTTGGGCTGGGCGATGCCTGCCGCGGTGGGTATCCAGATGGCACAACCCGACCGCCCTGTGGTGTGCGTGGTGGGCGACGGCTCGGCGATGTATTCGGTGCAGGCGCTCTGGAGCGCCCGCGAAGAGAACGCGCCCGTGCTGTTTCTGGTGCTGAACAACCGCGCCTACAATATCCTCAAGAGCTTCACGATGGCGTTTTATCCGGGCGCGGGCATGCGCGAAGGGCTGGATGTACCCCACCTCGATCTCGTAGCGATGGCGCAGGGCATGGGGGTTCCCGCTGAGCGGTTGACCTCCCCCGAACAGGTGGAAGAGGCGATTCCGCGTGCGCTCGCCAGCCGCCAGCCCACCCTGCTCGATGTGTGGATTGACCCCACCGTGCCGAGTTTGTTCTGACGCAGGAAACCGAAAACGGGTGGGGTATACTAAACACAAGCCTTTTGCCGATAATTGACAGGGGCTGTCCCTCGCTGGAGAGGGAAAAGACGCATGCGTATTTAATGCCGCTCCCGGTGCCGATGCGGCGGGCTATTTTCGTAAGGAGGTGTATCGTGGACTGGAACACGGTTCTAAAACCTCCCACTCGCGGGCTGTTGATCGTGCTTTCGGGACCCGCGGGGGTAGGCAAGGACACGCTGATTGAGCAGTGGCAGCTGGTGGCACCGAATGTGCGCCGGCTGATCACCTACACCACACGCCCGCAAACACGCATGGAGCGGCACGGGCTGGACTACTACTTCGTTACCGAAGAGGAGTTCCAGCAGATGATTGCGCAGGGGGCGTTTCTGGAATACGCGAATGTGCATGGCAACTGGTACGGCACGCCCCTGCATAAGATGGAGGAGCTGCGCAACGCGGGACGCGATGTGGTGTTGCGAATCGATGTGCAGGGCGCGATGCAGGTGCGCGAGAAGTTCCCCGAAGCAGTTTTGATTTTCGTCGCACCCCCCTCGCTGGAGGAGCTGGAGCGGCGCCTGCGCAAGCGCGGACGCGACTCGGAAGAAGCCATCCAGCTCCGACTGGAAAACGCCCGGCGCGAGATGGAATATATCCCCAAATACGACTATGTGGTCGTGAACGACGATATCAATCGCGCGCTGGAGACCCTGCGCTGTATTTTGATTGCCGAGCGCCACAGGGTGCGCCATCGGATGGAAACTTCGGTCGCTGAATCGGAAGCACGGAGCGCCTGAGATGCCGCGTAATCCGAACCCGCGCGAGCCAGAATATGTGCGCCACTGGCTGGGACGACTGGTGCTGGTGAAGCGCCCCACGGGCATTCACCGCGCGCCGGACCCCCGTGCGCCGCTCTACTGGCATGTGCCCGCGCGCTACTACCTGATGATGCGCGAGCGCCGCGGGCAATGGGGCGGCGTGCTGATGCAAAACGGCAAACTGGGCTGGATTCCGCTGCAGGCGCTTCAGGTAACCGAGTACGAGGTGGTCTACACCCTCCCACGCGGGGTAGACCCCAATAGGATTACCCAGCTGGCGATGCGCTATCTGGGCGTGCGCTACAAGTGGGGTGGCAATAGCCCACGCGACGGGCTGGACTGTTCGGGTTTTGTGAAGCTGATTTACGAGCAGTTCGGGCGGTCGCTCCCGCGCCGTGCCCGCGATCAGGCGCGAGTCGGCACGCCCATCACCCGCTTTGAAGACCTGCGCCCCGGCGACAGGCTCTACTTCGCGGTCAACGGCAGGGAGATTGACCACACGGGCATCTACATCGGCGAGGGCTACTTCATTCATAGCGCGCGCTCGCGTAAGGGCGTGGCGATTGACCACCTGAGCCATCCGACCTATCGGCGCAGTCTTGTGTGCGCCCGACGATAGTGTGGACACGCTTTGGCGCTTGGATTTATCGGCAAGCGTGGTTTCATTTCGTGCTGAAAGTCGCTGCCCTCTGGGGGCGTGTGGCGGTCGCCCGTCATGCGGCAGCGATTGCGTTTTTCTCCCTGCTGACCCTTGCGCCCCTGCTGATGGTGTTGACGGGCGTGCTGGGTTCGCTACTGGGCACCGAGCGCGTGGTGGAGCAGATTCTCAAAGCGCTGGAGCAGACTCTGGGTGCGGGCGCGGCGCGACTGGTGCGCCAGCTGCTGACCCAGACTCTGGAGCGTGGCTCCGGCGCGACCGCCACCCTCGTGGGGCTGTTGCTGGCGTTCTGGGGCGCGTCGGGGCTACTTCAGGCGCTCAAGAGCTCGCTGGATGAAGTGTGGCAGGCGCCGCCACATGCCGAAAGTGGCGTGCTGAACTGGCTCCTGACGCGCCTGATTGCCAGCGTTGCGATTCTGATCCTGGTGGGGCTGATGGGCGCGAGTCTGGTGCTGGAGCTGGCACTGGCGGCTATTCGCGAGCGTGTGCCTGATCACCTGCCTCTTGGCTACTGGCTGGGCTATGCGGCGAACCGTGCGCTGCTGCCCGTGATGCTATGGCTGGGGATCAGCCTGCTTTACTGGTGGCTGCCTGCACGGCGCCCGCGCTGGCGTGTGGCGATGGGCACGGCGCTGGTGGCAACAGTTTTACTGGTGCTGATGCGCTCGCTGGTCAGCTGGTACCTCACCACCACAGGAATCGCCACGCTTTACGGCTCGGCAGGCTCGGTGGTGGTGTTGCTGCTGGGAGTCTACTTCTCGGCGCAGGTTTTCTTTCTGGGGGCGATTCTGGGGGTGGTGGCAGAAGAGGGGGTATCCTTTAACCCAGATGGAGGCTAAAGCACAGGCGGATGCGACGGCGGCGCGCCCTACCGCGTTGATTCTGAGTTTTGTGGCGCTGGTGGCGTTTCTGGATACCTTCGCGATTGTGCCGATTCTTTCTCCCTATGCGGTGGCGCAGGGCGCGAGCGAAGCGCAGGCAGGCTGGATTGTGGGGCTTTACTCGCTGGCGAACCTGATGGCGAATCTCTCTTCCGGGGTGTTGATTGACCGCTGGGGTCGGCGTCTTCCGATGGCGCTCAGTTTGCTCTCGGCGAGCGTGCTGATATGGCTCTATGGGGTGCTGACCGCGCCGTTGTGGCTGATGGCGATTCGGGCGTTGCACGGGGCGACGGGAGCGGTGTTTGTGCCTGCGCTGTTTGCGCTGACAGGCGAGCATGGGGGCTCCAGCCGCACGCGGGCGATGGGGCGAATCGGCGTGTTGATTGGGCTAACGGCAATGCTGGCGCCTCCCCTCAGCGGGATGCTGGTCAAAGCCTACGGCGAGCCAACGCTGTTTGTGGGCGTGAGCGTGCTGACCGCGCTGGCAGGGCTGTGCGCCTTCTGGCTGCCTGCAGATGCGCCGTCCCATGAGGCACGAACGCAGGTGGAATGGCGGGCGCTCTGGCGTACTGCGGGGGTGCTTGTCAGTTTCTGGCTCACGCTGGGAATGACCTTCGCGATGGGCGTGCTGACCGTGGCGCTCCCGCTGGAGATGGGATCAGCAGGCTACGACGCCGCCTATCGAGGGCGCATCTGGGGCGCATTTGCGCTGGTCTCGATGTTGTGTATGGCTCTGGTTCGTCGGCGTGGGGTGCTGGGCGGCGCGTTCGGGCGCAGTGTGCTGGGGGTTGCGCTGCTGATGGCGGGCTTGATAGCTTTTGAAACGCTCCCGATGCCGACGGGCGCGTGGCTGTGGGCGCTGCTGGGCGGCGTCGGGTTCGGGCTGACCTTCCCGGCGGTGCATCTGCTGGCGTTTGAGCATGCCCCCGAATCGGCGCGCGGCAGCGCGCTGGCGATTCTGCACGCTTTTTACTCGCTGGGCTATGTGGCGGGACCCGCGCTGGCAGGATGGCTGGTGGCGCAATCGGTTGCAGGCTGGGGCGGCGCAATCGGCGCAGCAGCTGCGCTCCTGATAGCACTTCGATATACAGGTATAATCCAGAAGAGGTGAGTTGGATGAGTCAGCCAGTGCCCTATACAGAAACGCCATCGGTGGCAATTGAGCGTGCAGGGCGGTTTATGAAGTTCCGCTGGCAGTTCCACACGCCCCAGCCGCTGGAGACAGTACGCCAGCGCCTGCAGGAGTATTTCCAGCGACTGGGCTACGAGACGGTCTCCGATGAACCCACTATGCTGGTGCTGAAGCGCGGCTTGCTGGTGCGTTCCGCACTTAACTACGCGCCGCGCCAGCTGGCGGTGGAACTGCGAATCGCCCTGAACCCTGCCCCCAACGGCACAGAGGTGGCGCTCAACCTGCAGCTGAACCGAACAGGGCACACCATCTACGAGATAGAGCGCCTTCTGCTTATTCAGGAGCTCACCGAATCGGCGCGTTATGTGGCGGGCGAATCTGTAGACTTCACCCGCATGGATTACCTGAACCGCGAGACGAGGGTTCGCTACTTCGTTGCGCTTCTACTCGCGGGCGCCATCGCTTTTTTCCTTGCGATACCGGTATTCCTTTTCGTCAGACCCATTCTCGCAGGCTGGGGGATTGAATCCCCCTGGCGAGGAGCCATTCTGGGCGGGATTATCGGCGCGATTTTTGGCGGGCTGGCGTGGCTGTTCCTTGCACTGATGCTCAAACCCCAGAAGTTTTAGCCTATAGCTGTACCACATACAGGGTAAGCGGCTCCAGCCTGAGCGTGAGGTCGCGCGAGCGCGGGCGAATCGTGCGGCTGGCGGGCGGCTTTTTGCCCTGATCCTGATTGGGACCGTACCAGACCAGCGTCGCGCTGCTGGGCAAGGTGTAGCCGCTGAACACCACCCGAAGGTCTATCGGCGTGGTGCGCGCCTTGTTGAGAATCAGCAGGTTCATGCGCCCGTTCAGGGTGCGCACGGCGTACACCGATACCAGCGGATGACTCCCCGAAACGGGAATCAGCGTATCGCCCGGCTGGGCGAAACGCGCCACCAGCTCGCAGGCGTAGAAGCTCGGGTAGGGGGTGTTCAGCGGCTCGCTCGTGCCCGATGGATAGCCCGAAGCCAATATGCCATAATCGCCCACATTGCGCCAGCCATAAAGAAGCGCACTGTTATTGTTGCCCGCCTCCGCCGAGTTATGTAAATCCCACCACGCGAAAGCGTCCACCCCCGCCAGCAACGCATGACCCCATGACTCGGCAAAATAGAGCGCGTTCACCAGGCTGGTGGTCTGCTTGCCAGGGTTATAAGAGACCGCATTATTCTCCATCGCAAAGAGCATCACGCTGTCGCCCGCAGTGCCCAGATAATCGCGGAGCATCTGGCGCGCGCTGGCAACAATTGTGAACCACTCGCGCGGCGAGAACAGCAGAGAGGCATCGTCTTCACGACCGGGGTTCTGGGGGTAGTAGTGAATCTCATAAAAATCGGGCAGCACATTCAGCGACGCCAGCCGTTGCAACAGCACCGCCGACCAACCGTTCACAGTCTGCCCCGTGCGAGGGTTCGTTACGAAAAACCGTTGCGGATAGTCCGTCTCTGACCATGTGCCCACAACGCCAATCTTGATGGTGGCGTCCACGGCTTTCATCAGGCTAATCGCGTCGCGGGCGAAGGTGGCGTAGGTGTCGGCGTCGTGGCGGAAAGTGTGCGTGTCGTACTCCCATGTGCCGTAGCACTCGTTGCCAATCGCCCAGTAGCGCACATTGCCGTTTAGCGTGCGGTTGGCGTACTGCACCCAATCGCGCGCCTCTTCAGGCGTGCCAGAGCCATAGTTGACCGTGATAAACTTCTCTGCGCCCACCTGCGATGCGACGCTGAGGAACTGGCTCGTGTTCGTGCCATAGGTGGTGCCGTCGCGCTTGTTGCGGTTGGTGCGCCAGTCGTACTCGTTGCTGGTGGAACCGCCAGGGAAGCGCAGCAGCCCGCTCCGAATCTGGCGCAGGCGCGTGATGGTCGTGGAGTTGGTCAGGTTCCAGTCCCATGTGGCGACATTCATGCCGAAGTGCAGGGGCGTGAGCGTGCGCCCTGTGCTGGCGGCGTTCACCGTGAAAGTCGCCGAGGTGCTGTAAGGGCGCACCAGTCGAATCTCGTCCAGATAGAAGGTGGGCACGCTCTGCCCGCGCCGCTCGATGAAGTAGATATCCTCCACGCGCTGACCTGCCGAGATTCCCAGCGCGCTCAGCGGCACCTGCACGCGCGTCCACTGGTTGGCGCGAACAGTGGCATAATCCGTAATCGGCACGGGCGCCCGATCCACACCGTTCACCTTCGCCATAATGTGGAACACCTGTCCGCCCGTGTTGCCCCCGTGTACCCAGAACTCCAGATGCGTGAAGCCTGTTGCGTCCAGCCCTGAACCGTGATGAAAGCGCACCGCAGACCACGGGTACAAATCGGCGCGAATGGAATATTGCCCCGAATAGACAGGGCTGGTGTTTTGCATATTGCGGGATGCCCACGACCAGTCGTCCCATGCGCCTGCGGGGTAGTCGCGGTAGAGGGGCAGGTAGGCGTGTTCGTCGGCAAAGAGTCCGCTCACCAGCGAGCCTGCCAGCCCCAAAATCCAGATTGCGCGTCGCATCGTTCTCTCCTCTCGCGCACTGAAGCGCTTCAAGGGGAATTATAGCACAGGCTGGTCTCTAACCCCACACCGCCTCTATCGCATGCCTGAGGAACGCCAGCGAGCGCCGAAAGCCCTCGTCGCCCTCCGCCTGACCGTCTTCCACGCTCAGATAGCCCGTGTAGCCGTGTTCGCGCAGAATGGTAAGCAACTCGCGGAAGGGAACCTGACCTTCGCCCAGCACACAGTGCTGATACTCGCCCATGCGCCGATCGCCCGCATGCACATGGTGAACCTTATGCATCACGCGCTTCAGCAGCGCCACAGGGTCGGCGCCCGTCATCAGGGGGTTGGCGAAGTCAAAGTTCACGCGCACCTCGGTCGGCTCAATCTGCTCAAAAATCTTCAGAAAGCGCTCTACCTCAAATGAGAAGTCGGGCTTATCCCAGCGTCGGTCGCGATAGTGGTTCTCATAGCAGGGGTAGACCCCCAGCGGCACGGCGTATTCGGCGAGTTTGACCATCTCTTCAACGGCGTAGCGGATGCCGTCTTCTTCGGCAAGTTCGGGGTGAAGCATGCCTGCGGTGGTGCGCACGGCGTTCGCGCCGAGTGTTCGCGCCCACTCCACGCGCTGGCGCATCTGCTCCTGCTCGCGCCGACGCACGGCAGGGTCAGGGTTCGTGAAATCGGGCGCGCAGGTAATCTGGCTCACCCGTAGACCCAGCCGTTCCAGCGTGCGCTTCACCGAAGGCAGGTTCTGCTCGCTGAGAAAACCGTGATAAATCTCCACCGCCTGCAACCCGAAAGCGGGCGCCTGCTCCAGCCACGCCTCTACCGCCATGCGCCCCTCCACAATCGCGTGCAGGTGGCGCACGGGCATCCAGGCAATCGTCGGACGCGCCATATCTTTATAGTTCGCTCCGCCGTGTGAGCTCCCTATCTCTCTGGGGAGTTCCCAGCGGGTACAATATTCTCTGGAGGCACGCAACCGATGAAACTGCCCAAAATCCCTGGTGGACAGATGCGCCAGCTGATGGAGCAGGCGCAGAAGATGATGGAAGAGGCGCAACGGTTTGAAGAGGAGATGGACGCGCTTCAGGTGCAAGCCAGCGCGGGCGGCGGTGTGGTCAAAGCCACCGTCAACGGCAAGGGGCTGTTGATCAGTCTGGAAATCGCGCCCGAAGTGATTGACCCCAGCGACCCCGAAATGTTGCAGGACCTTGTGGTGAGCGCGGTGCGCGAGGCGCAGAATCAGGCGGAAAACATTCGCGCCGAGCGGATGCAGAAGCTCACGGGCGGACTGGGCGGATTGGGCGACCTGGGGTTGCCGTTCTGAAGGGATGGTCTTTCCACCTTCGCTTCGTCAGTTGATTGCGCAGCTGGAGCGGCTGCCCACGATTGGACCGCGCTCGGCGCAGCGGCTCGCGCTGTACCTGCTCCGCCGCCCCGAAGAGGAAGTCGAGCGGCTCGCTGAAGCGCTTCTGAACGCCCGCCGCCTCACCCGACTCTGCGAACAGTGCTTTTTCCTGAGTGAGCAGCCTCTGTGCGAAATCTGTCAGGACCCCACGCGCGACCGCTCCACCCTCTGTGTGGTGGCGGAACCGCGCGATGTGGTCTCGCTGGAACGGTTAGACCAGTATCGGGGGCTGTACCATGTGCTCCACGGGCTTATCTCGCCCGCCGATGGGGTGCAACCTGAAGACCTCAAGATTCGCGAGCTGATGGAGCGCATCAAGCGTGAGCCTCCACAGGAGGTGATTCTCGCCACGCCGCCCACGGTGGAAGGCGACGCCACCGCGCTCTACCTCGCGCGGCTGATTAAACCGCTGGGCGTGCGCGTGACCCGAATCGCCTACGGGATGCCCGTCGGGGGCGAGCTGGACTACGCCGACAGCGCTACGCTCGGCTACGCGCTCAGCGGGCGCCGCGAACTGTAGGAGTTTCGCGTCTCACGCCGAATCAGAAGCCTCCGTGCGATACTTTCTCCTTCTGTGCTGGGTGCTGCTGATGGCTTTTGCAACTGCGCAGCGGGAGCAACCGCCCGTTCTGGAGGGCGATGGCTGGTCTGCGCGCTATCGTGCGGGGCAGGGCGTGGAGCTGCGCCTTCGGGGCGCACAGGTCGGCTATGCTTCCTCGCTCCAGATTGCCAAGCCTGACTGGTCGGCGGGCTACTACTCGTCCAACAGCACGCCGGCGCGCGTTTCGGTTCCCTATAACATGCTCATCCTTTTGCACACGCCTGGCGAACGGGGAGAAGCAACCGAAATTGTGCGCCTTATAGACCCGCAAACACTGGAGTGGAGTCTGGAAATCCGCTGGAACGGCGAGACGCCCGCGATTGCCGAATGGTGTATCGGTCTCTGGAAGACCGACCTGCTTCAGGGCGCAACGCTGGCAGGCGAGGGCGAACTGGCGACGGAGCAGATGACGCCCAAACCCATCACGCGTGAGGGAGACATTCTCTTTCGCGGCAAAAAGCTGGTGGTAGACTCGCGGCTGGCGCGTATTGAAATTCAGGCGGAGGGGGACACGCCGTTCGTGGTGCTGGACGGTCGGGGGAACCCGAACCGCGCGTGGTCGCAGGAGATTCCTTCGCTCTGGCTGGGCGTGCTGGCGGCGCCCCTGTCAAAGGGCAAAACGCTCACTTTGCGCTACCGTATGAAGATCGAGGCGAAACCCTTGCCCGGCACAGAACGCACGGTGGAAGCGCGCCTGCCCCTGATAGAAGAGACTTCCGAGCGCTGGAAGCCGACGCCCGAAGCGCCGCTGCTGATCCCGCCCCCGAAGGTGATGTGGTGGGGTCAGGGCGAGCCGTTTCGGTTGCCTGCCGCGCGCCCTGTGCGGATTCTGATCGAATCGGACGCCTATCGCCCCTGCGCCGACGCGCTCCAGCGCGAACTCACACGGTATGGGATGCGGGCGACTGTAAAGACTTCCCCAAAACCCCAGCGTGGCGCGGTTTTTATCGGGGGTAGCCCCGCGCTCCAGCGGCGCTACCCTGTGCCTGCCCAGCCGGGCGCCTACAGCCTGCGCGTAGAACCCACTGCCATCGCCATCGTGGGGAATGGCGTCGAGGGCGCGTTTTACGGCGTGCAGACCCTGACCCAGTGGCTCCAGCCGACGGAAAACGCCCTGCAGGCGCTCCCCGTGCAGATTGTGGACTATCCCCACCTGCGCTTTCGAGGTGTGCATCTGTTCCCCAGCACCGACCCCGACTTCCTGCCAAAGCTGATTCAGAATGTGATTGCGCCGCTGAAGTTCAATCACCTGATTATTGAGTGTGGCTATGCGCAGTGGGAAGCGATTCGCCCTGCGTGGGTGGAGTTTTCCGCGCCGAAACCCCTTCTGAAGCAAGCCGTGGAGACCGCCCGCGCCCATATGCTGGAGCCCATCCCGCTGATTCAGTCGCTGGGGCATATGAGATGGGTGTTCCGCAACGGCGCGTTTCGGGAATTAGCCGAAGACCCCGACACCCCGTGGGCAATTGCGCCCCGTCGTCCCGAAGCGCGCGCCCTGCTGGAAACAGTCTACGACGAGGCGTTCGAGGTGTTCCAGCCTCGCGCCTTCCATATCGGCATGGACGAGGTTACCATGCGCGGCAGGTTCCCCTACAGCCCCGAAAGCAAGGGCGCGTCGGTCGCCGAGCTGTTCGTGGAGCAGACCCGCTGGGCATATGAGGCGCTCACCCGTCGCGGCGCGCAGAAGGTGATGATGTGGTCGGACATGCTCCTTGCTCCGGGCGAGGCGCACGACGGCTCGGCGAATGCCCCCAGCCCCGACGACGCCCGCTGGATGCGCGCCCAGCTCAGCTCGCTGCCCAATCTCACGCTCTGCGACTGGCACTACACCCCCACCCAGCCCGAAAACTACAAAAGCGTGCCTATTCTGCAAAGCGCAGGCTTCAAGGAGATTATCGCCACCACATGGTTCAACCCCCAGAACATTTACACCTTCGCCCGCGCCGCACGCGAACGCCGAGTCGCGGGACTCCTGCAAAGCACATGGGCAGGCTACACGCTCAACGAGAACACCCTGCGCAAAACCGAATACCAGCAGTTCGTGGCGTATGCTTATGCAGGGCTTTATGCGTGGGACACCGACCAGCCCGCGCCGAGAGACCTGCCCTACGATATGGAGGCGGTGTTCGCGCGGCTCTATCGGCGCGAGCCAGTGCCCCTGCAGCCAAAGGCAGGCTTCCTTGTGGATTTGAGCGCGCTGGGCAACTATCCTCTCAGCGACTGGCTGGACACGCTCAGCGAGACGCTGGTGGGTAAGACGCGCCTCAGGGGGCATCTGTTTGCGATAGCGCCGCGTGCCCTCATGCTGGGGGGCTACCTCGCGCCCCTTTCCGACGCGCCCCGCGTCGTGCGCCTCACGATAGACCGCCCCGTGCGCAGGCTCTATTTTCTGCACACCTGCGCCTTCCCGACGGAGATGAACGCCGAGGTCGCCCGCTACCGCTTTGAGTACGACGATAGCACCGTCGTGGAGCAGCCGCTGCTGTACGGCGTTCACCTGCGGGCGTGGAACGAGAACGGCTTCGCGTTTGAGGGTGCGCCGCTCTGGAGCCAGCCGCTGGGCGACGGGCGCTGGGCGAAGCTTCGCCTGATGGTCTGGCAGAACCCCCACCCCGAAAAACGCCTGCGCACGCTCCAGATTCAGGCAACCGACCCTGTTGCCAGCCTGATCCTGGTGGCGCTTTCAGGCGAGTGAAGGCAAGGCGGCTAAACCCTGCGCCAGCGAATCACGCGCGTCCCGTCGGAGTTCACTTCAAACGCAATCTCCCACACATGCGGGGCATGCAAGGGGTAAGGAAAGTTTTCCAATCGCTCTGCCCACTCGATCACCACCACGCCGCCGCGCTCCAGCAGTTCGTCCAGCCCCAGAGTCGCCAGCTCCTGCGGGGTTTCGAGGCGGTAGAGGTCCAGATGGAGCAGGGGCAGCCCTTTCAGCGTTTCGGGCTGGCGGATGGTGTATTCATATACCAGCGCGAAGCTGGGGCTACGGATGGGTTCCTCCACGCCCAGCGCTTTTGCCAGCCCGCGCACGAAGGTCGTCTTGCCCGCGCCCAGCTCGCCCTTCAGCAGAATCAGCGTGTCGGGCTGAAGCAGCGGCACCAGCGACTCGGCGACCTGCTCGGTCGCCTCGGGCGATTCGGTGCGCCACACGCGCTCAGCGCGGGAGTCGGAAGGCATGAGGCAATAGCTCCGCAAGGGTGTAGACCCCCACAAGGTGGTCAGGGGTTGCTATCCAGACGGGGCATTCGCTGAGGTTGGCGGCGAACTCGGCAAGCACCTGTCGGCATGCGCCACAGGGCGTGCCGCCATCAGGCGTAACGACCGCCGCCGCCACAATCGCACGGGCGCCTTCCGCAACGGCACGGAAGACCGCCGTGCGCTCGGCGCAGACGCTCAGCCCGTAGCTGGCGTTTTCCACATTACACCCTCCGAAAAAGCGCCCGTCGTCGGTCAGCACCGCCGCCCCCACCGCGTAGCCCGAATAAGGCGCGTAGGCATGGTGGCGCATCTCCCGCGCCAGCGCGATCAACTGCTGGACTTCAGGGGGGATGTTCATGCGCTCTCCTCCTCACCGTCTGCCGACTCGCCTGCGAGTTCCTCTTCGAACATCGCCTCCATCTCGTGGGGGTCTTCGTCCATCGCCGCGCTCATCTCGCGCATGAAGCGCCGCATGGTCGCGGGGTCGTCGGGGTCGCCTGAAAACTCCAGCGTGTCGGCAAGGTCGTCTAACATCTGATCTTCCGTGCGCAGGCGGGCGACCCGCGAGACCAGCCGCTTCGTCTCGTGATGCCCGCAAAACGGGCAGGTCTGCGGGTCATCCCGCTGAGCGACACTCAGCAGCTTTACGAATCGCTTGCGGCAGGCTCCACAGCGATATTCGTAGAGCGGCATATCAGCCAATCACCTTCTGCAGGGTCTCTTTCAGCACTTTCGCCGAGTTTTGCAGGGCATCGCGCTCCTCGTTGCTGACGCCGATTTCAATAATGCCCGCGACGCCGTTGCGCCCGACGCGCGTGGGCAGCGAGAAGCACACATCCTGAATGCCCAGCGCGCCCGTCTGCAGAGTAGAAACGGGGAGAATGGCGTTCTGGTTCAGGGCGACCGCGTTCACCACCTGCGTGATGGAAACCCCGACGGCATAGCCTGCGCCGCCCTTGAGACGAATCGCCTCCGCCCCCGCGTTGCGGGTCTGCTGGAAAATCTGCTCCATCGCCTCTTTGCTGTAGCCGGGGTAGTCCTTGAGGGGCACGCCCGCGATCGTGGCGCAGCTCCAGATGGGCACCATCGAGTCGCCATGTTCGCCCAGGATCAGCGCGTCCACATCGGTCGCCGCGACATTGAAATACTCCGCCAGATAAGAGCGGAAGCGGCAGGTGTCCAGCACCGTGCCCAGTCCAATTACGCGCTCCGCAGGCAGCCCAGACTCCCGAACCGCCAGATAGGTCAGAATGTCCACGGGGTTGGAGACGACCAGAAAAATCACATTCGGATGCAGGCTCACCTGCCTGAGCTGGCTCAGAATATCGCGGAACAGCCCGACATTGCGGTTAATCAGCTCCAGTCGGCTCTCGTCGGGGCGTCGGCGCAGACCGGCGGTGATAATCACCATCTCGGCGCCCTCGAGGTCGGCGTAGTCCCCTGCCCGGAAGCGAATGGGTTGTGAGAGCGCCGCGCCGTGTCGCAAATCCAGCGCCTCACCTTCCGCCGCCTCACGATTGACATCTAACAACACGACTTCCGAAACCGCACCCATCAGCTGCAGGGCGTATGCGGCGTTCGAACCGACACGCCCGCCACCACCAATAATGCCTACTTTCATTCTCTATACAACCTCCGTAGGAAAAAGTATACCCCCTGCCAGCGGGTATAATCTCGCCACAAGGAGAGAGGCGGATGGCAACGATAGACTACATTCAGGCGCGAGAGATTCTCGATTCCCGTGGCAATCCGACCGTTGAGGTGGAGGTGACTTTAGACGACGGCAGTTTCGGTAGAGCCAGCGTGCCCTCAGGCGCTTCCACAGGCACTTATGAGGCGGTGGAACTGCGCGATAACGACCCCACGCGCTACCTCGGCAAGGGCGTGCGAAACGCCATCGAACATATCCACGAAACGATTGCGCCCGAAATCGAAGGCATGGACGCGCTGGATCAACGCGCCATCGACGAAACGCTGATTAATCTGGACGGGAGCGAGAACAAGTCGAATCTGGGCGCGAACGCGATTCTGGGCGTCTCGCTGGCGGTGGCACACGCCGCGGCGAACCACCTGGGAGTGCCGCTCTATCGCTACATCGGCGGGATTGATGCCCATGTGTTGCCCGTGCCCCTGATGAATGTGCTGAACGGGGGCAAGCATGCCGAGGGGGGCGCCGATTTTCAGGAGTTTATGATTGTGCCCTACGGCGCCGAGAGCTTCAGCGACGCACTCCGCTGGGGCGCGGAGGTCTATCACCACCTGCGCAAGGTGCTTCATAGTAAGGGGCTGCCCATCACCGTTGGCGACGAGGGCGGTTTTGCGCCGCCTGTGAAATCGGCTCGCGAGGCGCTTGAACTGCTCATGCAAGCGATTGAATCGGCAGGCTACCGTCCGGGCGATGAGATTGGTCTCGCGCTCGATGTCGCCGCCAGCGAGCTCTATCAGGGCGGCTACTATGTGCTGAAACGCGAAGACCGCGTGCTGGACAGCAGCCAGATGATTCAACTCTACGAAGACCTCTGCAAGCAGTTCCCAATAGTGTCTATTGAGGATGGGCTTGCCGAAGACGACTGGGACGGTTGGCGCACGATGACCGAAGCGATTGGACACTCGATTCAGCTGGTGGGCGACGACCTGTTCGTCACGAACCCGCAGCGGCTGGGCGAGGGCATCCAGCGCGGCTGTGCCAACAGCATCCTCATCAAACTCAACCAGATTGGCACGCTCACCGAAACGCTGGACACCATCCGCTATGCCCTGCGCAACGGCTACAGCACCATCATCTCGCATCGTTCGGGCGAAACTGAAGACACCACGATTGCCGACCTCGCCGTGGCGGTGAACGCAGGGCAAATCAAAACGGGCGCGCCATGCCGCAGCGAGCGAGTCGCTAAATATAATCAGCTCCTGCGAATCGAAGAAGACCTCGATACCGCCGCCGTTTACGCAGGTAAGATGGCTTTCGGACTGTCATGAGGCGCACTAAGATTATTGCGACGCTGGGACCTGCTGTCGGCTCGCGCGAAAAAATCCACGAACTCATCGAGGCGGGCGCGAACCTCGTGCGCATCAACACCGCCCACGGCGACTGGGAGACCCGACGCCAGTGGATTCAGTGGGTGCGCGAGGCGGAAGCCACTTACAGAGTGCCCGTCGGCGTGCTGCTCGATCTGGCAGGTCCGAAAATCCGAATCGGCACTTTGCGCGAGCCGATGAAACTGGAGCCGAACCAGAGCGTCGTGTTTCGGCTCGCCGAGACCCAGAGCGATTCGGAAATCCCCCTGCCGATTGCGGAGGTGTTCCGCGCCGCACGCGCAGGCGACCGCCTGCTGGTGGACGACGGCAGTATCGAGCTCCAGATTACGCGCGTGGAGCCGAACCTGATGGAAGCCACTGTGCTGGAAGGGGGCGAGCTGCGCTCCCAGCGCGGCATCACCCTGCCCAACCGCACGCTGATGCTCCCTTCCATGACCCCGAAGGATCGCGAGGACCTGCTGCAGGGCATCGCGGCGGGGGTGGACTGGATTGCGCTCTCGTTCGTGCGCTCCGTAACGGATGTGATGAACCTGCAGGCGCTCATTAAAGAGCATGGCGCCGATATCCCCGTGATTGCCAAAATCGAGCAGCGGGCGGCGCTGGACGATCTGGAAGAGATTGTGCAGGTCGCCGACGGCATCATGGTGGCGCGGGGCGATCTGGGCGTGCAGGTAGACCTGGCAGAGGTGCCGGGCATTCAAAAACGCATCATCCGCCTGTGCAATCAGCATGCGAAGCCTGTGATTACCGCTACCCAGATGCTGGAGAGCATGATTAACGAAGGGCGCCCCACCCGCGCGGAGGTTACGGATGTGGCGAACGCCGTGCTGGACGGAACCGACGCGGTGATGCTGTCGGGCGAGACGGCGGTCGGCGCGTTCCCGATTCAGGCGGTGCGCTGGATGGCTCGAATCGCGGAAAGCGCCGAATCGATGCTGGAGTTTTTGCGGCTGGACGAGCTGCCTGCGGAGCCGTCGGGCAACACGACAGAGGCGGTGGCACGCGCGGCGTGCGTCGTTGCCCAGATGGTGGGCGCCCGCGCCATCCTGACCCCCACCACTTCGGGCGGCACGCCCCGATGGGTCTCGCACTTTCGCCCGCGTCAGCCCATTCTCGCCCTCACCGATAACGAAACTGTCTGGCGACGGCTCAGCCTGCTGTGGGGAGTCGCCCCCCTGCGCATTCCGCATGTCCACTCTACAGATGAGATGACCACGCAGGCGCTAATCGCCGCCCGCCAGACCCGACTGGTACGCGGCGGCGATCGCGTGGTGCTGACCGCCGGCGTGCCCGTCAATATCCCCGGCAACACGAACATGATTCAGGTGCTGACCATCGAGCGCTGAGGGGGGTACGCCAATAACATGAAAACACTTGATGAAATTCGGGACATTTTGAGCCATCACAAGAGCCTTCTGCGGGAGCGGTTTAAGGTGAAGCGCCTCGCGGTGTTCGGCTCTTATGCCCGTGGAGAAGCGACCCCGCGAAGCGATGTGGATATTCTCGTGGAGTTCGAGTGCCCTATCGGATGGGAAATCGTAGACCTGCACGACTATCTGGAAGCGATTCTGGGAATCCGGGTGGACCTGACCACGCCAAACGCTCTGAAGCGCAAACCCTGGCTCTGGGAGTCGGTTCAGGAGGACCTGATTCGGGTTTGAGGGAGGTATAATCCTGCCCGGGAGGACACCGATGAAGGTTCTGGTGGCAGATAAGTTCGAACAGAGCGGTTTGGACGGTTTACGCGCGCTGGGCTGTGAGGTGATTTATGACCCCTCGCTGAAAGAGGAGAGCCTGATAGAGGCGTTGCGCCTGCATAACCCCGATATTCTGGTGGTGCGCTCCACGAAAGTTACTGCACCGATGCTGGAAGCGGGCGATTTGAGCCTTGTGATTCGCGCGGGCGCAGGGGTCAACACGATCGATGTCGCCACCGCCTCCAAACGCGGGATCTATGTGGCGAACTGCCCCGGCAAAAACGCGATTGCCGTGGCGGAGCTGGCGTTCGGACTGATTCTTTCGCTGGATCGGCGCATTCCCGATAATGTGCAGCAACTGCGCGAGGGGCGCTGGAACAAAAAAGAGTTCAGCGAGGCGCGCGGCTTGGCAGGGCAGACTCTGGGGCTGATTGGCGTGGGCAACATCGGCAGGGAGATGATTCCGCGCGCCCGCGCGTTCGGCATGCGCGTGATCGCCTGGAGCCGCTCGCTGACCCCCGAAACCGCCGAAGCGCTCCAGATTGGCTATCGCGCCACCCCGCTGGATGTCGCCTCCGAAGCCGACATCGTGAGCGTGCATGTGGCGCTGACTCCCGAAACCCACCACCTGTGTGGACGCGCCTTTTTTGAGGCGATGAAACCAGGCGCCTATTTCATCAACACTGCCCGCGCCGAAGTGGTGGACGAAGAGGCGCTGCTGTGGGCAGTACGCGAGAAGGGCATCCGAGCAGGGCTGGATGTGTTCTCTACCGAACCTGCCGCCGCCGAGGGCGCGTTTGACAACCCGCTGGTGCATCTGCCAAATGTGTACGGCACGCACCATATCGGCGCCTCCACCCAACAAGCGCAGGAAGCGATTGCCGAAGAGGTCGTGAACATCGTGCGCACCTACATGCAGACGGGGCATGTGCCCAATGTGGTGAACCTCGCGAAGCGTACCCCCGCGCGATACCTGCTGGTGGTGCGCCATCTGGATCGGGTGGGCGTGCTGGCGCATGTGTTTGACTGCCTGCGCGAGGCGCAAATCAATGTGCAGGAGACCGAGAACATCATCTTCGAGGGCGCAGAGGCGGCTGTCGCGCGCATCCAGCTGGATAGCGAGCCATCTGCCGAAGTGCTACGCGCTATCCGCTCGAACTCGAACATCTTCTCGGCGGTGGTGATGCCATTGTGAGGGAGAGTTCCATGTCAAATCGCCTTGCCACAGGATTCGCGATTCTCACCCTGCTGGTGCTGACAGTGGGGTTCTACTTCACCTATCAGGCACAGATGGAGATTGTCCGGCTGCTGCGAGAGACCCGCGACGAAATACGCACCACACGGGAACAAATTCAGCAACTGGGGCAGGGGCTGCTTTTTCAGCAACCGGGCGGTTCCTCTTCGCGATGACACCACGCATCGAGACGCTTCTGCGTCAGTGGGGCGGTCCGCTGTTTGGAGCGGATTCGGAAGCGGCAGAGTCGGCGGTTCAGGTCTTTGCGCACTGGTACAGCCGATTAGAGCCGTCTGTTCGGCACCAGCTAAGAGCGTTATTCGAGGTGGGTGAGTGGCTTCCCCTGACCACGGGTTTTAGGCATCCTCTCAGTCGCCTGTCGGCGGATGCGCTGGAGCGTTTGAGCGTCCGCGTGCGCGATCCGTATCGGGCGACTCTTTTGCGCTTGCTGAAGGGGCTATGCGGCATGGCATATCTCTCCAGCGAGCCGAGGGCGCGTGCGCTCGGCTACCCCCTGTTGCCTTCTGGAGAGCCAGAGGGCACGCCTGCCGATTTCGTGGAAGTCCAGACTCCTGCCGGGAGCTTTACTGCCGACTACGATGTGGTGGTCGTGGGTTCGGGGGCTGGGGGCGCCACCGCGGCGCGTCGCTTGGCAGAATATGGCTACCGCGTGGGCGTGGTGGAAGAGGGACCTCTGGCGACGCCCCATGACACCACGCAACCCCTTCTGGAACGCGCCCGACGCTTCTACCGACGGAACGGTTTCACCCTCGCCTTCGGGATGCCCCCCGTTTTCCTGCCGATGGGGCGCACGGTCGGGGGCACAACCGTGATCAATTCGGGCACATGTTTTCGCACGCCCCGATTCGTGCTGGAACGCTGGGAGCGCGAGTTCGGGCTTTCGGCGCTGAACGCCGACTCCACAGAAGCCTACTTTGAGCAAATAGAGAGGGAGCTGCATATATCGCCCGTTGACGACGCCATCCTGGGAGGCAACGGGGCTGTGGTACGGCTTGGCGCCGAGCGGCTGGGGTGGCGCCATCACCCGCTTTATCGCCCGCAGCAGGGTTGCAGGGGCACGGGTATCTGCGCCTTCATCTGCCCACGCCATGCGAAGTTAGATATGCGCCTGAGCATGCTGCCCCTCGCGCAGCGGCATGGCGCAGAGGTGTGGGCGCACTGTCGCGTGGCGCGTGTGCTGATAGAGAAGGGGCGCGCTGTCGGCGTGGAAGGCGTGATTCTGGACGCCGGGGGACAGCCCACGCCCGCCCGCTTCCAGTTCCGCGCCCGCCATGTGGTGTTAGCAGGCGGCGCCATCGCCACCCCCGTTCTGCTGAAGCGCTCCGGAATACGCCACCCCCGCATCGGGCGCAACCTGCACCTCCATCCGTCGGTAAGTGTGTTCGCGGAAATGCCCGAACCCGTGTATGGGTGGCGTGGGGTCATGCAATCTTACGGGGTTGTGGAGTGGCTCCCCGAGGGCACGCTGATAGAAGCCACCTTCCCGCCCCTGTCGGTGGGCTATGCCCTTCACCCGCTCCCGTTCTGGGGGGCAGAACATCGCCGCCTGCTGGAGCGGTGCGCTCATCTCGCGGCGGTGGGGATTTTGACCGCCGACTTTGAAAGCGAAGGGCGCGTGTACTCCCCTTCGTTTTTTACCTACCGCCTGAGCCGCCGCGACGCCCAGCGCGTTCAACAGGGGATGATGCGGGCAGGACAACTCTTCTTCGCGGCAGGCGCTGAGGCGGTCTACTCCGACATTCCCGGCGCCGAATGCCTCCGCAAACCAGAAGAACTGGAACGCTGGGCTGCGGTAGACCCGCGCCACCTGAACCTGAGTGCCTACCATCCCGGTGGCACCTGCTGCATGGGGGCTGACCCCGCTCGATGCCCCGTCGATGAGTGGGGGCGCGTGCGAGGAATCGAAAACCTCTGGGTTGCTGACGCCAGCCTTATTCCGACGCCGACCATCGTCAACCCGCAAATCACTATTATGATGCTGGCGCTCCATGTTGCCGATGCGCTCCACCGCGCCATGTCCTGAGCCAGCAGGAAAACAGAGAGAAAAAGGCAAACCTTTTTTCCATGCAAAAGGCTGCCCCGTGGGTTTTGCGTGCGTTGGGCGTGGGGTTTGCCCTCTTCGGCGCTCTGTTCGCCTTCGCGCCCCAGGCGACCCTCGAATACTTCTCGCAGTGGGGCACTGCCCTCGGATGGGAAGCCACCTCGCCTGAGGCAGGCGGCTTCTGGCGCGTGCTGGCGGTGGCTTTTATGGTGATCGTGACCGTGCTGGCATTCTGGGGTTCGGTGCCCTCCCCTGCCCAGCCTGCCCTTTTGATGATGCTGTTCATCGGCAAAGCCAGCTCCTCGCTGGGCGCGCTCCTTTTCTACTGGCTGGAGTCGCCCCAGTTCCTCTACCTGTTGAACTTCGTCGTGGATGGCGCGATTGCGCTGATTGTGCTGTGGTGTCGCCAGGTGCTGAAGAAGGCGTCGCCATGAAACAGTCGCCGTTGCTGGGGGATTCGCTATTCTGGAACCAGCCTCGCTGGCAGGGGCAAAGGGGTTTCTACGAGGTTTACTTCCTCAAGTTTAATCGTGTGGAATCGGCGCAGGCATGGTGGCTTCGGTACACCCTCACCGTTTCGCTAAATGGCGAGGTGGAGGGCGCCGTATGGGCGTTCTGGTTTGACGGGCGCCAGCCTGAACAGAACAGAGCCTTGCGCACTGTCTTTGCACCTTCCCAGATTCGGTGGGGTTTCCCCCTTCAGCTGGGCGAGGAGAATCGGCTGGAGCATCACCGCGCAAAGGGCTGGCTCGAATCGCCACAGGGCTTTTTGCGCTGGGAGCTGGAGTGGGAGCCGTCGCCTGAGGCAGTGGGGCTGTTCCCAGCACGATGGATGTACGAGCGTGCCTTTCCCCGCACGAAATATGTCGCCCCGAACTGGAATGTGCGCCTTTCGGGTGTGATAGAACACGAAGGGGAGCGTGTTTCTCTGGAGCGCGTACCCGCTCAACAAGCCCACCTGTGGGGAACGGGCTATGCCGAGCGATGGGTCTGGGCACACTGCAACGCCTTTGAGGGCAGTCCCGATGTGGTCTTTGAGGGGCTGGAGGCACAGGTGCGCCTGGGGCGCTTTCGGTTGCCCCCGCTGCGTATGCTGTGCCTTTATGCCGGGGGACACTGGTATGTTCCCCGACCCTCGTGGGGGCGAGACTCTCAGTCAGCGATCGGGTGGTGGCGTTTTCGGGGCGCGTCGCGTGGCTTCACTCTGGAGGGCACGGTTCAGGCAGCAGTAGAGCGGATGCTGGGCGCACGCTACCGTACTCCCTCAGGTGAGGAGCGGTGGTGCCACAACTCCAAACTGGCATCTCTGCAGTTGCGTTTGCGCGGGAGCGGAGGGTCAGAAACGCTCTGGCAAACATCCAGCGCTTGCGCGGCGGAGTGGGTAGAGCCTTCGCCTGACCCACGATTGGGGGTGTGGGTGTGAAATTCCCTGCATTTCCCTCGGCTCTCTGCCGAAAATAGACTCCAGTTGTTATGCTGGGACTGGATATCGGCTCACAAGCGATTTATCTGGTGCGCTACGGCGATTCGGGTGTGCTGGCGTATGGGCAATACCCCACGCCGCCCGACAGCGTGGTGGAGGGCGCGGTTGTGGACACACGCCGTGTCGGCGAAGCCATTCAGCGCCTGTTGCGGGCGATGCGCCTGCGCGAGCGCGAGGTGGTGCTGACTGTCGGCGGCGCGCAGGTGATGACCAAGTGGGTGGTCGTGCCCGCCATGAGCCTTGAGGAGCTGAACGCCGCCGCCCCTCTGGAAGCCCCGCGCCACCTGCCGCCCGCAAAAGAGCCGATGCTCTATCGCTTCTGGACGCCCCACGCGGACGCCTCCAGTGCGCCTGCCGAGGGAGCCGAAACGACCCAGATGCCCGCACGGCTGGTGGCAGTGCCCGAAGCGCTGGTGCATTCGCGGCTGGACGCTGCGCTGATGGCAGGTTTGAACCCCATCGGGATTGTGCCCGAACCCGATGCGATTACCTATGTGCTGACTCTGAACCATCGCCCCCAGAGCCTGCTGTGGCGCGGCAAAGCGACGGCGATTGTGGGCATCCGCTACGATTACTCTGAGATGACGATTGCCCGCGAAACGGCGCTGGAGTTCGCCCGCACGCTCCGACTGGGGCTGAACGATGCGATAGAAACCCTGCAACGGGCGTTTGGCGCATCGCACGAAGAAGCGGAAGCCCTGATGCTTCAAGCCCAGCTGGATGAGGAAGGCACGCTCCATTTCTCTGAGGAGTTAGGACTGCCGCCCCTCTCGATGCTGGGCTTTTTGCATGCGCTCACCTCCGAGATGCGGCGCCTTGTGGATTTCCAGCGCTCGCGCTATCCCGAAGGCAGCTACTGGGGCTTGCTGGACAGTTTCCTGCTCACGGGCGAAGGCACGGCGCTCAAAGGACTGGCAAACTACTGCGCCCGCAGCCTGGGGCTGACCTGCATCTCGGGCAACCTGTTCCGCGGCGTGCGCTGGGCAGTGCCCACAGAGGACTTAGACCCCGACGCCATGAACCGCTACACCGCCGCGCTGGGCGCCGTGATGAGCCTCAAAGGCGCACGCAGCCCCACCGACGAGGAGCGCCTCACCACCGCCGCATAGCGCCCTTAACATTCTCTTAACATCGCGAGCGGGTATCCTTATACGGGGAATCCTGGTGGATGGCTCTACAGTAGAACTGTTCGACAAGGGTAAAACGGATCTGAAGGCACTGCCCGCGCGCATGGAAACGCGCAGGCTTAACCTCTATTACGGCGACTTCCATGCCCTTAAAGATGTCTCCATCGAAATCAAAAGCAACTGTATCACCGCGCTGATTGGTCCCTCGGGGTGCGGCAAAAGCACTTTCCTGCGGTGCCTCAACCGCATGAACGACCTGATTGAGGGCGTCAAAATTCAGGGCGAGGTGCTGCTGGACGGTAAAAATATCTACGACCCCGATGTGGATGTGGTAGACCTCCGCAAGCGAGTGGGCATGGTGTTTCAGAAGCCCAACCCCTTCCCGATGAGCATTTACGATAATGTCGCCTACGGACCGCGCATGCACGGTATTCGCGACAAGCGGATTCTGGACGAGATTGTGGAGACCAGCCTGCGCCAGGCGGCATTATGGAACGAGGTGAAAGATAAGCTCAAGCAGTCGGGGCTGGCGCTCTCTGGGGGGCAGCAGCAGCGGCTCTGCATCGCCCGCGTGCTGGCAGTCAACCCCGAGGTGATTCTGCTGGACGAACCCACTTCCGCTCTGGATCCCACCGCCACCTACTACATCGAAGAACTGCTGACCGAGCTGAAGAAGGACTACACGATTGTAATCGTAACGCACGGCATGCAACAGGCGGCGCGGATTTCCGATTTCACAGGTTTCTTCCTGAACGGCGTGCTTCACGAGTTTGATGTAACCGCCAAAATCTTCACCATGCCCGAAAAGAAGGAGACCGAGGACTACATTCGGGGGCGTTTTGGCTAAATGTACCTGCTGGCGCTGGAAAGCACGGCGAACTTAGCGGGGGTGGCACTGGTTCACTCAGGGAAACTGATGGGCGCCGTTCAGATAGCGCACGGACAGAACCTTTCGGGCAACCTGCTGCACGCGACCGAGTGGCTCCTGAACCGACACGGCTTGAGTCGCGAGGCGATTCGTGCAGTGGCGGTGGATGTGGGTCCTGGCGCGTTCACCGGGCTGAAGATTGGCGTGATGATTGCCAAGACTCTGGCACACGCGCTGAATCTGGATTTAGTCGGCGTGAGCGCATTTGAGGCGTGTGCCTGTGTGATGCCCGAAGGCACGCCCACGCTGGTGGCGTTGCCCGCCCGACGCGACGCGCTCTATGTGCAATGGCTCCTGCCGAAACCGATTCCAGAGCCGTTGAGCCAGCCTGCGATGGTGCTCCAGCACGCCCTGAGCGCGTGGCTGGAGCAGACCACCCCTGCAAGAGAGGGCTGCCAGGCGATTGGGAGTCCGAAAGCGCGGGGTTGGCTGGAGCCGCTGATGCCCGCGCTTCGCTGGCGCATGATAGAAGCCCCCCCGCCCGAGGGCGTCGCGCAGGTGGGCTGGGCGCGCTGGCAGGCAGGGGAGCGCACTTCGCCGTTTCAAATGGTGCCGTTTTACCTGCAGCCCCCTTCCATCACTCCCCCAGGCACGCGCGCACGAACGCCCTGAACAGCGCGCGCGTCGCGGGCGCATCGGGGTCGCGCTCGGGATGCCACTGCACGCCAATAAAGAAGGGCAAACTGGGGTCTTCCACCGCCTCCACCACGCTGTCGGGCGAGCAGGCGACCACTTTCAGGTTTTTGCCCGGCTCCCGAATCGCCTGATGGTGGGCGCTGACCACTTCGGTCTGCTCCATGCCGAGTATCTGCGCCAGCTTAGAGTGGGGTTCTATGCGCACAAAGTGGCGCGGCACGCTCTCCTCGCGCTGCCGACGCTGATGTCGCAATTGCACATGCTCCAGATCGGGCAGGTGCTGATACAGGCTGCCCCCACGCCACACATTGAGCAGTTGACATCCGTAGCAAATGCCCAACACAGGCTTGCGCCGCGCTTCAAACGCTCGAAGCAGGTTCCATTCCTGCTCAAAGCGTGGAGCGTTCACGATGCGGGTTTCGGGATGGGGTTCCTCGCCGTAGTGGCGGGGGGCTATGTCCGCGCCGCCGGGAATCAGCAGCCCATCCAGCATCTCAGCGAGCGCCTCGGCGTCGGTGTTGGGGGCAATCAGCACGGGCACGCCGCCCGCCTGACTCACCGCCAGCGCGTAGGCGTGTTCCATCATTGTCAGCGCCTCATCGTCCTGCAGGCGCCAGTTGCAGGTAATTCCAATCAGCGGCTTGCGCATATGGCTCACGATGGGGAAGTATACCCCAAGAGCAGGTATAATACCTTGAGGCGGACAAGAGCATGGTCACTGCAGAAATAAGCACGGGCTTAATGCGCGAGGTGCGCTGGGAGGAGTATATAGAGTTTCTCAGGCAGACGAATTTTGTCGTCATAGAGGATGTACGCATTCCTCTAACAGGGCGCAAGCAGCTAACACGACTTCAACCGGAACATTTTGAGGAAGAAACGACTACGGTGTGGTCATTCCCTGAGCGTGGAGATTGGGCAACCCATCAGGGGAATTATCGTGGCAATTGGGCTCCTCAGATTCCAAGAAACCTTATTTTGCGCTATACCCAGCCCGGCGATATCGTCCTGGACCCTATGGTCGGTAGTGGCACAACGCTGGTGGAATGCCGTCTTCTGGGGAGAAATGGGATAGGCGTTGACATCAACTATAGCGCCCTCATGCTTGCATTCGATAGGCTCAACTTTGAGCCATTAAACCTCTATGAAGAATTGCCTCCCGCCTCCATACGGCTCTTTCATGGGGATGCGCGCTGTCTCAACCTCATCGAGAATGAGTCGGTCGACCTCGTGGCAACGCACCCACCCTATGCAGGGATTATTCGCTACTCCAAAAGCGAGCCAATAGAAGGCGACCTCTCGCAGATGCGCTCGGTGGATAAGTTCCTTGAGGCAATAGAACAGGTCGCCCGAGAATGCTATCGCGTCTTGAAGCCTAACAAGCATTGCGCTATTCTGGTGGGCGATACGCGCCGGCACAAACATTATGTGCCGATTGCCTTCTGGACGATGGAGCGATTTCTGAGAGCAGGATTCATCTTACGCGAGGACATTGTTAAGGTACAGTGGAACATGAAATCGACACGCGAGCGGTGGAGTAGAGGCAAAGTGCGTGACTTCTTGCTTATCTACCATGAACATCTTTTCGTTTTTCGTAAACCCGACATAAACGAAAAAATGCACCAGTTTAAGTGGAGTATGCAAAATGGGTCAGCAAGCCACCCTGAGTGAACAAACTCTGGGCAGAGCCCTCTCTTCCCTTTGGGGTTCCATCTGGCGCATGCTACGCCGCTGGATACTCAAGCTGGCGGATATTACGATTATTCACACAACTCAAGACGGGGTGGAGATTGCTGTTAAGCCTGGCAAAAAGCCGCAATCTTCTTATGATTTTGTCGTGCAGTACAAGGAACCCGGCAAACGCTGGAGAACTCCCAAACATGTTCATCTGGTCGTGGAGCTCTATGTCAAGGAGGCATACAATAGACAACTCACGCACCAGTTACGCGACCATCTACTTTGGGTTTTTGACAAAGTAAAACCCGTCACCGAATATCCTCCTACCTTACAGGTCTACGATCCTGCTCATGCGGCTCGTTTTCGGCGGCTGGATGATGTTGGCGAATTTGGGGTAGAGTTCCTGCTTGTGGTGAGCGAGCTGATCTTTATACAGGAAAAGACGAACTATCCGGATGGTTCGCTAACATACGAATTGTATCGAGACTTTGGTCAGAAAGACCGCTTCTCCGTTATTCATAAGGCGACTTACAGGGGTTAAAGGCTTCAATTCGTAGGCTTTCTGAAACTTCTGGAGCTTGGAGCAAGTAAGGTATCCTTAACCCACCCAATCCCGGAGGCGCTGCCGATGCAAGAGCGAACCGTTGCCCTTGCCGAACAGATTCGAGAAGCCCTGCAGACTCCAGACGGCAGTCTGGCACGGCTGGCAGAGGAAATTCCGCCGCAAGACCTCG
>Ga0072500_159096_pt1 | contig 42314 bp, 45 predicted proteins | sample GBScelen77Swater_FD_63803 | JGI IMG/M metagenome (GOLD analysis project Ga0072500, IMG submission 63803) | Hot spring microbial communities from Great Boiling Spring, Nevada - cellulolytic enrichment S 77C v2 (version 2) | ecosystem: Environmental > Aquatic > Thermal springs > Hot (42-90C) ...
GATGGCACATCGAGAACCCCGCAGGCAAAGATGAGGAGGTTTACAGAAGAGTTCTGGCGGAGATTGAAGAGAGAGTGAAGTTGCTTGTGGAAAGGCTGGAAAGTTCGGATGATTGAATTTGGAAGGGAGAAGATAATATCGATCAGGCTAAAGTATGAAAGTAGTTAAGGAGCTGGATAAGCTGGGATATCCTGCCAAGACCTTCATCTCCATATACCTAACCATGATGACTTCTCATGAGCCTTAAGAAGAGCTGCAGCTGAGACTTTTAGAGACGAATAAACCGCATCAGCTAAGATAAGAGATTTCTACACCCTTAACATCTTATCCAGCCTTACAGCTGTAATTATTGATAGCACCGAGAGTCCAAGCGCTATTAAACCGATGAAAATAATATGGTGAAGCAATCTGAGCATTCCACGGGAAGCAGCTGAATCATAAAAAATTAGAGAGAGGATCAAGACGGAGACGGATAAAACAAGCAGGAAGAATCCGGTGACATAAAGGGTTGCGAAAATTCTTTTCAAAACACTTCTGGGGTATCCTGAAGCCTTTTTAAGAAATGAAAGAACTATAAGATAAAGAAAGGCGAAAATTGGTAATATCATCGAGTAACCAGCAGATTCAAACCCAAGGATTGCCAAAATTATTGCAATAATTAAAGCCATCAGCGAAAGCCATATCAGGAACATTAACTACTGTTGATTCCGCAGTATTTATGTGCTGTGTGAATCTTGAGCAGCCACAGGCTCAGCATTTGACGGTGGAAGTTATTCGTGGTAATGAAATTCGGAAGCGGTTTTGACTTCCCGGCTATGGAGGACAAGAATCTGCCCTGTATGGCGACCCAGAGATCTTTGGCTTGATTCTTAACCATAAGGCTTAGCCATTAATCAACCATCTGCTTCATGATTTTCAGGCTTGATGATGCTCTCCACGAATGACATAATCGAAAAAAATTAATTAAATGCCGGCTATATGCAACATGAACTGGTGGGCTCTCGATCCTGAAGATGTTATCGAAACCTTAGGAACGAATTCAAATGGATTGAAGGAAGAAGAAAGAAAAAGAAGACTTGAAAAATACGGGCTCAATGAGGTCAAAGGTAAGGAAAAAAGCCCGTTCCAGATTCTAAGCAAGCAGTTCCTGAATCCACTTCTCCTCATACTTATCATTTCCACAATCGCATTTCTTTTGCTTGATTTTATCAGCGAGGCAATCATAGTAATAATAATAGTTGTAATAAGCGTTCTGGTTGGCTTTCTTCAGGAATGGAAGGCAGAAAACATCATGAGAGAGCTAAAAAAACTTCTAATACCTAAATCCCTTGTTCTAATTGATGGAAAGGTAAAGGAGATCGATTCCAGATACCTTGTTCCCGGAGACATAATAGTCATTGAAGCTGGAATGAAAGTTCCTGCTGATGCGAGGCTGATTGAAGCAAAAGAGCTAACAATTGATGAGTCCATTCTTACCGGAGAATCTTTTCCGGTCGAAAAAAGGGTTGAAAAAGTCGATGAGAGGACCCCGCTGACGGAAAGAAGCTGCATGATATACGCCGGAACTTTTGTGGCAACCGGATGGGGAAAGGCTGTCGTCACAGCAACTGGAGGCGATACTGAACTTGGGAAAATAAGCAAATCAATGGAAGAAATAAAGATGACCAGAAGTCCACTGATAATCAAGCTCAGCAACTTTTCAAAACAGCTTTCAATTGGAATCGCCCTTATTTCAGTTTTGATTTTTATTCTCGGAATCCTCAGGGGTTACGATGCCCTTTACGTTTTTATTGCAGTGTTGAGCTTTGCAGTTGCTGTGATTCCCGAAATCCTGCCTGCTGTTGTCACTCTGGCACTGGCCTTTGGTGTGAGGGAGATGGCAAGGGAGAATGCTCTGGTCAGAAGCCTGCCTGCGGTTGAAGGCCTTGGGAGCGTTGATACGATCTGTACTGATAAAACAGGAACTCTGACGCAGAACAGCATGAAGGTTGTAAAACTCGTCACCAGAGAGGGTGAGATAGATGCGGACGATGAAAAAAGTCTTCCAAGGGCAAGAGATTTGATTCTCGCCGGATACATCTGCAACAGAGCGGTTTGCGAATCCGGATACTGCAGAGGAGATCCAATGGAAGTTGCACTTCTGCAACTGGCGATAAAAACAGGTTTCACGGAGGATTTTGAACTTATTGACGAAATACCGTTCGATTCAAAGAGAAAGTTCATGGCTGTTTCAGCAAAGCTTGGAAAAGAATATCTGGTGGTCGTCAAAGGTGCTCCTGAAGCTCTCGAGAAAATTCTCGGAATGAAGATAGATGCGGAGAAATACGCCGAGCAGGGGATGAGGGTTCTCGCCTTCGCCTGGAAAAAACAGGAGAGATTTGATGGTTTCAACTTTGATGGTCTCGAATTTCTGGGTCTTCAGTGTCTGATTGACCCCCTGAGAGAAGATGTAAGGGAGAGCGTCGAAAATTGCAAGTCAGCCGGAATTGAAATTTACATGATTACAGGAGATCATCCAAAAACAGCAAAAACGATAGCAAGCTGGGCGGGAATTGAGGGAGAGGTAGTCAGCGGGATGGAACTGATGGAAATGAACATAGAGGAAGCGATCAAAAAATACAGAGTATTTGCGAGGGTCAATCCAGAGCAGAAGTTCGAGATCGTGAGTGCTCTGCAAAGAAACGGCAGGATCGTTGCCGTTACTGGAGATGGTGTGAACGATGCCCCAGCACTGAAAAAGGCTGAGATAGGAGTTGCCATGGGAAGTGGAAGCGAGGTTGCAAAGGAGGCGAGCGATCTCGTAATCCTCGACGACAGCTTTTCAACCATCGTGAAAGCAGTTGAGCTTGGAAGAGATATATTCAGAAAAATACAGAGAATAATCTCATGGATGTTACCCACCAATGGGGGTCAGGGGCTGATAGTGGTTACGGCCTTTCTTCTGGGTATCCAGCTCCCCATGCTGCCGGTTCACATTCTCTGGATAAACACCATAACCGCGGCACTCTTGGGAATGATGCTTGTTTTTGAAAAAAAGGAGGAGGGGCTTTTGAGATTGAAACCAACAAGAGGAGAAATTGTGAGTACCAGAATTATGTTTAGAATTGCGTACATTTCAATCCTGAGCGTTCTCGTGGCATACTACCTCTACTTTAACATCGGAAAGATGTCAGCGGCGATGAATGGCATAATAGCTGTTGGGGCCTGGTACTTGCTGACTCCATACGTCGAAAAGAGCTTCTTTGAAGTCGGATTCAGGAACAAGTTCGCCATCTTCGGAATTCTGTTAACCCTTGCAATCCAGCTTGCACTGACCAGTCTGGGAATAATGCATCTCGAACCGATGACACTCTATGAATGGGCTTTGACGATTGCAGTTGCTTCAAGCGTTTTCATAGCTGTCGAGATCGAAAAGGGGCTGTATTCACTTTTTGGTCTGAAGAAGGATGTTTTTTAGGCAATTTTTCAATTTTGTTTTAACCGGATAAGCTTCAGCCGGTCTTATTTACAGTGCGGGGGGCGGGATTCGAACCCGCGGACCCCTTCGGGACAGGGTCTTAAGCCCTGCGCCTTTTCCACTCGGCAACCCCCGCATGCTGTTTGAAACATTGCAGCCATACTTACACCTCGCAGACTGTTTATGTACGTTGTGGTGTTTAAACAGTCTTACTGCGGAAAAAAATGGAATTATTTGAATCGGTATCACTGAACTCTAAAACCGCCCGTGCAAAATGGAAACGGCTAAAACTGTTCTTAAAAAATTTCCGCTTCTTCGTAAACCACTATACCTGACCCGGTTATGATATAAGGTCTGGGCTTTCTTGAGTGCTTGAGTCTCCTCATCTTCACAACTTCAAGACCCAGAGTTGGCTCGTCGAACTCGCTCTTCCTTACCACCTTTAAACTTATCATCCCATCACATATGTACTCCAGAATCCCGTATTTGGACGTGTTTGGCTGGTACTTGTCAGCCTCGCTGGTAATTATCGCAGTAATTCCGTTCTCCTTCAGCATTTTTCTGAACGTGGCGAGCATGCTGTATCTCCCTGCATCATCAAAAAGTGTTTCAAGAACGCTGATCGAGTCAATCAGCATTCTTCTTACTCCCAAACTTTTAATTATTTCTGGCAGGTCGCTTTCCAGCTTTTCAAGATTTTTTTTAACCTCTGATGCCTCAAGTCTCACAACCTGCAGATTCTTTCCGAATGATTCCAGATCCATCCCGATACTTTTTGCATCAGCAATAATGCTATCCTCATCCTCATCAAAGCTTATAATCATGCAAGGTTCTCCATTCTTCAAACCTTCATATATGAAGTGCAATCCCAGCATGGTCTTGCCTGTGCCATACATGCCCACCACAGCAACAATGTGCCCTTCAGGAATTCCCCCTCCAAGTATTGCATCTAACCCCTCCACTCCTGTTTTCAGCATCCAATCACCTCAAATAACCCTCATAATCCTTGAAATCGTGAAACCGATTGCAGGATCAATTTTGACCGAATACTTAACTATCCTCTCCCTCTCAAGTTTTGGAAGCAAACCCAAGAACTTCCTGAAATACATCCAGCGCTGTATGGCATCTTTCTCAACCGACCACTCAAAAACAACAATTCCATCAGCCTGATCCAGAATCTCCTCCTCTTTTCCTTTTTCAAAAACCTCAGAAGTTAGAAGTGCCGTTAGCAGAATGCCATTTCTTAAGCATAATACCCTAATCCCCTTCAGCAGGTCAACAAAGCTCTCCCAGTCGAGCCTGTTTATTGCTGCCCTTGCAAGATCCGTTAAGGAGTCAAGAAATACATAGCTGTTACTCTCGAGACTGTCAAAGAACTCCACGAGCTTCGCTAAAAGGTTTTTCTCACCCTTCAAAAGTTCGATTCCGGCACCTCTACCTGAAACCCATTTGATTGGGACAAGGGTATCCTTAAAATAGAAATCTGCAAGGCTCACAACCTCTACTTCCGGCACCTCACCTCTTTCCGGAAAAACAGTTTCAAGTTCCTTCCTGACAACGTCAGCAGGCTTTGAGATTGAAAGATACCGAATTTTGAACTTATCCGAATTGTTGAATATTGATGTTATTGCAAACTCTCTCCCACCAGCTCCAGCGTTTTCATAGAGAACAACCAGACCGGGTGGGAAACCACCTAACTGCTTATCAAGAAATTCTATCCCGGTGGGAAAAATTTCAGTCAATTTCAATCACCTCGTCAACCATGAGTGATATCTGTGAGTAGTAGCTCTCGTCCATCTCCTTCTCAATGGTGAAAATTGTCCCGACAAATCCTCTCAGTCTCATTTTACCCGTAAGATGCCTCAGGAATTTGATCAAAGTCTCGAAGGATTTGTAGAGGGAAATCGTGGAGAGGGAGTCAAGGTAAATGAACCTGTTGTCTGAAGTCACCAAATCCATAGTTCTCTCTATTGTTACCTGAAGCTGAACTGGATCAGGAGAGGTGAGATAGAAGCATCTATCCTCATCGATTGTCTGACCTCCGAGCTGAAGGGTTATGCAGTCGATGAAGTACATCCTGCCGAGATCAACCCCCTCCTTGGAAAACATCTTTTTAAGACTGAAGTACGGGCGGTTGAGGGTAACAAAGATCCCTTCCGCAATTTCTGTAAAGTACTTCACTATGTCTATGCTTATCTTGACATACTTTTTGGAATCAACTTTCACAAGTACGATCTCTGCCCCTCTGTCGATTGCTTCCTTAACCAGTTCAATCGCGCTTGTATTCGTACTCATAGCTCTTTTTCACTAAGTAGCCATCTAAAATTACTACACCATTTTCCGTAATCTCGTAAGGAATCCACTCCAGCGGGGTTTTTGTTCCGTACTTTTTCAGAATTCTCATGGCTCTCTGATAACCCTTTTCGGTTCTGAGTAAATCAAGGAACATGACACTGCTGACTATGTTCTTCGTACTGCTCCACTCTCCCTGCATTGGAGCCTCTTCGACCCACAGAGAAGTTATTTCGTACTCATAGGAGAGGTCAGACATATAGGTTATTGCCCTCCTGTAAAGCACGGGATCAGCAAGTGCAAGTTCCAAATCCGTGCAGGAGTCGAAAACAACCCTGTCAATGTCTCTCCCATCTATTCCAAAGGTTGCACTCAATCCCTCCACGATTTTTTCTTTTGTCAGAGGAAGAATAAACTTTGGATCGACCCTTATAAACCTCCATTTAATTTTTTTATAAACATCTTGCATGAATGGAAACTTTCCAAGGTAAAGTTCGCAGTTCTTTCTGTTCATTGTTGTTGAGAGGTAAACCACGGTTTCATCATTCCTCGCCCCCTCAGCAGCCCAGTGTGCGGCGAGTATGGTTTTTCCAATTCCGCTTCTTCCTATGATCAGATTTTCTGTGTATCTGTCCAAGCCCCCTCCAAGCAGGTTATCGAGCTTCTCTATCCCGAATTTAGCTTCGCTGGCCATGTGAACAATTACGAATAAAAGTAAATAAATTTTTCTTGTAAATTTGAAATAATGCGAAGCTGTTTAATACCTGCAGTCAGATTTTTTTCATGCCTGCTGTGGTTGATGCATCACTTTGTGATGGCTGCGGGATTTGCGTTGATGAATGTCCTGTTGGAGCAATAGAGCTAAACGACTACGCTCATGTTGACGAGGAGATCTGCACAGAATGTGGAGCCTGCGTTGATATCTGCCCTACGGAGGCGATAAGCCTTGAGTAGTGCAATCGGCTTCGGTGCTCTGAATCTTGACAAAATTTACACCGTTGACAAGATTCCAAAGGAGGATGAGGAGGGTTTTGTTATTGACCTGAAGCTTTTCCCTGGAGGCAGTGCAGCAAACACAATTGTAGGGCTTTCAAGGCTCGGTATAGAAACTGCATACATCGGTAAGGTGGGCAGTGATGAAGAAGGCAGGATTCTCCTGAATGACCTTAAGCAAGAAGGGGTCAGCACGGATTTTGTTATTAGAGCGGAGGGGAGAAGCGGAACCGCAATGATTTTTGTAGATGTGAAGGGAAACAGGGCAATTCTGGTTGATCCGGGCGTTAATGACACCATAAATTACAGCGAAATAGACGTTGATTCAGCTAAAAAATACCGGTTAATCCACCTTACGTCCTTCATATGTAAGAACGGCCTTGATTCACTGAATTCACAGAAAAGGATAGTTGAGGAGTTTGAAGTCGTAAGCTTCGATCCCGGAATGCCGTATGCGGAGAGAGGACTTGGCGACATCGAAAAAATACTGAAAAACACCACAATATTCCTTCCCAGCAGACAGGAAATTGAAATGCTCTTTTCAGAAAATTACAAGGCAGCGGCTGAACTTTGCATCCAAATGGGGGTTGAAATTGTCGTTGTGAAGCTCGGATCAGAAGGATGCTGGATAAAAAGTAATGATAAAGAGCTTGCTTTAAAACCGCTCAGCACCAAAGTTGTGGACACCACCGGAGCCGGAGATGCCTTCAACGCGGGATTCCTTTACGGATACCTGAAAGGGAAGGACATCGAGGAGTGCGGAAGACTTGGAAATTTCGTTGCTGCAAAGTGCATTGAAAGGTATGGTGCGAGAGAAGGCCTGCCCAGAAAGGTGGATTAATCTGCCCTCTCGATAACAGCCTCCCCGAGACTTATCCACCTCACCCTGTAGCCAAACGCGTGCAGTGAGCTCTCTCCAAGCCCGTATTTCTTTAGAATTGCCCTGATATCTTCGAGAGTTGAAGGTTTGACTTCCTCAATCTCCTTTTTTATCTTCTCAAATAAATCCTTTCTGACCGCATATTTTCCCGCAACAACGTAACCTTCAGGAACTTCTTCAAAACTGCTCAGCTCCACAACGTCACCATCCACATTTCTTTCTGATCTGTACCGCCTTAAAGCTTTAATAACCTCTCCATAGGGAATTTTTTTGCTGAAAATAATTACATCCCGTAAATCAACCCTCCCCTCCCCGAATTCATCCTTAGCTATTAAAATCAGCGGTATCGAGGAGTTCCTGATCTTCTCAACCTTCTTCTTAAGATATTCCTCCGTCCAGAAACCTGCTATCTCAATGTAAACCCTTCTGCCTTCTAAATTCACAGCAAAGTCCGGGATGAATGCGTTTTTCCCGGCTTTGACAACATCCGGTTCCCTTTCAATGTCGTAACCCAGCATCTTCATCTTTCTTGCAAACTCCTCCTCAAGCGAGGAGTCGTATGTGATCTGCTCCTCCTCCTCTGGAAGCATGTCCTTAATTTTGTCATCAATTTCCATGATGTAAAGCCTTTCGAAGTCTGCAATCTCTGCCCTTATATACCACTTCCTCGCCCTGACAATCCACGGAATCAGCTTTGCAAAGGAAGCCCCGTACTTCCGCGTCATCTTCAGAAGAGTTGCGGCACCCGTAACTTCCACCATCATCCTCCCTGAATCTTCATAAAGCTCATACATCAATCCAAGTCGCTTTATCGCCCTGAAAATTTCTTTATGCATGTCAGAAGTCCAGAATGTTAGCCTCAAAGCATTGAAAAGAACTGTCTGCAGTAGGGAGAGGTTGTAGAGCTTTATGAGTTCTTCAGGGGTTAGTTTTCGGAAACCTGCAACTATTAGCTCCTCCTCTCTGTCAGCATACATTGCTTTCTCAATTACCTCAGGTGTGGTGTTGAAGTACCTCGCCGCATACTCCAGAACCCTGTCCCTCTCCCTCTTTGAAGTTACAAAACCATGTTCGAAGAGCAGCATTCTAACCCTTTTCGGCTCAATTTCGCTGTCAATGCTGAAAGCACAGCTTTTTTCCACACAGTGATTCTCAAGCACCCTCACGAATCCCCGAACCTTTTTGAAATTTTTTGCATTTTCAATCTCCCTTACGAGTTTCATCACACTCCCGTACTTCTTACCCAATCCACCTTTAAAAATTCTTATAATTTCATTCGCCAGCTCGTAATCTCTCTCGTCCGCAAACTTTGGAAAAATTCTTCCTTTAGCCTTTCTAACTTCAAGAAGCTCTTTTGGCAGCATTTTTTCGTCTCCTTGCCGTATTAACTTCTCCCGTTCCCCTCGAAATCAGCTCATAAAGCACCGCTTCTTTCTTCCCTTTTGAAGGTCTGAGAATTCTCCCGAGTCTCTGGATGTATTCCCTCGCACTCCCGCTACCGCTCATTATCACACCCACATTTGCGTCAGGCACATCAATTCCCTCATCCAGAACCTGACTGCTCACAATAGCCCTGAATCTACCGGTTTTGAAGCCTTCCAGTATCTCATCTCTCTCATCTTTACCCGTTCGATGAGTTATCGCTGGAATAAGGAAAATTCTGGATATCAGGTAAACAAGTTCGTTATGGCGGGTAAAGATTATGATCTTGTCTTTTCTGTGCCTCTCAAGTATTTCCCTCAGCTTCCTAATTTTGTTTTTTGAGTTGTAAGCTATTTTTCTCGCCTCATCCCACGCTCTCAAGGCTTCATAAGCTTCCTCGTCGTAACCAGAGGCCATAACAATTTTGTTAAAATCCTCCGAACTTCTCAGCTTTATTCCCCTCGCTCTGAGATAGCCTCTGAATATTCTCTCCCTCTTTTCATACTCATCCCTTTCATCATCGGTGAGCGGAACAAATATTCGCTTTATCGTGTAGCTGGCAAGATACCTTCCCGCAAGGTGGTCGGGCAGAAGCTCAAAAACCTTACCGCCAACAACCTCCTTGAGAATCTCGTGCCTTCCATCTTCCCTTTCAAAAGTTGCCGTCAATCCAAGCCTGAAAGGTGAAGCGGACATCTGGGCTATCTGCACATATGACTCAGCAGGAAGGTGGTGGACCTCATCAAAGACGAGAAGCATGAACCTGTTACCCAATTTTTCTGCATTTAAATAAGCTGAATCGTATGTTGCGACGGTAAGTGGTTTCAGTTCCTTCTCCTTCCCGCTGAACTCACCAACATTCTCCTCACCAAAAATTCTGAGCTTATTTTTCCACTGCTCGACCAGTGCCAGAGTTGGAACGACAATCAGTGATGGAACCGAAAGTTCGTTGATGGCAGCTATTGCAACGTTGGTTTTTCCGGATCCGGTTGGAAGGATTATGCATCCTTTTTTGTCTAAAAGCCACCTCTCAAGGGCTTTTTCCTGATAATCCCTCAGGCTTATTTCGGCGTCAAAGTATGGAGTGGGTATGGGATCCAGTGCGTTATCGATGAAATCTATACCGTTGCTTTCAAGATATTCAATTATGTCTCTGTATCTAAAAGCCAAAGCCCTATAAGTCCCGCTTCTGTGGTCAAATTTAGCGTAAGGGACATGAACATCACCCTTAACAACAATCGTTCCTCTATCGTAATATATTTCAGCAATCATTCAACAAATTTCATTTTGCAAGCCTTAAGCTTTACTGGCAGTTGAATAACAATTTACTCCCTTCACAAACGTTTCAGTTTTCAGTCAGTGTAAACAGTGGAATGTAATGTTAGATTCTGGAGAGAAGAGGAGGAGCATTCACAGTTTGCGGTATTTTATTCAGCTTAACTCTTGGTTAAATGCTGTGAACCGCTTCAAAAGGTAATGCCAGTTATGGCTACCGGCACGGGAAAAATTTATATGGATGGATTGAAAATTTAGTTCATGTACATTCCAGCAAGAACTCTGGCAAGAAAGTCTGTCGTGCTTACTGACGGAACTGTTGTCGGAACACTTTACAACATAACTGTCGATTTCAAAACGGGAACAATAGTCAACCTTCTTGTAAAACCCGAAAATGAGATTCCTGAATTTAAAAAGGAGGAGGGGCTTTACGTAATCCCATTTGAATGTGTGAGGTCTCTCAAGGATTTCATAGTCGTTGACAGAAGAAGAATTAAATGAAGGACTACATCTTCCCTCCTTTAATTTTGCCTCTCTTCTTACTGCTTATTTTCTTCCCTCTACTGATCCTGCTGTTCCTTTTTACTGGAACTGCGGTTTTTCAGCTTGTCTTTGGTGTAGATGCAGAAACTGCAATGCTGATATTCTTCTTCATACTCATAGGGAGCTTCATCAACATCCCTCTGTATGAGAGGGAAGGGGTGATGTATGAGACCGCGTACAGAGTTTTTGGTCTTATGTACTACGTCGTCAAGAAAAAGGAGAAGATCGTGATTGCCGTGAATCTTGGAGGTTGTGTTTTCCCCTCAATTCTTGCAATAAAGGCGCTCTTTGATTTGTTGCTTTACATCCCCTTCTCAGCATGGGTTTTAACTTTTCTGCTCGCATCGGCAGTAATATACCGCTTCGCCAAACCAGTGCCAAATGTTGGAATTGTTGTCCCCATGCTCATACCTCCACTGACGGCAGCATTTTTCAGCTTCCTGATTCTAATGATAATTGATGCCCCCACAATTCTTCTGCCCAAGCTCGCGTTTTCAACGGGAGTCCTTTCCGCCCTTTTCGGAGCTGACATACTGCATCTGAAGGATTTGAGAAAAATAGGCTCGGGAGTTGTTAGCATAGGCGGTGCGGGAACATTTGACGGTATTTTCCTCACCGGTATCTTTGCCGTGGTCTTCTCAGTTCTGTTTGTTTAGATCTTCAATGAGATCCCTGACTGCCATTCTCACGGCTTCTTCGCTGCTGTACCTTGGTCTCCATCCAAGCTTCTTGAGCTTTTCTATGCTGAGAAGCATCACCGGTACATCACCCTTCCATCCCCTGTCTCCTCCCGTGAATCTGAACCTGGGTGACAGTCCAAGCTCCTCGCTGACGATCTCGGCAATCCTTCTCACCTTAACCTGATCCTCACTGCCGATGTTGAAGATGTTGACCCTCTCATCACTTCCAAGTCCGGCAAGCATAGCTTCTATGCAGTCCGTGATGTAAATGTAGGACTTATTCTGCTCCCCGTTGCCAAGAATCTCAAGCTCCTCCGGATTTCTATTCAGCTTCATTATGAAATCGTATATTACTCCATGAGTGCTTCTTCTTCCTATTACGTTTGCAAATCTGTAGATCCACGCTTGCATGTCAAATGTGTGGCAGTAAGATTCAATTAAAGCCTCGCAGGCAAGCTTTGATGCTCCGTAAAGGCTAATCGGGTGTGGTGGATAGTCCTCGGGAGTTGGAATTATGCTGGCCTCTCCATAAACAGTTGAGGTGGAGGTAAAGATTATTCTTTCAATTCCAGCCTTTCTCATTGCCTCAAGAAGTCTGTAGGTTGCAAGAATGTTGTTTCTGTAAATTTCTTCCGGATTTTCAGCCCCAATTCTCACGTCCGGATTTGCCGCTATATGCCAGACTTCCTCAGCTCCTCTCAGATAATCTTCGATGTCATCACTTGCAAGATCAGCCTTAACGAGCTTTGCCGATTTACTGACAAACTCCTCCTTACCACTTGAGAGGTTATCGATTACAATTATTTCGTTCGATTCTGACAGTTTATCCACTATGTGGCTACCTATGAATCCGGCTCCACCTGTCACCACTATCATTGGGAAAGATTTTAAAATGAGTTGTTATATACTTTTTCTGCACAACACGGAGAGGTGGTATGGTGCTCCCAAATCAAATGGTCAAGTCAATGGTTGGTAAGATTATAAGGGTCGAAATGAAAGGAGAGGAGAACCAGCTGGTCGGAAAACTTGAGGGAGTTGACGACTACATGAACCTCTATCTAACCAACGCCATGGAGTACAGAGGGAACGAGAAGGTAAGAAATCTCGGGGAGATAGTTCTCAGAGGAAACAATGTTGTTCTGATACAACCACAGGAAGAATGACCGATTTTCAGATTATCGATACGAGAGAGGAAATTCTGAGAATTCTTCAGGAGAGAGGGTCAATTCTTCAAAAGGATCTCTGGAAAGAGCTCAATATAGACAGCAGCAAGTGCTCGAGGATACTCAGAAAACTGGAAAAAGAGGGTCTGATAAGGAGGGTTGAGGTTGTTGTTGACGGTGTAAAGACATTCAAGATAGTTTCTGCAAAAGCGGAGGAGGTGGAAGAAGAACCAGAAGAGCTGGACTTAAAGGCTGTACTTGAAAGGATGGAGGAGGTGGCAGGCTATCCACCGTGCTTTGCCTGCACAGAGGTGGAATGCGATGCCAGAGAGTGTATAAAACTTGAAGTTTGGTTTTTGAGCAAGTGCAGAATGCCGGGCTAAGTTATTTTAACATGTTTGTCGAATATGTGAAAGAATGAATGAAGATGTAAAGGATATACTTGGCGGGCTGGACTTTGAATCAACAAAGGACGTTCCCGTTCCTGAGAGGTTGATAGATCAGGTTATTGGCCAGGATCATGCAGTGGAGGCAATAAAGAAAGCTGCAGTTCAGAAAAGGCATGTAATGCTCATAGGATCCCCGGGGACTGGAAAATCAATGCTTGCCAAGGCGATGGCAGAATTGCTGCCAAAAGAGGAGCTTGAAGATATCCTGGTTTATCCCAATCCTCAGGATCCAAACCAGCCAAAAATCAGGGTTGTTCCGGCAGGAAAGGGGAGGCAAATAGTGGAGGCATACAAGGAGGAGGCAATGAAAAAAGCCCAGGCAAGGAACTTTCTCATTTTCACCCTCGTCTTTTTAGTTATAGGCTATACAATTCTCACAAATCCCGGAAACCTGATCTGGGGCATTATCGCTGCTGTGCTGATATTAATGCTGTCCCGCTACTTCATTCCGAGAGAGGATAGAAACGTGCCGAAGCTTCTTGTGGACAACTCCGAAAAAACCACCGCCCCATTCGAAGACGCCACCGGGGCGCATGCCGGTGCACTTTTTGGTGATGTCAGACATGATCCATTCCAGAGCGGGGGACTGGAAACACCCGCTCACGAGAGGGTTGAAGCGGGAGCAATTCACAGAGCCCACAAGGGTGTTCTCTACATTGACGAAATAAACACTTTGACCATTGAATCCCAGCAGAAACTTCTCACCGCCCTTCAGGACAAGAAGTTCCCCATAACGGGCCAGAGTGAGAGGAGCAGTGGGGCGATGGTGAGGACTGAACCAGTGCCATGTGACTTCATTCTCGTTGCTGCAGGCAACCTGGATGCTCTTATGGGCATGCATCCAGCGCTGAGGAGCAGAATTGAAGGTTACGGTTATGAGGTGTACATGAATGACACAATGCCCGACACTCCTGAAAACAGGCGAAAGCTTGTGAGGTTTGTAGCTCAGGAAGTTCTTAGGGACGGCAAGATTCCGCATTTCGACAAATACGCCGTGGCAGAGATCATTCAGGAAGCGAGGAGGAGGGCAGGAAGAAGGAACCACCTGACGCTGAGATTGAGAGAGCTTGGAGGGCTGGTGAGAACTGCTGGAGATATTGCCAAGAGTGAGGGTTCAGATATAGTTAGAGTCGAGCACGTTCTTAAAGCAAAGAAAATAGCCAAAACAATAGAGGAACAGCTTGCAGATAAATACATAGAGAGAAGAAAGGACTACAAGCTCTTCATAACTGAAGGCTACGAAGTTGGTCGTGTTAACGGTTTGGCAGTCATTGGAGAGTCTGCGGGGATAGTCCTGCCAATCATTGCTGAGGTCACACCATCAATGAGCAAATCGGAGGGGAGAGTTATAGCCACAGGAAGACTGCAGGAGATTGCAAGGGAGGCTGTGATGAACGTCTCCGCAATAATAAAGAAGTACACAGGGAGAGACATATCAAATATGGACGTGCACATCCAGTTTGTTGGAACTTACGAGGGGGTTGAGGGTGATTCAGCAAGCATTAGCATAGCAACAGCTGTGATTTCTGCAATAGAGGGTATACCCGTTGATCAGTCCGTTGCCATGACGGGAAGCCTGTCCGTGAAGGGAGAGGTGCTTCCAGTTGGTGGAGTAACCCAGAAAATCGAGGCGGCAATTCAGGCGGGTCTCAAAAAGGTGATTATACCAAAAGATAACATCGATGATGTTCTTCTTGATGCCGAACATGAGGGCAAGATTGAGGTAATTCCTGTTTCGAGAATCAGTGAAGTTCTTGAGTACGTGCTTGAGGATGGTGAAAAGAAAAAAAGGCTGATGAACAAGTTCGAGGAGCTTGAGTTTGCTGCAGCCTGACTACCTTTCAATGACTATTAACTTCCCAAATCCCTCTTTTATCTCTGCCTTGATGTTTTGACCTTCAAAGACCTTTTCCAGAAAAGTTCTGACGAACCTCTTGATTTTAAGGTCATTGAGTATGAGCGTGTAAACGCCACCTCCTTCCTCTTTAATCTCATACCAGTTGGCCTTCTCAACATACCTGAGAATTTTTTCAACAGTGTCCAGTCCTTTCATCTTGTACTGCATAGCATGGCTAAGACCTATCTCCTCCATCTGCCTCCAGAAGTGGTTGTTGTCAGAATTTTCAATTTCACTGAAAATAACTCTCCAGTGTTCTATGTCAAGTATCATGTGCTGCCTCTTTGCGAGATAATCCACCCAGGCTTCAAGTGATTGTGAATCCACACCGAACCTGTAGATGTCATATCCAAGGTCAATTAATTCACGAATAATTTCACTTGAGCTTTTGCCGGTCATCTTCTTAAGTTTCTCCAGTTTTTCTTTTGAGGCAGCATCAAGGGAAATGCTCAATCTCTCAACCATTAATGTGTTTACTCATGAGTATTAATTACTTTTTCGTCTGCATAAATTTACGCAGAGCTGCACTTAACTGTGCAGTAAATGATAAAATTGTGCATTATTGCTATATTGTTCATAAAAATAATCATTTTTAATCTTTAATCATAAATAAGTTTAAATTTCAATAATTTAACTTATTTTCAATGAGAAGCAAAAGGAGGGGTTTTGGATGACGGATCCTATGGAAGCCATGAAAAAGGAGTTTGAGAACCGCATAATTCCTCCGAGCTGGAGTGACAGAGTTTGGGATATAGCTGAATACAGGAAGTTCCACGAGGACATAATAAAGGACAAAGAATCGATTGAGAAGTGGTGGGAGAAGTGGGCAAACGAGATTTTCTGGTTCAAGAAGTGGGAGAAGATTCTTGACGACAGCAATCCACCCTTCTACAGATGGTTTATTGGAGGAGAGACGAATCTCGCCTACCTCTGCACGGACTGGCAGATTGAGCAGGGAAGAAAGAACAAGGTCGCTATAATATGGGAGGGTGAACAGGTAAAAGAAAATGGGGAGCCCTTAGAGGTAAGAAAACTGACTTACTACGATCTGTACAGGGAATCTAACAGAATAGCCGCAATGCTGAGAGAAAAGCTTGGGGTTAAGAGGGATGAGATTCTTACGCTTTACCTTCCAATGATTCCCGAACTGCCACTTTTCATGCTTGCTGTTCAGAGAATCGGGGCAAAGCACAGCATCGTTTTCAGCGGTTTCAGCGCTCAGGCTCTGGCTGTTAGAATCATTGATGCGGGAGCGAGATACGTTGTAACAGCAGATGGGGTTTACAGAAGAGGGAAAGTTCTCAACCTGAAGGCAATCGTTGACGAGGCTGTTAAAATCTGCGAACAAGAGGGACACAGGGTTGAGAAGGTTGTAGTGGTCAAGAGGTTGGGTAACGAGATCCAGTGGGATGAAACAAGGGACGTGTGGTTTGAAGACCTGATGAAAGACATAGGGAAAAACGTTAAGGTTGAGTGTGAGAAAATGGGTTCAGAGGACTTCTGCTTCATTCTGTACACTTCAGGAACGACAGGAAGACCCAAAGGTGCCCAGCACTCAGTTGGGGGTTACGCTGTGCAACTCTACGCCACAATGAAGCTAATATTCGACATAAAGGATGATGACATCTTCTGGTGCACCGCAGACATAGGATGGATTACCGGACACAGCTACATCGTCTACGGACCGTTGATGACAGGTGCAACCATAGTCATGTATGAAGGTGCTCCTGATTACCCGGACGTTGGCAGATGGGCCGCGATGATTGAGAGATACGGAGTAACAATATTCTACACCGCACCAACAGCCATAAGAATGCTCATGCGCTTCCCTGAGGAGAACTACACGAAATACGACATGTCTACCCTCAGAGTAATTCACAGTGTTGGAGAACCAATCAATCCCGAAGCATGGAGATGGTACTACAGGGTGTTTGGAAGGGAAAATGTTGTTTGCTCAAGCACATGGTGGATGACTGAAACAGGAGGAATGCTGACAGGCCACTTCCCCGGGATGGGTAAAATCTTCCCGCTAAAGCCCGGAACAAATGGTTATCCCTTACCTGGAGTGAGAATGGAGGTTCTTGATGATGAGGGCAATCCAGTTAAACCGGGAGAGAGAGGCTATCTTGTCGTCTCAACACCGTGGCCCGGAATGCTAATGACGCTTTTCAAAGACCCCAACAGATACATAGACGTCTACTTCGGAAAATACAGAAGCAAGGGATGGTACTACTATACCGGTGACTTTGCCATGTTTGACGAGGATGGTTACGTATGGGTTCTGGGAAGGGCTGATGATGTTCTTAAGGTTGCAGGGCACAGAATTGGGACCGCTGAAGTTGAGTCCGCAATGGTTTTGCACCCGGATGTCGCAGAAGCTGCGTGTGTTGGCAAATCTGATCCAGTAAAAGGAGAGGTTCCAATAATTTACACTGTGCTGAGAGAAGGGGTCAAACCATCACCAGAAATGTTAAACAATCTGAAGTATCACCTCAGAGCAACCCTTGGACCTGTGGTTGCAAGTGATGCAATAATAACCTTCGTTAACACTTTACCCAAGACAAGAAGCGGTAAGATAATGAGAAGATTGCTGAGGGCAGTGGCTGAGGGCAAAGAACTTGGAGACGTTACAACCCTTGAGAGCGAGGTTGCTGTGGAGGAGGCAAAGAGGGCGTATGAAATGGTCAAGTCTGCCCTCGAAGCTTCAAAATCTTAATTTTTTGGGTGATTTGAGTGGCATCTAAAAGGTGGATTGTAATTTTTGCTGGATTTCTATTAAACCTCATGCTCGGCATAGTTTATGCCTGGAGCGTCTTTGTAAAGCCATTGATGAACGAATTTGGCTGGAGTAAAACCGAAGCTTCTTTGCCCTTCTCAATCTTCCTCCTGGTATTCGCCATAATGATGGTTCCTGCAGGCAGAACTCAGGACAGAATAGGTCCCAGAAAGGTTGCAATGCTTGGAGGAGTGCTTCTGGGAGTTGGTTTTCTGCTTTCAGGATTCATTGAAACAATCCAGAATCCGCTGTGGCTGATATTCAGTTACGGTGTGATTGCAGGTGCAGGTTGCGGTCTGGGTTACGCATGTCCAATTCCTGTGGCAAGAAAGTGGTTCCCTGAAAGAGTTGGGCTTGCAACCGGGCTTGTTGTCATGGGATTCGGAATGAGCGCGCTCATTTTCGCCCCCCTTGAAAGAATACTGATAGACATGTACGGTATAGGCAACGCGTTCCGTATTATTGGAGTTATCCTCCTCGTTGTTGCAGTTTTTGCTGCGTCAATGCTGGCAAATCCACCTGAAAGCTCGAGTCCAAAAACTGCTCAAAAGACGGTTGTGGTTACCGCAAAAGAATACGGTCCTTCAGAGATGCTGAGAGATTACAGATTCTACATCCTCTGGCTGTGCTTCTTCTTCATGGCTCTTGCGGGATTGATGGTGATCGGACATATTGCACCATATGCTCAAGAACGAGGGGTTGAACCGCTTGCCGCTGCTTTTGCAGTTAGCATACTCTCAATCGCAAATGCCCTTGGCAGACCGGGTGCCGGGGCATTATCAGACAGAATCGGCAGGGCTAACACAATGTTTCTGCTCTTCCTGATACAGGGTATAACGCTTATAGCCTTCCCGCATGTTGCCTTGGCTCTCATAACAATCTACATCTGTGCGGCAATTATCGGCTTCAACTTTGGTTCAAACTTCTCTCTGTTCCCTTCAGCAACAGGTGACTTCTTCGGCACTAAAAATCTCGGAGTTAACTACGGGCTGGTTTTCACCTCATACGGAGTCGGGGGGCTTGTTGGACCCATAATGGCCGGATACGTCTTTGATGTCACCGGAAGCTACGAGATCGCTTTCCTTGTTGCTGGAGTGCTCGCCCTCATAGCATCGCTCATGAGCTTCACGCTCAGGAAAAAGAGTTAAATTTTTAAAATTTTTGGAACGTTAACGTGGTACGGTGGCTCTATTATCCCGTATTCAGTTATGATTGCCGTTACGTTTTCAAGCGGTGTTGGATCGAAGGCTGGATTGTAAACCTTCACATTTAAAGGTGCAAGTTGCCTGTTTCCGCAGTAGATCAATTCCTCTCTACCTCTCTCCTCAATCACAACATCTTCTGCCTTTTTTCCCCAATCAAAGGTGGATTTTGGAGCTGCAACGTAGAATGGAATACCGTGATGTCTGGCAACGACAGAGACCGTGTAGGTGCCTATCTTGTTGAACACCGCATCTCTAACAATCCTGTCAGCACCAACAATTACCTTGTCAACCATTCCCTTCTGCATCACTATCCCAACCATCGAGTCCGTTATGAGGGTAACCTCTATTCCATCCTCCATGAGCTCCCAGCATGTAAGCCTTGATCCCTGATTAAGTGGTCTGGTTTCGCAGGCAATAACCTTAATTCTCTTCCCCTGCTCGATAGCGCTTCTTACAACTCCCAGAGCAGTTCCCCAGTCAACAGTGGCCAGTCTTCCAGCGTTGCAGTATGTTAAAACAGTATCCCCATCTTCAAGCAGCTCTGCTCCATACTCACCCATCTTCCTGTTCCTCTCGATATCCTCCTCAGCCAGTTTCTCGGCCTCAATCAAAGCAAGTTCTCTAACCTCTTCAATGCTTTCTCCCCTTAATGCAGCGTCAAGCACCCTCTGTATTCCCACAGACAGGTTAACCGCTGTGGGTCGGGTTGATGCAAGGTATTCGGCAGACTTTCTGAGGTGCTCCTTAAGCTCCTCTAAACTCTCAAATTGCCTCTCTCTCGCAGCCAGAGCGATCCCGTAAGCTCCAGCAGCTTCAAGTGCAGGTGCTCCTCTTACAGCAAGCCTTTTTATTGCATCAGCAAGCTCCTCTATGTTCCTGCATTCAATAATATCCAGCCTCTCAGGAAGCTTTGTCTGATCAATAAGCTTCAGTCCATTATCCCAGAACACAGACCTCATAACAGCACCTCACTTCAGAACTTTACCCGTCATTTCAGCCCATATTCTCAAATCCATTTCCGCCAGAGTTTTTTTCCTCTCCTCTGAAATGTCAATCAAAAGCTTTTCTATCTCAAGATAATTTTTAGGTGTGATTTTTGAGGGAATCTCAAAGCCCTGACTTTCAAGCCACCTCAGAACGTGTCTGTCTATTATTGCCACGTCCTCTCTTCCAACATTCCTAAGAAAGTGGCTTGCCTCCTTCATTCCGATGCCCTTCAACTGCAGTAAACTCTTTCTGGCCTTTCCACTCTCAAGTTCCAGAGCTCTTTCAACAATCTCAAAATTATCGAAAGCTTCTCTGATATAACCAGACTTCTTTTTGTGAAACCTTACACCGGCAAGTTTCAGCGCTTCCTCAATTTCCGTTCCACTCTCAAGAAACTTCTGAAATCTCAAACCTGCTGTTGCGGATGAGTTGGCTGTGGATATGCAGAAGGCAAGTTCAGTTTTTATGCATGCCTTTAAACTTAAATCAAGAAAAGGTCTGAAGTCAAACTTAACCTCTCCTTTTTCACCAAGCTGCCTGAACTCCTCGAGACGCTTTAAAATTGCTCTCTCAATCATTCCAGTGCCTCACCCTCAACAGCGATGTTTGTTGCAAAAGACACTGCAGCTACGCCACTTTTCTCGCAAACCTCTATTGCAGAATCCAGAATGGCAGCCTTGGAGGCTATCAGCGGAATCCCCACCCTTGCACACTTCATTACCATTCCCCTTGAAATTCTACCGGACAGCAAAAGGAAAGCCCTGCTCGGGTCAAAACCTTTGAGCAGGGATGATCCTATCGCCTTATCCACCGCATTGTGTCTGCCAACATCATGCATTCTTGCCACAATTCCGTTCTTGCTCACAACAACAGCGGTGTGATAACCTCTCGTTCTTCTGTACTCTTCAGTTTCGAGGTATTCCAGAGCATTTTTTAACTCCTCAATCTTGAATTTCTCAGCAGCTTTAACTTTTGGTATCTCTTCCTCGTCCCTGAAAACTCCGATGCAGCCCGAAGAAGTTATGGCTGTCGAGCTGCGTTTTCCATTCATTTTAACATAAATCAAATTTTCTTCAACCATTGAAACTTCAATTTCTTTAAGCGAGCTTGCAATTCCTTCAGAAATTATGAAGCCAACCGCAAGTTCAACAAGATTCTCAGGTGTGCACATGAGGTGATAAGGAGTGTTTCCGGCCAAAATGGTGACTCTGCTCTCCTTTGCAAGTTCAAGGGTCTTTCCAAGTTTTCTTATCATGTCCTCATCCACGGGACAGAGGTTAAAAAGCTTGTTTGCTCAATGGTGTTTTTATCACCCATGTGGCATGTACCAGAACAATGGCAAAGGTATTTATATGGTATATAAGTCTTTTAAAATGGTGATGTTATGCAGGATTACAGGATAAAAATAGAAAATGTCGTGGCTTCAACCCAGATTGGCGAAAATATAGATTTAAATAAAATTTCAAGGGAAATTAAAGACTCTGAATACAAACCCAAGCAGTTTCCGGGATTAGTTTTGAGAACAAAGGAGCCAAAAGCTGCCGCTCTTGTATTCAGAAGCGGTAAGGTTGTGTGCACCGGCTCCAAAAGTGTTGAGGATGCGAGAAGGGCCGTGAAGCAAATAGTAAAGATGCTGAAAGAAATTGGCATTTCCGTGATCGATGAACCTGAAGTAAAGGTTCAGAACATCGTTGCTTCAGCGGATCTCGGGGTTGATCTCAATCTAAACGCAATTGCCATCGGTTTGGGGCTTGAAAACATCGAATACGAGCCCGAACAGTTTCCCGGTTTGGTGTACAGGCTTGACAATCCAAGAGTTGTTGTGCTGATTTTCGGGTCCGGTAAAATGGTTGTTACGGGCGGAAAGAGCCCTGATGATGCGAAAAAAGCTGTTGAAAGAATTTCGGAAGAGCTGAGAACCTTAGGACTGATGTGATGATGCCTGACAAAAAGGGCTACATAATAGATATTGACGGAGTTATTGGCAAAAGCGTGACACCTATTCCGGAGGGCGTTGAAGGCGTAAAAAAACTCAGGGAGCTTGGAAAAAAAGTAATCTTTGTTTCAAACAACTCAACAAGAAGCAGAAGAATTTTGCTTGACAGGCTAAGGAGCTTCGGTCTCGAAGTTGGTGAGGATGAGATACTTGCAGCCACCTATGCAACTGCCAGGTTTATTGCAAAAGAGAAACCAAAAGCTAAGGTTTTCACAACCGGCGAGGAGGGGTTGATCGAGGAGCTGAGATTGGCCGGGCTGGAAATTGTTGATTATGATGAGGCAGAGTATCTTGTGGTGGGGTCAAACAGAAAGATAAACTTTGAGATCATGACCAAAGCTCTGAGAGCGTGCCTGAAAGGATTGAGGTACATTGCAACCAACCCCGACAGAATCTTTCCGGCGGAAGATGGTCCTATCCCCGGAACCGGAATGATTATAGGGGCTCTTTACTGGATGACAGGAAGAGAGCCTGATGTTGTGGTTGGAAAACCCTCAGAGGTGATAATGCGAGAAGCCCTTGAAATTCTCGGCCTTGAGGCAGAGGATGTTGCGGTTGTGGGGGATCAGATAGATGTTGATGTTGCCGCTGGAAAGGCAGTAGGTGCAGAAACGGTTTTGGTTCTTACGGGTGTAACCACAAAAGAGAACCTTAACAGGATGATTGAGAGGCACGGAATTAGTCCAGACTACGTTTTTAATTCTTTAAAAGATATGGTGGAGGGGTGAGATGGACACCTCAAATGACTTCAGAATTTTGCTTGCTGAGAAGGGAGTGGAGGAGCTGTTAAAACTTTCACACTCACTGCAGATTCAGGGAAAAAAGAGATTCGTGGAGGATCTCAGGACAATTTCCTCTGAAATTCAGAACGTTAAATACTGCTATCTAACTCCTGAAGAGTTGCTGGAGTTCGAAAGTTTCCTGAAAATTGTTGAGAGTGCCGGCAGGTTAAAAGAAATGCTCCCCCACTCCAGAGACTACCAAACCTCCGTGGCGGAATACTGGCTTGGTTACATCGCCCATCTCCCTGAGCTCATGAAGAGGGGTGAGATAGAAAGAATTGGAGAGGCAATAAGGTACTTCGCAGGCGAAATTGTTTCAAGAAGTGATCTCGATGGACTCTGGCTCTGCATTTTAGATTGCGGTGACAGACTTGAGATCGTGACCAGCAGTGAGGAATACAGGCAGGGAAAGAAAGCTGTTGTAGCCTACCTCCCTCCAAGAAGATTTGGAAAGGTCGTGAGCAGAGGTATGTTTGTTCTGCATCACGACAGAATTGCAAAGAAGGGAGAACTTGACCTGGCGGACATTAGGAGCATAAGAAAGTGGCTCGGGGAGGTGGAATCGATTTTGTTTGATCTGATAAAAAAATGAATACTACTTGGGTGGCCAGTTCTTTTCAAGCCACCCTTTAATCCTTCCTGAATCCATTGGACCGACCAAAACTTTCCAGCCTGTCTCGTCTTCAATCGCACCCTGCAACCTTGCAGCAAGTCCTGGAATAACAAGATACCTGTGGTTTACCTTCTCCCCAATCTTCGTTTCCTCCATGAGTTCTTTAACCTTTGAAGCCGTAAACTGCCCGCCTGCAACGCTGACTTCAACACCAAGTCCTCCAGTGTTGAGCACCAGCAACCATCCCTTGATTCCGCCGCTCGTAAGGTCGCTCTCTACAGTGTAATAGGTCAGAGCAAAGTTTGTTGTGATGAAAACAGGATCATCTGGGCTTGGGTTGTTGATAGCCCTCAATCCCGGCTCAACCTGCACGGGAGTTCTTGGATCGGTATATATGTTGAATCTGAGTGTTATCGTCGGCATAACCACATGCTGGTCAATGCTTCTGAAAATCATAATGTCTCCATACTTCACGATGAACATGCTCGCTATAACAGCCTCCCAGTATGATTTGGTGACATCATCACCCTCAATGAGCCATGCTGCAATTGGCGTGATCATGATTGGATACGCAACATCTCTATCTTCTCCCGCAATTGCCGTCCTGCGAAGCTGGATTACCCTCTCAAAGGTCCCCTTAAGCCCCTCACCGAGTGGCTCGGTTACTGGATCCAGAACTATGTCCTTAACACCGGCCTGCCTGAATGTGACAGCCAAGCTCTTGAGAACGTCCAGATCTTTGGCCCTAAGGGTTACTGGCACTTTGTATTCGAGAGCCAGCTTGAGGAACTCCCTCCAGTTCCCCTCTGTTGCCGCATAAATCAGAGGTCTCTGATCAGCAACTTCTTCAAGAGCAGCCTTCATGCATTCAGGATCAAGGGCCACGAGGATCATGGGTTTGCCGTAGGATGCAACCTTTTTCACAACCTCTCTGTACCTCTTTGGATCCCCGGAAGTGCATCTCACGGCAAAGCCATCAAGAGTCAGAAAGTTTCCGACGTAGAATTTCCTGTAAGTAACAACTCTATCACATCTCTCTTCCAAGGCTTTGTCATCCATCGTGTCCCAGACATCGTAAAAGAAACCTGTTGGGTTGAAGAAGGTTAATTCATGCCTGTGAAGCACTTCCTCTCCACCAATTTTTACAGCAGTATCCCCAACACCGATTACAACTTCTGCTATTTCCGGAGCGGTAAGCTCAAGGAGCTCTTCAAGCTTTTTCTTGACTTTTGGATCCTTTTCAGCATCTCTGACAAGCGGTTTGCAGTCAAAAGGTGTTACTGATCTGTCAATGATGTGGGCTGCGAAGCTCATGCACGTGTCAAATCCGCATTCCTTGCAGTTTGTTCTCGGAAGGTAGTTGTAAACTTCAAGAGGACTCTTTACCTTCATTCCTCACACCTCCATGAAAATCCATTCTCCCGGATCAGCTACTCCACCGCTCACCTTTCCGCCGAGGGTGTTGAATACTTCCTTCAGAACGGCCACAGCAACTGGATGCATCATCATGAAGAGGTCAACTCCAGCAAGTGAGAGTGTTAAACCGGTTATGATCTCCCAGATCGGACCTCTCAGCTCTCTTGGTCCCCAAGGTGTATCCTCTTCAATCGGTGAGTCCACCATCCATGCTTCTCTCGCTCCCCAGGCGTTGGTTGTTCCACTCGATATCGGGAAGTTGAGGTCGGTATCACCCTTCAGTCCGCTGATTCGAATTCTCTCCATGTTCGTGAATGCATAATCCAGACCGTAGCCCAGTGCTGCTGTGGTTGGATCCATGACGATGCTGTTTCTTGGCATTTCAACCCTCTTCAGCAGGTATCTGTTCAACGTCTTCTGGTTGTTTATATCCATCTGTGTCCAGCTGAGCACAACATGTCCGTGCTTCTTGGCAGCGTTGGCTATTCTCTCCCAATCCATGTCGAGAGTGGCTGAGGCGAGCATGATTCTTTCTCCTTCTGCAACTTCCGCTGCTTTTTCAAGCACTTCAGGGTCTTTCTCCTTGTTACCGCTCCCACCAACAATAATGGGACATTTCACTGCCTGAAGAACGTCCTCAAGAACCTTCACAGCCTCACTTGCCGGGGTGTTGTCAAGCAGCGGATCAGTGCTGATGAGGTGAAGGGTTACAAGGTCAGCACCGAACTTCTTAACACACTTCCTTGCCCATTCGGCTGGATTGTCAAGCACATCATCATAGTGCACCCTCACAGCCTTTGCAAGCATCGGCTTTCTGTCGAATACGTCAATTGCTATTGCAGGCAGATGGGGTTGAGGGGCATCGAAAGTGTAGAAGGCCAGACTTTTCTCTCCTCCGAGTGTAATTGTGTACTCTCTGCTACCTCCATCTGCCCTGGTTGCTCCCAAAACAACTTCCTCGATCCTGCCCGGATACTCCTCCCTGTAAGGTTCAAACTTTGCCTTTACGAGCTCTGTTGGAAGCTTCAGTTCTTCAACTTCCGGAATTGCCGGTAGTGAGGGTGCAGGAGCTGCAGGCTGGGGCTGCATGGCAAAGGGTGTGGGTATGCCGAGAGCCGCAGATAACCTTTGCAAATACCCCAGAGCCATGTTTGCGTGATAGAGGAAATTGCCGAATTCAGAGAGCAGTGAGTAAAGGGGGGCTATTGCGGAGAGGTCTATGGATGAGCCCTCAAGTTCTATTTCAAGGTCTCCCTCAATCTTTACCCCCTCAATCTCCTCCACATTATACTTCTTCAACAAATCCAAAAACTCCTCAAGTGTGAACTTTTTCAAATTAATCACCTCGCTTCTACCGTCAGATTTAGTATTAAATTTGCCACTTCTTTCATTTTCCTATAAACTTCCGAATTCTTGTCAATTTCACTCACGGGGTCTCCTCTTAAGTCAACTTCAGCCACACTGCTGTCATATGGCAGCACGGCAAGAAGTTCCAAACCCTCCTCTTCGGCGAACTTTCTTATTGCCATTTCTGCATCTTCCGATGTAATTCTGTTTGCAATCAGGAATATTTTCTTGAAATTCAGCCTGAGCTCTTCTGCAAGCTCCTTTATCCTTTTAGCAGTTGCAAGCCCTTTTCTTGACATGTCCGTTACTATGATAATGTAATCTGCAGAATCGATCGTTTTTCTGCTGAAATGCTCCAGACCCGCTTCGGTATCAATGATAATGTAATCGTAGTGTCTCATCAGTCTTCTTAGCACACCGCGAAGCAGAGAATTGGCAAAACAATAGCACCCCTCTCCTTCAGGTCTTCCCATCACCAGAAGGTCATAACGGGGGCATTCACATACAGCTTCCGCATAGATTTTCCCTTCCAGCCACTGCTCCTTGTTCATGCTCCCCATTTCATCCCTGCTAACCTGAAAGATTTCTCTGATCTCGCCAAGAGTCTTTTTGACCTCCACACCAAGAGCTTCCGGCAAATTGCTGTCTGGATCTGCGTCTACTGCAAGTACGCTTGATGATTTTTCCGAAATAAAATTAACGAGGAGGGCGGAAACCAGAGTTTTTCCGGTTCCACCCTTGCCTGCCACCGCTATTACTGTCATTCTTCTTCCTCTATTATCAGTTCCGGAATGTGGATCTGGGCTCCTTTGAGGATGAGTTTAACCTTCTTAACTTCCTCCTCCATTAGCTCCCACCCTTCTTTTCCTTCTCAGCCTTTCTGATAATAACCTTGTCGATTGTTATCTTAGCATCCTTGATGATCAGCTTGATTCCAGCTGGTGCTGCTGAAGGTGCGGGCATCTGTAGGGCTGGGAACTGGAATCCGGGCATCATCATTGGCTGCATCACGGGCTGCATGACTGCCTGCTGAGCAACAGGTTGAGCGGGAGCCGCTTCGGCCGCAACCTCTTCAGCAACTTCTTCAGCAACCTCCTCAACCCATCCGTTTGTAATCTTCTTTCCATCAACAGGCCTGACCACTCCCTTAACAACCGGATGGTCAACTTTCTTCAGGAACTCCTTGAGCTCATCAAGAGTTCTTGCATCCTCCTCGGTTGCAATCTTGTCCCTGACATCATCCGGAATGTATTTTGCAACCCTCTCCTTCAGCTCTTTTGGCATCCAGACAGTCCTGTACCATCCACCGTCAGCCTGAATGAACTTCTTGCTTCTGAAGTAGGCAATACCAACACCGAGGAACCCGGCAACCTGCTTTCCACCCCCTGTCTGCCCTGCCATTGTAGAGAAGGTCAGACCATTCGGTGCTGGTTCAGCATAACCTCTGTGCACCCAGCCGATACCATCAACTTCCGGCATGTAGAATCCAATTACCTCAAAACAGCCACAGCTTGTGTGCGGATACTCAAAGAAGCTGTGCAGCTTTATTCTTTCATACTCCCCACCGCTTTCGCGTTTTGCAAACTCGTTAACACCGCTGTACTCACCACCAATTGGATCAATCAGGTCACCTTTCGGAACAGCTCTGTTCGGACCCTCAGGGTCTACCTTTGCGGCAGCTCTGCCATCAAACCATGTTATGGCCCCACAGAGCGAGGGTCTGTCCGGGGAGACTATGCAGACATTTGTGGGAGCGAAGCTCTGGCAGAGGGTGCATGAGTAGAACTCCCCGACATCCTCGTCGTGCAGCATCTCAACTCTCCTGTCTCTCTCCTCGTAGATCGGCATCGCAACCTCATTGAGGAACTTCTCTACAAAGTCTTTGTCGGTTATGTAGACAGCCTCAATCTTCTCAATGAATGGCAGTTCGTTCTTGTAAAGCATCATCGTTGCCTTGGCTATCTGGATCAGGCTGTTAAGACCCTTCTTGACGGCATTCTTCCCGATTCTGATCCAGATGTCGTATCTCTGGTTAAGATGCATGTAACCCTCAATGTAGTTCTGGAAGTCGTGGTTTCTTCTCTCTATCACCGGCTCAAGATCAGTTTCAACCTGAGAACCGGCTATGTAGTATATCATCGCGTAGGGGTACGCCTCGCCCTCATTCATTTCTTCGAGGTCCGGGCCGATAAGTGTCACCTTCATGTCCTCTACCTGATCCATGGGCAGAGCCATTACGAGCTCGAAGCCTGGCGCTGTTGGGCCACCGAGTTCCACGTACATGTCACCTTTCCTGATCCTCTCTCCCTCATACATTGGAGATATGTCAAACGGGAACCCTGCCTCCTCTCCAACGCTCTCCTTGACTTTAACACCCTCCGGAATCTCTATCCTTTTTCTTTCAACCATACCTTGCTCACCTCCAAATCCATTCCTAAACTCCACTATTACCCAAACAACAATTTTTGTTTATTTGTATTTATCGCTTTTTGCCTCTCCACCAAACCACACGATTTCTCACCGAGTATGATTTCCTTAGGTCTCCTTTAAGATTTTGGAGTCGTTAGAATTTAAATTAATCGAAAAATATTCCATGTAGCAATTTTTTGAGCAATAATTACAACAAGTGTTAATAATAAAAAAATTTGTCACACTACAGATCAAGCTGAATTATCTCTCCATTCTGAACCTGTTTTTCACTTACCGTAAGCTCCTTCACAACATCCCCGGCTGTAAAGTAGTATGGCGTTACCGGCTTAACAGCATACTCAGAGTCGTGGGAGTACGGGATTACGGCAGTATAAGTGCCGTTTTCAACTTTAACTGTCTGCCAGTATTCAAAGGTTCTGTTTTGATTTGTCATAATCGTGACCTTTACAGTAACCTCTGTCACATTTCCGGAAACTTTTCCGGTAACAACGGCACCCTTAACTCTCTCAAAAATCTTCACATAACCTGAAGGTGCAATCTTTACAGGCAGTCCGGTATCTTTTTCATAAAGCTGTCTGTAGGCATACTTGTAGAGAACTTCCTGCGTGCCCATTGTCGGGGGAACATGGTATTGCGCTCTCATTACCGATTCATAAACTGCCACTTGCAGAACCTGATTTTCATTGTTTAAATCAATCTGAGAAGCATACGACCTCCATTCTCCGGGGTAGTCACTTTCGTAGATCATCCTGTAATGTGAGAGCCCGCTACCGTCCAATAAGTGCAGTTTTGCCTCCATCGTTTTGTAGTAAAGCTCGCCAGGGACTCGGAGGGGAATGAGTATGGAGTCCAGCGGCACGTCCCACTGAGAACTCGCATATCCAAGTTTGCCCAAAGAGGGCGAGTAGTAGAAAAATCCGCTGTAGTATTTCTCGGCAAGTGGCAGGTCTCCCTCAGCCCAGACTGCCATTGCGTAGAACTTTCCGGTCTCCATTTCAATATCGCTCACAACATACCTGACATTGAGTTTCTCAGCCACCCACTCAGCATAACTTTCATTCTCAGCTGTGAAGAATGAAGATGCTCCGGGAACGTTGTTGTACTTGTTCCCTATCCCCTCCTGGAACGGATTAGCTACTGGCATGCGATTGGCAATAGTTTGGATCCAGTGCCCGTAATCCCACCAGCTCATAACTCCGTAAGTTTCAAAAGGATAGCTGAACGGCTCCTTGTTGCTCTGGGGTGTTGGGTAAAGTTCTAAATAATACTCCCTGTATTTATCCCCATCAGGCGTGTTTTCCCTCATCCACATCAGTGCATCGTACCACTGCTTGCCTGGCCCACCGGTATAGGAGCTCTGAGCATTTGCCAAAACATAAGTCGGATAGACTGCAGCAAAGACGATTATAACGGCAAATATCACTCTGAAATAACTGAACTTGTTCTTTGCTCCAAGGACATTCTCCAGTACTCTGTAAAAATGGAGCTTTTCGAACATTATTGAAACAATGAGGGCTGAGTAAACAGCCACAACTGCTGCAAAATAGTAGGCAAATCTGTTCTGTCCCCAGAGGGCTATTAACATCAAAACAGCCCAAATGAGAATGCTCAATTCCACAAAGTCCCTTTTTCTTACCACCCTGTATGCTGAATAAAAGATCCCCGCCATTGCGAAAAAGAAAAGAGAACCGAAATGAAGGACAGCATTTGCAAGTGTGAATTCCCCGCCGTGTGTAAAGAAGAAGGGGTAAACCTCCGCAATTGTCAGTGCTCCCCCCCTTGGCTGAACAACACCGACCACTGAAAGCAGATTACTCGCAAAATCTGGCATTAAAATGAGAGACAGTCCTCCAATTATGGCGGTGAAAATTATTACTGCAACCGGCATACCTCTTTTCCCCAAACCCAATTTCTCGAAGAATCCGGCCTCATTCCATCTCTCTATCTGGTAAAATGCCGCGGAAATTACAGCTGATCCGGCCAGAACAAGAAGCTGGAAGGGTGAGTAATGAACTCTGCTGAATCCAGGATAGTTGAAGGCAAAGGGAAGGTAAACTATCGCCGCAACAGCAAAGGTTATTACAGCCACAAGCGAGAGATTTTTCCTGTCAGCCTTGAAAAACTCCCCCAGAACAAATGCAGAGAATACAAAGGAAAGTAAAATCGGGGCTATGATGAAACCCGGCCCCCAGGATAAAATGTAGAGGGCCACGCAGACACCGGCAGCTACGGGATAAATTAGCTGCTTGAATTTAATGTTCTCTTCAGCTTTCCTGTCCCTCCACCTGTTGTATGCAAGTATAAAGACTCCAATAGCTGAAACCTGCCAGAAGGTTTCCCAGATGTGGTGATCATTAAAACCAAGAATGCTTCTCTGCAGAAACTGTCCTGGAACAATAGTGATGAAAAATGCTGCAATTAAAGCAGTTTTTTTGTCGAATACTTCCTTGGTGAGCAGATAAACAGGAATTATTGCAAGAATACCACCTATTGCGGGAATAAATGCAAGAACCGCTCTTAAACTCTCACCTTCCGTTGCGTTGAAAATTATTCCGGCTATTGATCCAAGATAAACAAGGAAAGGTCCGTAGTGCGTGTAAGTGCCGTAGGGGTAGTTCGTAAAGGGATCAAACCAGATTCTGTAGGGGAAGTTGTGTATGGTATTTTCTGTAAGCCTGTAGTAATACCACGGGTCATTCCCGCCAAGCCTTACCGTCCACGTGAACACGCTATCCCATGGATTAAGGATTCTGAGCTTTAAAGAAATCAAGGCAACAATAACGAGGATTGAGATGTGCCAGTATTTTTTGATCAGACCATTAACTTTCTGCATGGCAGAAAAAGTAAAATGCTTAATTTAAATTTTCTGATATGCTGACCTTCATTGGACTCGGGCTGTGGGATGTAAAGAGTATCTCAGTTAAGGGATTTGAAGCTGTAAAAGAGGCCGATGAAGTTTATGTTGAGTTTTACACCTCAAAACTCTCAAGCAGTATCGATGAAATGGAAGAGTTTTTTGGAAGGGAGATTGTTGAGCTTGAAAGAAGTGATCTTGAAGAGAACAGCCAGAGGTTGATTGAAAGGGCGAAAGAAAAGAATGTTGTTTTGCTTGTGCCCGGAGACCCAATGGTTGCCACAACACACTCTGCATTGAGACTTGAGGCCGAAAGAAGGGGTGTAAGAACAAGAATAATTCACGGGGCAAGCATAATCAGTGCTGTCTGCGGTTTGACGGGGCTTCACAACTACCGCTTTGGTAAATCTGCAACCGTAAGCTGGCACAGATCCGAGACGCCAGTGAGGGTTGTGAATGCAAACAGAAGTATCGATGCCCACACATTGCTGTTTCTTGATCTTCATCCAGAACCAATGAAAATAATGGAGGCTGTAGATCTGCTGATTTCCGTAGATGATACATTAAAGGATTTTTATGCCGTTGGTTTGGCGAGAGCGGGTGGTGAGGATCCGGTGGTAAAATGCGATAAACTTGAGGCTCTGAAAGATATCGATTTTGGAGAACCCCTTCACGTGATGGTCATCCTTGCCAGAACGCTTCACTTCATGGAGTTTGAGTGTTTGAGAGAATTTGCAGATGCCCCTCCCGAACTGGAGAGGCTGGTAGCATGATGCTTCCAGAAAGGGAAAAATGGGGATTGTTTCTGCTTATCCTCGGGTTTTTAATTGCATTTTACATTTACTGGAGGTATCCGTAATGAAGATCCCCAGAAGCTTTGAGGAAATTTTGGAGCACTTCGGTGGGCTGATTGATGAAGAGACCGCTAAACTGCTCGAAAGTTATGCAGAAGGGAGAGTTACAGTGAACAAATGTGGCAGAGTTTTTGAGGGTAAAGTTCTGAGAGTTTTTCCTGTAAGGTATTTTGATAAAAACGGCAGGAAGGGGAAAGTTGGCAGCGCAATCATTGATGGAATAGGCAGAGTAAACTTCTGGAATGAGGCTGCTGAAGTGATAGAGTCCGGAGATATCATAGAGGGTGTGAGGATAAGGGTGAGGGGTTACTCTAGAGGTGGGGAGATACACGTGAACAGCCTTTTTGATGTGGAAGTTTTTCCCGATTTTTTGAGCGTTTCAGAGATTGCTGAAAAAGAAGGGGAGAGGGTGAACGTTAAGGGATTCGTTACAGGCCTTGGAGAACCTGAAGAGGCGAATGAAATTTACATTTCGGATGAAACTGGCAGAATAAGGGTTTTTCTTGAGAACAAAAGTTTCTACTTTGCAGTTGACATAGGAAGCTATGTGGAAATCTACAATGCTCTTGTAAGAGACAGCGAGGTTTACGTTGACAGAAATTCGAGGTTTATCGTCGGAGAGTAGAAAAGGTGAGATCTGCATTTACAGTCAGTGCATCCAAATCTTTCAATTCCTTCAAAGTTTTTGAATTTTTTTGCAAGATCACATTCCGGTTCTTTAAATATGATCGCCCCTATAATCTTCATTCTCGTCGAGATGTAGTCGATGTGCCACCTTTTTCTCTTTCTCGATGAGAAATGCCGCTTGATTCTGTGCATGCCGCTTTTAGCACTCCCGATGTAGTAATAGTAACCCTTTCTGAAAAAGATGAAACCCAATGACCCAATCTCTGCTTTGAAATCACTCTGACAGTAAAGCAGGAGAACGTAGGACGTCATGCAGATAACTAAGGCCAAGGTTTTATATGTTGGCGTCACAGTTAGCCCATGAGATGGTTGCTCATATTCACCGCATCACTCTTAGTTCTATGCACATCACTGCCAGTCGAGAAGCTTTCAGAAGAAGAGTACTGCAGCAAAGTCTGGAGATACGATTACAAATGTGCCCTGAACTACATTCTGAATGACACTGAAATTCAGAAGGTTTCCAGCGTTGCGGAGAAGCTTAAGGGGGAGGACTGCAGAGATACAGCATGGAAAATCCTTGAGTGGGAAGATGAGAATTTGAAATACGATTTTGAAAAGGCGAATCTTCCACCCCCTCAAATTGTTGTGAGAGGAAGAGAAGTGGAAGTTTACGACTTTGGGAGGTACATTCAGACTCCATACGAGACGATAGTGAAAAGAAAAGGAATCTGCACGGATTACGCTTTTTTGACACTCGCACTGCTCAGATATAACGGCTGTGAAGGTTATCTTGTAAACGTAACTTTTGAAAAAGATGATGTGGGGCACGTTGCGGCGGCTATCATGGTTAACGGAACATACTTCATTCTCGACCAGCATCTACCGCCCTTTGATGCTGAAGGTTACTTCGTAAAGTGGATGAAGGATGGAAAGAAAATTGAAAGGGTCGAAATAGTTAACGAAAACAGCACCCTCCTTGAACTTGCTGAAGGCTATAAAGCAACCAAAAGAGATGCGGAATCGCTCGAATCCAGACTTTGCCTTTACTTTGAGAGCATGGGGATAAAAAGGGATCCAAAGCTGAGCGGAGATGTCCTGCCGGGTAATTACAGAGAGGGTTACATTCTCAAACTAAACCTTGAAATGGCTGAATACTATCATCCCGAATTTGAAAAGCAGTATTCAGAACACATCTTCAAAATTCTCAAGGGAAAAATTGAGGGAAGATACAGAGCGTTCAACATAGATGTGTCAGTTAAAAATGCAAGCTTCGAAGTGACACTCTACCTTGCAAGATGATGTGGAGTAAGTGTTATTTATATCCGGATTGAATGAAATGTGTGGAAGTGCACGTCATAGACTCAAGTGCAATCTTCCAGAGGAAAGCTGTTTACAAGAACATGGTTACCGTTCCGGAAGTAGTTGCAGAAATCCTTGATGAAGCTTCAGCACTTTATCTCAGCGTGAAAAACCTGAAGGTTGAAGAGGCAAGCTCTGAAAGTATTGAAAAGGTTAAAAAAGCTGCAATGAGAACTGGAGACATATACAAACTCTCCGATACAGACATAAAGGTTCTGGCAAAGGCTCTGGATGAAATTGAAAAGGGAAATGAAGTGGTTCTTGTGACAGATGACTATGCAATACAGAACGTTGCCATGAGCCTGGGGATAAGATTTGATGGTATTCTGCACAGGCAGATATCAAAAGAATTTAAATGGGTAAAGGTATGTAGAGGATGTGGTAGAAAGATTGAGTCTGAAGTATGCCCGGTATGCGGGAGTGAGGCTGTAATTAGGAGGGTTAAAAATGACAAAAATTGAGACCCTGATTGAGAGGGCCAGAAGGCTTAAGGAGAAGGGTTTAACGACCGAGGAAATTGCAGATGAGCTGAACGTTTCAAGAGAGACAGCCTTATGGTTGATTACGAGGGTTGGGGAAACTCCACCTTCTGACATCTACGTTGAGTGGAGGGAGTTAACAAAGCCTTCAAGGCTCAGATTCGTTGCAATGGCAATGGTGGACATGATCGTGAGCGAAGTTAAGGAGGACATTGATGTAGTTGTCGGCATCGCTACCAGCGGAATTCCCCTTGCCTCAATGGTTGCGGAAGAGCTGGGGTGTGAGTTCAGCATTTACTACCCAAGAAAGTTCAAAACTGATGAAGAAAAGCCAAGAGGCGGTATTCTGAGCGAAAACTTTGCCAGAGTCACCGGAAAGAAATGTGCAATTATTGATGATGTCATATCAACCGGGAGGTCGATAAAAGAAGCGATAGAGGTTATTGACGCCAACGACGGGAAGGCTGTTTGTGCGGCTGTAATTGTAAACAAGAGAGGTGGAAACGAGATAGAAGGAATTCCACTGCTCAGCATGCTGAGAATTCTGAGGATATAATGGAAATCACAGTCGTTATACCAACACTGAACGAGGAGGAGGCAATCGGAGAGGTAGTTGGGGGATTTGTAAAAAGGGGATACAGAGTACTCGTAATCGACGGAAACAGCAAGGACAGAACAAGAGAGATTGCCAGAGATTCTGGGGCTGAAGTTGTAATTCAGAGCGGACGGGGGAAGGGACAGGCAATTGCGGAGGCGTTTGATATTGTGGACAGCGACATACTTGTGCTTGTGGATGGTGACGGAACCTATCTTCCGGATGAGGTGGAGAAACTTCTTGATCCCATTCTTAAGGGCAAGGCGGAGCATGTGGTTGGGAACAGGTTTGCCAACTTCGAGAGAGGTGCTTTTACCAGACTTAACCTCATTGGCAACAAGCTGCTAAACATGTTCTTCAGATTTGCATATGGTGTTGATCTCAGAGACATTCTTTCAGGTTACAGAGCCCTGAAAAGGGAGGTCTACAAATCTGTTGAATTGAAGAAGTCAGGTTTCGAGGTTGAGACTGAGCTTACCGTTGAAACAATTGCCAGAGGGTTCAGAATTGTAGAGGTGCCGATAACCTACAGGAAAAGGGGTGGTAAGACAAAGCTAAATCCTCTGAAGGATGGATTCAGAATAGGCAGAACGATTTACGAGTTAATGAGCCGATACAGTCCGGCGAGATACCTTTACATTTTTGGTCTTGTCTTTGTAATAGCGGGAATACTTTCGGGAGCTTTTGTCGTTTACGGATGGTTTCACAGAGTCACCCACTACCTGCTTGCCATTCTCACCGCTCTTTTAATAATTACAGGAGTTCAGCTCGTTATGTTTGGACTGATTGCCGACTTCATATTCAGAAATTACGTGGAGTTCAGGAAGGAACTTAGAAGGTTGAAAGAAATGATGGAGAGTGAAAGGCGGTTGTGATGTTTGAAGGACTTGCTGAGAAGTTTGATCTAAAAATAAAAGTGGAGGAAATCAAACCATCTGAACTTAAACTTGACCCGAGGGCAAGATGGAAGTGCATGTTCGGTTGTGAGAATTTCGGAAAACCATCCTGTCCGCCAAACATACCGGGTTTTGAGGATTGTGTAAGGTTTGTAAAAGCCTACAGAAAGGCAGTTATCTTCAAATTCAAGGTTAAAGGAATGGAGGATGTAAAGAATGCCCAGAAATTTATGCTTGAAGCTGAATTTAGTCTGAAAAAGCCTTATGCCCTTGCAACCTTTCCTGGCGGATGCATGCTTTGCGAGGATTGCAGTGGGAGGTGCGAAAAAGTCCGTCCTTCGATGTCTGCACTCTGTATCGATGCATCTCAGTTCGGGCTGGAAGAGGATGAGATGGCTGCAATTCTCTTCATCGAATAGTATTTAAGCCGAATAGTATGGAGGCAAGGCTATACAGAAAGCTGAGGGAAAAATGCATCTGCCAGCTATGCTGGAGATTCTGTAAAATCGGTGAAGGGCAGAAAGGATTCTGCAATGTCAGGGTTGTAAAGGAGGGCAGACTGTATACACTCAGCTATGGAAAGCTGAGCTATCTTGAAAGCAGACCAGTTGAGATAAAACCATTCTTCCACTTCCTCCCCGGCAGCACCAGCATGACCTTTTCAGGCTACTCGTGCAACCTCAACTGTCCATGGTGTCAGAACTGGCAAATTTCCAGATCTCCTCCACTGCATGAAAAAACTGTCCCGGCTGAAGCGGTTGTGGAGAAAGCACTGAGGTATGGTGATGAGAGCACGTGTGCAAGCCTGAACGAGCCGACACTGCTTTTTGAATACCTTCTTGACGTTTTTTCCCTTGCAAAAGAAAGGGGACTGAAAAATACCATGGTATCGAATGGATACATGAGCGTAATGGCCCTCAGGGAACTCAAAAAAGCCGGACTTGATGCCATAAACATTGATGTTAAAGGTGATGACAGAACCTACGAGCTTATTGGCGGAAAAGCAGAACACGTCTGGAGGGTGATAAAGGAAGCAGAAAGGCTGGGTCTGCATGTGGAGGTGGTCTGTCTTCTTGTCACCGGAGTTAGCGACTCAGAAGAAGTTGTTAAAGAAAATGCTGATAAACTGGCAAAAATAAACCCGGAAATTCCCATACACTTCACCCGCTACTTCCCTGCATACATGTTTACAGCACCTCCAACGGATGTGGAAAAGCTTGAGAGGGCAGTTGAGATTGCGAGGAGAGAATTAAGCCACGCTTACATTGGCAACCTGCCGGGCCATCGCTACGAGAACACGTACTGCCCTGAATGCGGGGAGCTGCTGATAAGGCGATACCATGTTAGAGTTTTTGAAAAAAGGATTGCTGATGGTTGCTGTCCAAAATGTGGAAGGAGAATTTATGGAATCTGGAAATGATGATTCTAAAGATAGTTAACTTTATTTCTCATCCACCCAACTTCCTCCATGACTCCCGAAGAAATTCTGAAAAGAGCAATTGAGCTGGAGAAGGAAGCCATTGAAGAGTACACAAAAATGAAGAAAGATGCTGATGCAGGAACTGCTGAACTGCTCGAATTTCTGATAGAACAGGAAAAAGAGCATATTAAATTGCTTAACGATAGACTCAAGGCTGTCAGGCTTCTGAGAAAAGAATAGGCAGGTAGACCATCAGCGCGAAGGTTGTTAAAAGCAAAATAGATAGAAGCGTTAGTTTTTTCGTAACCTTTCTGTCTTTTATGTATTCTCCTATGGCATCAGTAAGGATGACAACAATCGTTGTGAAGGCGATGAGCAGCGAGAAGGAGATCGTTGCAGGCATATATTTAACAGGCAAGTAACTCTCCCATATTTTTAGTGTATAGTACGACACCGCAACAAACTCGATGACCGCCGCAGCAGCTTGCAGTGCTGATGTTCTTTTCTGGAGTTCAAGGTTCTCCTTTCCCCTCAGCATTTCAAGGCGGAGATGTAACAGATACAGAGCATCTCTAACCCCCTCCAAAGTTTGCTCGAAGCTTGACTCGTGGTATTTCATCCTTTCCAGCTCTTTTTTCATCCCGGCAATCTCCTCTTCCAGCATACCATCGAGAAATTTCGAAATTCTTTCAGCTCTTAAAATTGCGGAGAATACTTCCTCCACAATTTCCTTAAAGTGCATGTAGCCTGAGAAGAACTCAGTTCTCATGCTTGAAACATTAAATGAGACCTCCTCAAGTTTCTCAGGATCCATTGTTTTCGCTATTTCTGACAGCTTCATCACCTCACGCACTATTTTCGTCTCTCTGCTGACGAGATGGCTTACCCTTATACTGCACTCCTTTATCAGAGTTCTGGCCTTTGCAATCTCTGAGAGAAGAGCGGGGAGATAATCGTAAAAGAGGTCTTCTCTGATATCAGCATCCATTAAAAGCTTTCCCTCGTATCTGTACTTCCCAAATCGGAAGGGTTTGAAGGTGCCGTCATCTTCCGAAATTTCTACAAAAAACCTTTCTAATGGCTCTAAATCAATTAAAAGCTCACGAGCTGTAAAAATAAAAACGATATCGTGATACTTGCCCACAACACCGCCATCAAACTCAGCAAGGATTTCTACATACCTGTACCTTTTAAAGGCAGGTTTTGCCTTGTTTACTTTAAGCAGAAGATCTTCAAGCTCCCTGCCGCTGAAGATGAGGTATTCCACACTTTTACTGGATTAAAATAGTATAAAAATTTTGCATTGATTCTGTGCAAATTCTTTGATTGCAACGCCTTAACAACAACCGTTTAACAGTAAAGTAACTTTTATCAACTCCGCATCGCAAGACATATGCAGGTCAACACAGGTGGACCGAAATGGATTTTAAGAGCTTGAAGGTTTACAGGGAAAGATTCTGGCTGAACCCGGTTCTCTTCCTTGAGGTTTCAAGGGTAAAAAGCGGGATTTCGAGGTGTGCATTACCTCAGAAGATCTTTGAACCGGATTTTTCAGTTTATGAGCTGCTAAACAACAGTTTCGTCCGCTTTTTGAACGGGGAGTGCGGGGTGGAGGAGCTTTATGAAACTGCTGAAAATTTTGAGGAGATCCTCAGCTCGCTCAGTAATTCCCTGACAAATGCAATCCATGAACTCAATCTCCACCTCACACCTGTTGTGGTTTTTGTAAATCGTGTTTTGACGGGAGATATGCTCTACCCTGAAATCCAGTTCTTTGTCTCCAAAAATCCTGCAGAACTCAAAAGATTAAAGAAGATTGAAATGAAAATCCTCGAGGGAAAGATTGAGTTCGGAAAGGGGAAGGAAAAGCTCATGAGAATTGAAGGAAAGATTCTGGGATATCCCGAATGCTGTGTTGACAAATACATTGAGAGCAAGAAGACATTTCCGGCTGAAAGCAGGTTAATCGTTGAGTGTATTGAGAGCGGGATTTTTAACGCAGTTCTTGATGCATTCAAAAAATCAAAGATCGTATCAATTCCCCAGTTTTTCACCTCAAACTTCTACCCCTGCAGCGTAGAATGTAAACGTGCTGAAAGGTTAGGTCTGAGAATTGAAGAATGGATCGATGAGTACGGAGATGCCTTCAGGCTTTGGAGCATGGTAAACGTGCTCTACCATCTTGCTGTCGGATATAAAGCTTCCAAGGTTGAAGATGATTTCGGGAAAAGACTCAAAAATTTCTACTCAGGCCTTGAAATTCCTGATAAGGAGATCATCAGAGCACTGTTTCCTTACACCGATAACCTAACCCGATTCGCAAATTTGTTTATTGCAAGAGTGCTTCAATCTAAAGAAAATCAAAAAAATTAAATACTTTCCTTTTGCCAGAAAAAGTGATTCTGGAGGTGATGTTATATGGTCGAAATAAACGTTGATCAGGACAAATGTAGCGGATGTGGTGAGTGCATCTCAGTTTGCCCGGGAGCAGTTTTTGAGTTCAACGATGACGGGAAGAGCTATCCAGCAAACCCTGATGAGTGTCAGGAGTGCTGTTCCTGTGTTGAAGTTTGCCCGGAGGGCGCCATCACAGTAGACGTCTGTGAGTGAACCTTCACCATTTTTTCTATTTCTTTGAGTATTTCATCAATTCCCTCACCTGTTATTGCTGAGTATGCAGGTCTGTCTCTTTTTCCGTGCATGTCGGCCTTGCTGTAAACTTCAATAATGGGTTTGGAGAAACACCTTTTAATTTCCTCTAAAAGAGAGGTTTGCTTTTCAAGAGAGTATCCGCAGGTTTCGGTGGGGTCAATTACGAAGAGAATAACATCAGCAAGGTGCTTTAAAGCGAGTATGGCTCTCCTCTCTATTTTATTTCTCTTGCTCAGTGGTCTGTCAAGAAGTCCCGGAGTGTCAATCACCTGAATCTTTCTCCCTCCTAACTCGGCGAACCCAACGTTGATTTTCTTGGTGGTAAAAGGATAGCTCGCAACTTCCGGTTTAATGGTTGAAATTAGAGCAACCAGAGATGATTTACCCACATTGGGATACCCAGCAACAACTACAGTTGGCAGGTTCTGCAGAACAGGAATTTCTCTCATCCTGTTTTTTGCATCGTTCAAAAATCTCAGTTCATCATCGATCTGCTCAATAATCGAAGCCACTCTCCCATAGGCGGCTTTTACAACCACAGAGGGATTTTTTCCACGCTTAATTTCTCTCACACTGTTCGTCACAACCTTTTGAATCATCCCATCGGCCCACTTCAACGCGGCCAGTGATTTTTTCAGATTCCCGATCCCAACAACAACATCAACCATATCTCTATAAAACTCGGGCAGTGAATCGTAGCTCGGATGTGCATCAATAATCTTCTTGAAATAATCCCTCGATACATTTGAGATCGTGGAGAGCTTGTTCAAAGCCTTCTCTTTTGGGTTTTTTCCATCCACCTTCGCAGCTCTCCTGAAAATTTTGTCTATCAACTCCTCTGCTGTTAACACAGTTGGCAATTTTCTGAAATCCTGCATCTGTGGTAGTTAACCCAAGGTATTATTTCTTTTTCCTCGCAACTATCATTTTGGCTTCTCCGAAACTGATTACATCAACAATCTCGAAACCCTTTTTAACCAGCTCCTCAACGTAGTTCTCAAGGCTGAGGTCATTTTTGAATGTATATCTCTTCTCACCTTTCTCAATCTCACCAAAGCACCAGAGGTTCCATTCAAGATCGCAAAGATCGATTTCCTTGCTGTTATCCCAGAAGTACTGCTTGTTCACGTAAATTCCACCGGTTTTGAGAGCCCTTTTTATTTTATCAATCATTCCAACATTTTTACCGCCCGGATTGTAGGACGAGAAGATAATGTCGTATCCTCTTCCAATATCATCCTTAAAGAAGTCGCCTGCAACGAAATCCACCCTCTCTGCCTTGTATTTCTCCGCATACTCTCTGCTTCTTTCGACAACTTCTGGCAGATCAAATACCACAGCCTTTAATTTTGGATTCAGCCTCGTGAACGCTATGGAGTAAAGACCGTGACCCCCGCCGAGGTCAAGAAGTTTTCTTGCATTCCTGAACTCCTCGTATTTGGCCACAATTTCAACTGTTCTCTGCAATTCTCCAAGCAAAGATTGCTGTGCCATTGAGTGGATTACAGATTCTGAAAAGAACTTTTCCCTGTCCAATCTGACCGGTCCTTCCTTTACGATTTTCTCAAGGTTCAGCCACAATCCGAGGTCAGAAAAGTGCTTTTTTAAAAAGTTAATCTGGGAATACTGCGAATCCTGACACAGAAACGTCCTCGAAATTTCTGATAGCCCGTAAATGTCTCCACTTTTTACAAGCAATCCAGTGTTTGCAAGACATTCCAAAACAAGTTTTATAAGTTTGCGATCTCCTCCTAATTCTTTTGTCACTTCTTCAGCTTTTCTGGGATTTTTCAGTATTTCAAAAAGATTTAGTTCAACCGCAGCTCGAAGCAACTGGATTTTTCTGAAACCATCACTCCATTGCCTGATAAGATTTTCAAATTCAGAACCCTTTTCCGGAATCTCCAGCACGTCAGTCACCGGGCAGAATAACAACTTTTCCGTTCATACGTATAACCTCAACATCAATTCCGTA
>Ga0072500_141919_pt1 | contig 41883 bp, 37 predicted proteins | sample GBScelen77Swater_FD_63803 | JGI IMG/M metagenome (GOLD analysis project Ga0072500, IMG submission 63803) | Hot spring microbial communities from Great Boiling Spring, Nevada - cellulolytic enrichment S 77C v2 (version 2) | ecosystem: Environmental > Aquatic > Thermal springs > Hot (42-90C) ...
GCCGGAGCTGGCGGACGTCCCGGACGAATACGTGCACGCCCCATGGGAAATGCCTCCTGAGATCCAGCGGGCCGCAGGCTGTCGCGTTGGAGTCGATTATCCAGCGCCCTGGGTGCCGGAAAGGGCAGCGGCGCAGGCGCGGGTGATCTTCCGGGAGGCGCGACGACGATGAAACCAATGAAAGAGAAGACCGATGGCCGCGCGCCGCCCATCCCCTCAGTGGAAAGCCGGCTGCGCGCCCTCGCCGTGCGACTGCGCGGCGGCACGTGGCTGGATGCTTTAGAGGCGCTGCGCGCAGGGGCCGGGGACGTGTTCCGCTTGGAGATACTGGGCTTCCGAGCCGTGGTGGCCGCCGGCCCCGCCTCCATCCGCGCGGCCCTGGTGGAAGCGGTCTCCTCCCTGCGCTCCCGGGTGGATCCGGACCCGGTGGTGCGCCTGTTCCGAACCGGGATATTGGTGATGGATGGGGCGGAGCACGCCGCTCTACGTCGGATCGCCGCGCCCTTCTTCCGGCCGGCGGCGCTGGAGCGCTTCGCCCCCACGATCGTCCGCGCCGCCGACCGGCAGATCGAAGCCTGGGCGGACGGAGCGCATGTGGAGATCATCGAGGCGATGCGGACGCTGGCCCTGGAGGTCCTCCTTGAAGCCCTGTTTGGAATCCCCGGGCCGACGGAGGCGCCGCGGCTGCTCCCGCTGCTGCGGGCCGCCCAGGCGTATATCTCCCCGGGCCCCTGGCTCCTCCATCCCGCCCTCTCCCGACCCGGCCTGAAAGGGCCCCTTCAGGAGCTGGAACAGGTGCTCCGGGATCATATCCGTGAGCGCCGAGCATGCCCGATGGGGGGAACCCTCCTGGACGCCTGGATCGAGGCCTTCGGGGGCGATGAAGAGCGAGTGCGGGATCAAATGCTCACCATGCTGATCGCCGGTCACGACACGGTGGCCGCCTGGCTGGCGTGGACAATGATCCTCCTGGCCGCCCATCCGGAGGTTCAGGAGCGAGCCCGAGCAGCCGTGGACGCGCGGCTGGGCTGGGGAACGCCAAGCCCGGAGGCCCTGCGCGGCCTGGAGGAGCTGGAGGGGATCGGCTGGGAAGCCCTGCGCCTGTATCCGCCGATCCCCGTTCTCAACCGGCGGGCGACGGCCTCCTGCACGCTGGAGGGATGGACGATCCCCGCCGGAGTTCGAGTGATGGTCTCGCTCTACACGCTCCATCGCCACCCGGGCCTGTGGGCGGAACCTCACGCCTTCCGCCCCGAGCGGTTCCGAGGGGAAGGGATGGGGCCGCGGTTTCTGCCTTTCGGGGCGGGGCCGCATACCTGCATCGGCGCACCGCTGGCGCGGCTGGAGTGGAAACTGGCCGTGGCGCGGATGCTCCAGCGGGCGGCCTTTGAGCCGGCGTTCTCCACCCCGCGGCCGCGGATGGGGGCCACGCTGGAGCCCGCGCCCGGCCTCCTCGTGCGGATCCGACGGAGGTGGTAAGTGAGCGGGCGTTCCCTCCGCGATCTCCCGATCCCTGAGCTGGCGGCGGTCCTCCTCTCATGGTGGGCCTTCGCCCGGGCGAGCCGCCTGCCGCGACTGGCCCTTCCGCCTCCACAGGAGCGTCTGCCCGCCCTCTCCATCATCGTGCCGGCGCGCAACGAGGCCCGGAACCTGCGCCGACTGCTGCCCTCCCTGTGCGGCCTGCGCTACCCGGGCCCCTTGGAGATCCTGGTGGTGGACGATGAGTCAGAGGACGAGACGGCAGAAGTGGCCGTGGCCTTTGAGGCGACCGTGCTCCGCGCAGGCCCACGCCCGCCGGGCTGGCTGGGGAAGCCCTTCGCCGCCCACCGGGGCGCGGAGGCTGCATCCGGGGAATGGTTGCTTTTCACCGATGCCGACACCTGGCACGCTCCCGACAGCGCCGCGAGGGCCGTGGCCTGGGCGCTTCAGCATCAGGTGGATGCCCTGACCCTCTTCCCCGATCTGGAGACCGAACGCATCTGGGAGGCAGCCGCCCTCGCCGTGGCCTTCGCCGGGCTCTTCGCCGGCCTGCGCCGCTTCGACGGGCTGATCAACGGCCAGTATCTCCTGATCCCCCGCGCCGTCTACTTCGCCAGCGGAGGGTTCGCCGCGGTGCGGGACCGGATGCTGGAGGATCTGGCTTTCGGGCAACGGCTGCGAGCCCTCGGCTATCGCATCGCCCTGGTGGACGGACGCGATGTCGTGCGGGTGCGAACGGATGGAGATCTTCGGGCATGGATCCACCGGATGGGGCGCTGGGCCGCGGGGGTGATGGAAGCACAGGCCATGCGCCCGTGGGTCCCGGTGTTGCTGACCGCAGGGATGGCCTTCCCGCTGGGCGAGGTGAGGCGAGGGCGTCTGGGAGCACGCCTCCTCCGCTGGGCATTGGCCGGGCTGGGGGCCTATCCCTGGGCGCAACGATGGGGATGGCCGGCCGCGGCCGGGCTGGCCCCGTTGGGAGCAGCCTTCCTCGCCGGAAGCGCCCTCTGGGGGTTGGCCCGCCGCTGGAGCGGCCGCGGGATCCTTTGGAAAGGCCGAAGGGTTCGTTGAAGCTCAAGGAATCACGGAGACTCCGATGACCTATCTGGGATTTCTCGCTCTGTTTTTAGGGATCCCGATTCTCATCCTGGGAGCCCTCGCGCGCCGACATCCGACAGAGCGGCGGGCATGGATGGCCACGGTCGCCCTCAGCCTCATCGCCCTCCTCTACACCACACCATGGGACAATCACCTGGTGGCCATGGGGGTTTGGGGCTACGACCCGCAGCGGGTCCTGGGGATCACACTGGGCTGGGTGCCGCTGGAGGAATATCTGTTCTTCGTGCTCCAGCCGCTCCTGGTAGGCCTGTGGGCGATGGCAGAAGGCCCCAAGCCGCCCCCGCCGGAAACGACAGGCGGGAAGGGCCGATGGGGTCTCCTCATCGCCCTGGCCGTGCTGGAGATCAGCGCCCTCGGGGTCTGGATCAGCGGCCCGCGGGAAGGGGCCTACCTCAGCCGGATCCTGGCGTGGGGGCTGCCGCCGCTGGCCCTCCAGGTGGCGGTGGGCGGGGACCGACTGTGGGCGGCGCGAGAGGTGCTAGCCCGCCGCTGGGCCGGACCCACCTTGTGGCTGTGGCTGGCCGATGGGATCGCGATCCGGGCCGGCATCTGGTTCATCCGGCCTGAATTCACCGTCGGCCTGGGACTCGCTGGGCTCCCCCTGGAGGAAATGGTCTTCTTCGCCCTGACCAACCTCCTGGTGGCCAACGGCTGGACGCTGGCACTCGATCCTGTGGTGGAGCGGCGGATCCGCCAGGCGGAGTTCCGCCCTCTGCGCATTCCCTCGGATTAGAAGGGGCCGAAGAGATGGAGCTCGGGCTTCGGATCGGACTGTGGACCCTGATCGCCGGGGGGATGGGCGCCCTTCCCCTGGCGTGGGCCATCGGACGGTGGGGGATGGGCGTGGAGATCCGATCCTTCGGCGACGGGAACCCAGGGGCGATGAACGTGCTGCGGGCCGGAGGATGGAGGTGGTTTCTGCCCGCGCTGCTGCTGGAGTTCCTCAAAGGCGCGGCGCCCATCGCGCTGGCCCGGTGGATCGGGGGCCTCTCCGGATGGGCCCTGGTCCCCCCTGCCCTGGCCGCGCCCCTGGGCCACGCCTTCACCCCCTGGTTGCGGTTCCGGGGCGGAAAGGCGCTGGCCGTCACCTTCGGCGTCTGGTGCGGCCTCACCGAATGGCGGGTCCCTATGCTGTTGGGAGGCCTGTTCGCTGTGACACTGCGGCTCTTCCGCGCAGAAGGGCAAGCGGTGCGCGCAGGGATGCTCGCCCTGAACCTCCTGCTCGGAGGCGCTGCCCTTGCCGGATTCGCTGACATCAGCCTCTGGGCGGTCGCTCTCGGCCACACGCTGCTCCTGTTCTGGACCCATCGGAGGTCATCATGAGGAGGGAGATCATGGAGATCGTGATCTTCGGAGCCACAGGCGGCATCGGGCGCGCGCTGGCGCAGGCCCTGCAGGGTCGGGGCCGGCTCTGGCTCACCGGGCGCAACGAGGCCGCTCTCTTCGAGCTGGCCGAGACCCTGGGGGCCGAGGCGGAGGCGATGGATCTCTCCGACGAGACCGCCGTTCAGGCTTTCCTGGCGGAGATCGGCCCGGTGGATCGGCTGTTTTACGCCGCCGGGGCCGTCTTCCCCGCCCCCCTCGCGCGGACCGATCGCGAGGCGTGGGAGCGGACGTTCACGGCCAACCTGTGGGGCGCCTTCCTCGCCCTGAAACACGCCCGATGGGGAGCGGGCGCGCGGGGAGTGTTCCTCGGCGCTTACCCCCAGCGGATCGCCCTTCCGGGCCTGGGGGCCTATGCGGCCTCGAAGTGGGCCCTGGAGGGCTTGCTCACGGTCGCGCGTCGGGAGCTGCGTGGGGTGCGTCTGATGCTGGTCCGCCTGCCAGCGGTGGCCACCGGCATCTGGGCGCCTTTCGGCGGTCCCCCGAAGGGCGCCATGGACCCTGAGGAGGCCGCCCGGCGCATTCTGGAGGCCGTGGAGGCGGAGGCGCCTCCAGATATCCTGGAGCTTTGAGAGGAGGAAGCAATGGGCTTCCCTCGCCCGCGCGTGGTCGTCAGCGCCTGCCTGGGATTCGCCGCCTGTCGGTATGATGGGAGCCTCATCCCCCACCGCGTGGTGGAGGCCATGGGGCGTTATGTGGAGTTCATCCCGGTCTGTCCGGAGGTGGAGATCGGCCTGGGGACGCCCCGGCCGCCGGTGCGGCTGGTGCAGGAAAAGGGGACCGTGCGCCTGATGCAGCCGGACACCGGAAAGGATCTCACCGAGGCCATGCAACGCTTTGCCCGGGCCTTCCTGGACCGCCTGCCTCCGGTGGACGGCTTCCTCCTCAAGAACCGCTCCCCCTCATGCGCCGTCAAGGACGCCATGGTCTACACGGCGGATGGAATGCGGGGACCCGGCCTGCGGGCCGGGCTGTTCGCCGAGGCGGTGCTGGAGCGGTTCGGAGATCTGCCGGTGGAGGACGAAGGGCGTCTCACCAACCGCAGCATCCGGGAGCACTTCTTCACGGCCATCTTCGCCCTCGCGGCGCTGCGAGAGACCCTGGAAGAGGGCAGGATGAAAGACCTCGTGGCCTTTCACACCCGCTACAAGCTGCTGCTGATGGCTTACAGCCCCCGGCGGCTTGGGGAGCTGGGGCGGATCGTCGCGAACCCGGAGCGGGCGCCCCTGGAGACCGTGCGCGCCCGCTACGCGGCCGCCTTCCGCGCCGCCCTGCGCCACCCGCCCCACCGGCCCGTGGTGGTCAATGCCCTCCTGCACGCCTTCGGGTATTTCTCCGATCGCCTGAGCCGGGCGGAGAAGGCCCACTTCCTGGAGACCGTGGCCGCCTACCGGGCGCGGCGGCTGCCTCTGAGCACGCCCCTGGCCTTGCTGCGCTCATGGACCGCCCGCTTCGATGAGCCGTATCTTCGCCAGCAGGCTTTCCTCCTCCCCTTCCCCGAGGAGCTGATCTCCCTGGAGGATTCGGGGCGCGGCGAGGGCTGGGTGTGAGCAGAGGATCGCGGCTGTAGCCGCTCCTACAAAAAGGCGGTTTCTGTAGGAGGGGCCTCGGCCCCGAACCTCCGCCTTCGATGGCGCAAGGGTCGCAGCGAAAGCCGCCCCGATAACTCCGAACACCTGACTCCCGACTCAGTCCTGGGCCACCTGAAAGCGACCGTTCTCAAAGACCACCTTCTGGATGATCCGCTGGTCGACCAGCGGCGTCTCGGGGCGGGCGCACACCACGATCCGCACTCGATCCTTCAACGGCGTCCCCACCACCTTGCGGGCCAGGATCTCCTGAACCTGGAAGATCCCCGCCGAGTTGCTCAGGTAGACCGCGATCTCGATGGGCAGATCCCCTCCGTCCCGGATCTCCACCGCATCCACAGCCAATGCGGACACCGAGTGGATGTCCACTTTCCCCAGATCAAAGGCTGCCCGCCCCCGCCCCTTGGTCATGTCTGTGCCGTCGGCGATGGCCACTACCGCGGCCTCCACCGTCAGCGGTGGGGGCGATCCATCGTGGCTGGCGATACACGAGAGGATGAATCCGGTGATCAGCTGCTCCTGCTCGGGATCCGGGTAGATCTCCGGCAGCCAGCGAGGGAGCAACTGAGCGGCCAGGAACACTCCATATTCGATGTGTCCTGCCCGATGCACCATGTTCCCGATGTCATGTAGCATCTCCGCCGCCATCACCACCAGGAAGGCGTCGTCCAGCTCCCCCGCCCCTGACGTCACCACGTCCATGGGAACTTGGTGACGCACCAGCAGCTGCATCATCTGCATCGCCGCAGCAGTAGCCACCCGCGCGTGGACCGGCCCGTGGTCGTTGTAGTTGAGCTTGTAAACAGCCATATAGTTCGAAAGATCCCAGCACGCCGAGGCCCGCGGATCCCGGACGATGCGCTCATAGAGGTGAGCGGCCCGCGGATAATCCGCCAGGATCCGGCGGATGGTGGCGTCGGCCTGCTCCGCCAGCTGCTGATAGTCCGGGGCGATCTCGATGACCACCCCGTGATCCCGATAGGAGATGCGACGCCGCGGCATCCGTACCTTGCTCATCCCCAACCTCCTTCCGGCCCCGCTTCCGCTGAGGAGCCCGCGCGCGAGGATCCTTCCACCATCCCTTTCAGCTCATAGAGTTTGTGGAGCGCCTCCAGCGGGGAAAGGGAATCCGGGTCCAGGTTCCGCAGGGCCTGGACCACGGGGTGCTCGGCGAAGAGGGGCAGGGGCGCAGCGGGGGGCGCCTTGGGCTGAACGGCCGGTTCCCCGCGTTCCAGCCGACGCAACAGCTCCCGCGCCCGCCGGATGACTGCGCGAGGCAGGCCCGCCAGCTCCGCCACGTGGATCCCGTAGCTGCGATCCGCGCCGCCGGGTCGCATCTGATACAGGAACACAATCCCTCCCTCCACCTCCGCCACCGCCATATGCGCATTCCGAACGCGAGGCAGATACGCCGCCAGGGCGGTCAGCTCATGATAATGCGTGGCGAACAGCACCTTGGGCCGCCGCTTCGGATGGTTGTGGAGATGCTCGGCCACCGCCCAGGCGATGGCCAGCCCATCATAGGTGCTGGTCCCCCGCCCGATCTCGTCCAACACCACCAAGCTGTCCGACGTGGCCTGATGCAGGATATAGGCCGTCTCGTTCATCTCGACCATGAACGTCGAGCGGCCCGCGGCCAGCTCATCGTGGGCCCCGATGCGGGTGAAGATCCGATCCACCGGCCGCAGCCGGGCCCGATCCGCGGGCACGAAGGAGCCCACCTGGGCCATCAACACGATCAGGGCCACCTGGCGCAGCAGGGTGCTCTTGCCGGCCATGTTTGGGCCGGTCAGGATCAGGATGCGGCCCTCCGCATCCAGCACGACGTCGTTGGGGACGAAGCGCCCGGCCAGGGCCTGCTCCACCACCGGGTGCCGTCCGCCTCGGATCTCCAGGACGTCCTCCTCGGTCAGCTCGGGGCGGACGTAGCGATGCCGGGCGGCGGCCTCCGCCAAGCTGGCCACCGCGTCCAGATGGGCCAGGGCTTGGGCGATCGCGCGCAGGCGGGGAAGCTCCTCCCCGATCCGGCGACAGAGATCCCGGAACAGCTCGGCCTCCAGCTCCGCCTGGCGGGCTGCTGCGTTCAGGACCTGGGTTTCGTATTCCTTGAGCTCCGGCGTGATGAACCGCTCGGCGTTGACCAGCGTCTGCTTGCGGATGTAGTCCGAAGGCACCGAACGGGCCGCTGCCTTCGAGACCTCGATATAATACCCGAACACCTTGTTGTAGCCGACCTTGAGGGACCGGATGCCGGTTCGCTCTCGCTCCCGCTGCTCCAGCTCCGCCAGCCAAGCCTGAGCCTCCCGGGCGAGGGACCGCCAGCGGTCCAGCTCCTCGGAGAACCCCAGTCGGATTACCCCACCCTCCGAAAGGGTCACCGGCGGATCGTCCACCAGGGCCCGGCTCAGCAGCTCCAGCAGCTCCGGAAGGGGCTCCAGGCGATCGGCCAGGGGCCGAACGGCCCCCGCGTGCGGGCCCTCCATTCGGCGAAGCAGGGCCTGGATCTCCGGCAACGCCGTGAGGGCCCGGCGCAGCGCCGCCAGGTCCCGGGGGGAGGCGAGCCCGCTCCCGATCCGCCCAGCCAGGCGCTCCAGATCGGGGAACCCGCGCAGGTGCGCTGCCAGACGATCCCGGGCGATGGGATCTTCCACAAAAGCCTCCACCTGATCCAGGCGGGCCTCGATGGCGGCCCGATCCCGCAGGGGTTGCGAGAGCCAGGCTCGCAGCAGCCGACCTCCCATCGGCGTGCGGGTGAAGTCCAGGACCGAAAGGAGGGATCCCCGCCGGCCGCCCCCCGAGGCGCTCTCCACCAGCTCCAGGTTCCGCCGGGTGGCCGGGTCCAGGAGCATATAGCGAGCAGTGGAATACATCTCGATGGAGACCAGCAATGAGAGCGCCTCCGGACGGGTCTCCTGAAGATACTGGAGGATCGCCCCCGCGGCCCGGAGGGCGAGCGGTTGATCCTCCAGGCCGAAGGCGTGCAGTGAAGTCACCCGGAAGTGCTCCAGCAACGCCGTGCGCGCCGCCCCGGGCGCGAAGCGATGAGCCGGGAACGGCGTGAAGGCGCAGGCGACCTCTCCGGCCGAGGGCAACGGCGGCGTGGCAGGCTCCCCCGGCGTCACGGGATACAGACACTCCCGGGGCGAGAGACGCAACCACTCGGCCTCCGCCTCTCGCCGGGCCTCCGGGCCCGTCCACTGGGTGGCCGCGAACTGCCCTGTGCTCACCTCGCAATAGGCCAGGCCGATCCCCTCCCCCTCCTCGACCCACGCCGCCAGATAGCTCGGTGCCCGCTCCTCCAGCAACGTCGGCTCCAGGGCGGTGCCCGGGGTCACTACCCGGACCACGCGGCGGGGCATCAGGCCGTTCACCGGTTCGCCGACCTGCTCCGCGATGGCCACGCGATAGCCCCGCTCCACCAGCCGGGCGAGGTAAGCCTCCAGGGCATGGGCCGGGACGCCGGCCAGGGGCACCCGTTGCCCCTTCCCAACCGGCCGGGAGGTGAGCACCAGATCCAGCTCCCGGGCGACGATCTCCGCGTCCGCATCGAAGGTCTCGTAGAAATCGCCCAGCCGGAAGAACAGAATGGCGTCCGGATGCTGGCGTTTCAGATCCAGATACTGGCGTCGGATGGGGGTGAGATCCTCCACGGCACTGCCTCTCCATTCCGCTACGCGAGGTGGAAATTCAGTATAGCCCTTATTTCTCCTTGACACAGCCCCAAGGTTGCCTTATCCTAACGAACGAAAGAAAAGGGTTCTGAGGAAGATAGAGGAATTCCGCCAGGGCTTCGGAGGAGCGCCTTTCGAATGGCGTGGGTTCTGGGTGTCCTCCTCGGGTGGATCGGCCTGCTCCTGACCTATCGGGGCGTGCGGCGCTCCCGCTCCTCGGAGGCGCGTCTGTGGGGGCTGGCCCTCCTCGCCCTGGCCCTCTGGACCTGGAGCGAGAGTCTGATCATCGGCACGTCCGATCCCGAACTGCGCATCCTGGGGTTTCAGGTTCAGGCGCTGGGGGTGGCGGGGGTCGCTCCTTTCTTCCTCTTGGGCGCCCTCCGATATTCCGGCCTCCGCCCTCGTCTCCGCCTCTGGCACCTGATCGGAGTCCTTCTGATCCCCAGCCTGACCGTCCTGCTGGCCTTCACCAACGATGCGCATCACCTCGTCTGGTCCACCTTAGTCGTCCGCCCGGACGGCTCCCTCGCGGTCTCTTACGGGCCCTGGTTCTGGGTGCACACCCTGTTCGCCCTTCTGGCTTTCCTCGGCGCGGTGATCCTCCTGCTTCCAACCCTGATCCACGCTTACCGGGTCGCGTTCCGGGTCCTCGTCGGGTTCCTGCTCGCCGTCGCCCTGGTCATGGTCAGCGTCTTCATGGCGCTGCACGATCCTTCGTATGCGCAGCTCCCCACGGCATGGCGAGGGGCGCCGGCGATCGCGCTGGGGCTGGCCACCGTGTTGCTGGGCCTGATCTTCCAGGCCCTCCCGCGCCTCCGCCCCATCCCCCTCGCCCGGGGCCTGCTCATCGAGAGGATATCCGAAGGGATGATGGTGCTGGATTCGCAGGGTCGGGTGCTCGACCTCAACTCCCGGATGGCCGAGCTGCTGGGACGTCTCCCGACCGAATGCCTCGGCGCGCCGGCGGAGGACCTGCTCCGGGCATGGCCGGAGCTCCGGGATGTATGGCGTGCGGCAGTCCATGAAGGCGGGGAAAGGATCGCAGAGCTCCGCCATCCGGCTCAGGAGCGCTGGTTCCTCTTTTCCATCCATGCGATCCCTTCTCAAGGGGAGCCTGAGGGGTGGCTGGTTCGAGCCAGCGAGATCACCGAACACCGGCGCCAGGCTCTCCGACGCGCCCGCCAGCAGGAGGCGCTGCTGCGCCTGGCCCGGGATCCCCGGATCCAGAACGGGGAGCTCGAGGAGGCCATGGCCCGGATCGCCTGGACGGCGGCGGAGACCCTGCAGGTCCACCGGGTGAACATCTGGCGGCTGGACCCGGCCACCGGCCGCCTGTCCTGTCTGATCCATGTGGAGTGGCCGGAGGGGCGGACGGGGAAGGAAGCGGATCTGCGCGCGGACGAGTTCCCCACATATTTCTGGGCCCTGGAGGAAGGACGCGCCATCGACGCCTCGGACGCCTGGAGCGATCCGCGAACCTCCGAGCTGCGGGAGCGCTACATGGCGCCTCGGAACATCCGCTCAATGCTGGACGCGCCCATCCGCCAGGGCGGCCAGGTAATGGGGGGGATCTGCCATGAGCAGGTCGGGGAGATCCGCATCTGGACTGCGGATGAAATCGCCTTCGCAGCGGAGGTGGCGGATCTCATCGCCCTGGTCTGGAGCAACGCGGAGCGACGGGCCGCGGAGGCCCGGGCCCAGCGCTACGCCCAGCAACTCCAGCTGCTCCAGGGGATCTCCCAGGAGCTCTTCCGCGCCGCGGATCTGGAGCGCATCTACATGTTGACCCTTCGGGGCATACGCGAAGTGCTGGGGGCGGATCGAGCGGCGGTGCTGGTGCGGGATCCAGATGGGGTGGCGCGATTCAAAGCGTGGGAGAACCTCTCCGATGGATACCGGCGCGCCGTCGAAGGACACTGGCCCTGGGACCCCTCGGATCCGAACCCCCGCATCCTCTGGATCCCGGACGCCGCCCAATCCCCCGAGTTGGGGGATGTGTGGGAGGCCGTGCTTCGGGAAGGCATCCGGGCCCTGGCCTTCGTCCCCATCCGGAGCGAGGGGCAGACCTTAGGCAAGCTGATGCTGTATTACGATGCCCCACGCCATCCCGATGAGGACACCCTCCGTCTGGCGGAGACCCTGGCGGACGCCGTGGGCATCGCCCTGCGCCGGCGGCGGGAGATCTGGCTGTGGGAGGCGATGGCGGGAGCGCTCCAGGAGATCCTGAGCACCCCTCCGGAGTTCTCCGAGCGGGTGCGGACGATCCTCCGGGGTGCCAAACGGCTGCTCGACGGCGACCGCGCGGGCGTCTGGTTCTACGAGCCCATCCGGGAGCAGGTGGCCTGCGCTGGGGCGGATGGGCTTTCGCCGGACTACGTTCAATGGCTCCTGGAGAGTTACCGTCGTGTCCCCGGGGTCCGGGCCATTGAAATCCCCACAGTGATCCATGTCTCAGACGTTCAGACCGATCCGCGCACCCAGGCCGTTCGCGAGCGGCTGCTGCAGGAGGGGTTCCGCGCCTACGTGGTCTTCCCCCTTTGGGCTCCCGCCATGACAGGCAGCCAGTTCCCCTTCCGCGGGGTGCTCACGGTTTACTGGGATACGGTCCGCGCGCTGACGACGGAGGAGCTGTTCATGGGCCAGGCCTTCGCCAACGCCGCCGCCCAGGCCCTGGCCAACGCGTATCTGTTTGAAGAGACCCGGCGGCGTGCTGCTTACGAGGCGGCGCTGCATCAGGTGGCCACCGCGATCCTGCAGGCGGAGGACTTAGAGGGGATCCTTCGTGCCGGCCTGGAGCATGCGCGCGCGGCGGTCGGCCTGCGGATGGGGGAGGTTTATCTGTGGGACGAGAGCGCAGGCTGTCTACGCCTGCACGCGGCGATGGGATTGCCTCCGGATGTCCAAGCCCTTCTGACAGAATGCTACCCGGAGAAAGGCTTGGCGGGACGGGCCTTCGCGGAAGATCGCGTCCTCGTTTATGGGGATCTCACACTGGAAGCCCCGAAGATCACTCTCCCATTGCCACAGGACTTCATCCGGGCATGGATCGGCGTCCCGCTGCACGCCGGTACTCACCCGGTAGGTGTCCTCAGCCTGCACGATCCCGAGCCGCACCTCTTCACCGACCCGGAGATCCGGATGCTGGAGGCGCTGGCCGATCACCTGGCCCTGGCGGTGGAGCGGGCGGCGCTGGTCGAACGGCTGGCCAAGCAAGTTCGGGAGGTCTCTTTGCTCTACGAGGCCAGCGCGAACCTGCTGGCCGCCCAGGAGGTCAATCGGGTGCTGACCCTGCTGGGCCGCTTCCTCTGCGACATCACCGGCGGGACCTATGCGCGCTTCTACCGGTATCGGCCGGAATCCGGGACCCTGGAGGCCCTGATGGAGTTCACGGCCCCGGATGCCGCCCGGAAAGGGCCGCCGGGCTGGCCGGAAGGAACCCGGGGGAACCCCCTGGCCGTGCGGATCTCCGTGCTTCGGGAGCGCAGGCCGATCGCCCTCCGGCTCGCGGATCCGGAGGCGGAACGATCGCTGTCGGCGGAGGACCGGGAGACCCTGGCCCGGCTGGGGGTGAGGCGCCTCATGATCCTGCCGCTGGCGGTGGGGACGCGGGTGTTCGGCATTGCGGAAGTATGGGACCGGGTCGGGGACCAGCCCTTCTCCATGAACCAGATTGCCCTGAGCCAGGCCATCGCCAACCATGCGGCGGTGGCCCTCGAGAACGCGCGGCTGCTGGAGGACCTCCGGACGGAGCGCAGCCGGCTGCGGGCGCTCATCGACGCGGCGGTGGACGGCATCCTCCTCATCCGGGCAGGAGGGGAGGTGGTGGAGATCAACCGGGCAGCGGACCGCCTGCTCTCCCTGGACGGGGAGCCACAATCCTGGATTGGGCGTTCGGTCAGCGACTTGCTCTGCCATCTGAAAGGGCGGCGGCCCGCTCTGGCCCGGGGGTTGGCCCGCTACCTGCGGGCGTGGCGCCGGAACCCGGAAAGCCGTCCCACCGTGGAGCTGGAGGCCGGCCCCTACGCCCTGCGGATCCATGGAGTCCCCATCGCGGAGGGCCCCTCCGTGATGGGATGGCTCCTTTTGATCTACGACATCACGCCGCTGCGGGAGCTGGAGCGCCTGCGCGAGGAATTCTTCCATATGATCGTCCACGACTTGCGCAACCCCGCGGCCTCCATCCAGACCGCCCTGGACTTCCTGCTGAGCGAAGGGGTGGGTCCGCTGCTGCCGGAGCAACGGGATGTGCTGACCATCGCCCGGGACAACGTGGGGCGCATGCTGCGCATGGTGAACACCATCCTTGATCTGCGCCGGCTGCAATCCGGGCAGGCGATCCTCCAGCGGCGGGCGTTCTCCCTGGCGGAGCAGGTCGCCGGGATCCTGCGAGAGCTCTCCCCCTTGATCCGCGAGAAAACCTTGGAGGTGCGAATGGAGATCCCACCGGATCTCCCACCGGTATGGGCGGATGAGCTGCTGGTGGCGCGGGCGCTTCAGAACCTGCTGGACAACGCCATCAAGTTCACGCCATCCGGTGGGACGATCTGGATCCGGGCAGCGGTGGAGGATGCGAGGGAGATGCGCGTGGAGGTCGCCGACTCCGGGCCCGGGGTGCCACCGGAGCTGCGAGAACGCCTCTTCCAGCCCTTCGTGACCGGGATGACCAAGGGGCGTGGGTTCGGTCTGGGCCTGGCCTTCTGCAAGCTCGCCGTAGAGGCCCACGGCGGCCGGATTTGGGTGGAGGATCGACCCGGAGGCGGCGCCCTGTTCGTGTTCACGCTCCCGCTGGTTCCGCCTTCCCCCGGAAACGGAGGCCCCCGCCGTTGAGAATGTAGGGGCGCAGCGGCGCTACGCCCCTACCCTTGGGCCGCCTCTCGATTTCACGCGGCGCCGTGCGTGGCTTCGGATGGCAGCCAGAATGTAGAGCAAGAGCACAGGGGTCATCCTAAAGACGCAGGCCCTTCACCTGATCCCCCACGATCTGTCCCCGAAAGGGACCTGGCAAAGACGGGCGAGCCTGGGTAAAATTTTTCTGGAATTTTCGGAAATTTTGTGTAGAGGTGGGGGATGGGCGCGCTCACCCGTCGTCAGCGGGAGTTCTTAGCCGCCTTCCTGCGGCTGCATCGGAGGTGGCGTCGGCCCCTCCATTACGCCGTGGTAGCCCGCGCCCTGCGTATCGGCCGGGCGACTGCATATGAGATGCTGGCCTTGCTGGAGCGCATCGGCCTGGTGGAGCGGCGATATGAAAGCCCGGCAGGGCCAGGCCGGCCCCGCGTGGTCTTCCGTCCTACCGCCCACGCGCAACGGATCCTGACCCCGGTGTGGGATGCTGCGGCCTGGCGGAGCGCCCGGGCACGCGTGCAGCAGGAGATCCATACGCTGCAGGCCCGGATGGATCCAGGGGCTCTGCTACGATGGTTGCTCACCATACCGGAGGAGGCACCGGCCGCCGAGGGCATGGCCCGGATGGCGGCTGGGCTGATGCTGGTCTTCCGCCTGCTGGAACAACCCAGCGAGGAGGAGCGAACGCCTCCCCCCCGTCGGGCGCTGGATCTGGGGGCACTGGCCGGATTGAGCGCCGCCCTGGTCGCCCTGACCCACCCCCCGCCCCAGCAGATCCGGGCACTTCTGGCGAAGATCCGCTGGTTCCAGGAGCAATGGGAGCGCCTGGATCCCATGGATCGGCGCCGGCTGTCTCACTTCGCGGCCCAAATCCTGCAAGAAGAGAATGCCCACGAATAAGGGATGCGGATGGGGGAGTGGAGATCTATGGTCAGCGTGATCATCCCAACCCTGAACGAAGCGGCGTATCTCCCCCAACTCCTCGAGGCCCTGGCCCGTCAGACACAGCCGCCGGAGGAGGTGATCGTCGCTGACGCGGGGTCGGAGGATGGGACGCCGGAGATCGCCCGGGCCTGGGGCGCCCGGGTGGTCCCCGGGGGACGACCGGCCGTCGGCCGGAATGCAGGGGCCCGGGCCGCCCGGGGGACGTGGCTGGTCTTCCTGGACGCGGATGTGGTCCCCCGGCCGGATTTCCTGGAGAAGGCACTGCGAGAGATCGAGGCGCGGCGTCTGGATGTGGCCACATGCTTGATGGAGCCCCTGAGCCCCCGGCCGACGGATCGGGTGTTCCACGAGGTGGCCAACGGATATCTGCTGGCGCTCCAATGGATCTCCCCCCGCGCGCCGGGGTTCTGCATTCTGGTTCGCCGCGCCCTCCACGAGGCCATCGGGGGGTTCGATGAAACCCTGGTGCTGGCCGAGGATCACGATTACGTGCGACGGGCGGCCCGCCACGGCCGGTTCGGGGTGCTGACCTCGGTGCGCATCCCGGTCTCCACCCGCCGGGTGGAGGAGGAAGGCGTTTTCCCCCTATTGCTGAAATACCTGTGGGCGGAGGCCCACGTGTGGGCCGGGCGCCCCATCCGGTCGCTTCCGTTCGATTATGCCTTCGGGCACCACCGCCCATCCTCCCGTCCAGGGGGATATACGGAGAAGAAGGGGAGCGGGCTGGCTTGGCCGCCCGCCCTCCATCCCCAATCCATGATACGAAGGATGGGAAGCCGGCCCGCGCGCCTTCTATGGCCCTGGAGGCGGACGCTTCCTTCGGGAGATCGGCCTTTGCCGACCTCCTCTGGAGACCGGTAGGAGGAGCTTTCGCCTCCGACCTTTGGTCGCTGCTGAAGCGGATCCTACCGACATGGATCATTGACACGGGCAAAGCCCCAGCGCGGAGGGTCTGATATGCCGGATCGCCTGCGGAAATGGAACGGCTGGGGTTATGAAGGGGAAGGGATCCCGGCGGAGCGGGTCGCCCGCTGGTTGAAAGCCGTGGAGCCATGGCTACGGATCTCCCTAAAGGACCATCAGCCGCCTCTTCCCCTGGAGTCCCTCCGGATTCCTCCGCCTCGGATCTCTGTGGAGATCCCAGGGTTTAAGGGCGATCTCACAGCCACGCCTTATGAGCGGGCGTTACATGCGGCGGGGCGGAGTTTCGGAGATCTGGTGCGGTTGCGGACCGGCCAGGATCTCTGTTTCCCCGACGCTGTGGCCTATCCGGAGGACGAATTGGATCTGCTCCGTCTGCTGGAGAGCGCGGAACGCCAGTCCATCGCGCTCATCCCGTATGGGGGCGGAACCTCTGTCGTTGGCGGGGTGGAGCCCGCTGTTCCACCGGGCTTCCAGGGGGTCCTCTCGGTGGATCTCGCTCGGATGAATCGAATCCGGTTCCTCGATCCATCCAGCCGTCGGGTTCGGGTGCAGGTGGGGATTCGCGGGCCGGATCTGGAGGAGGCGCTACGGGCGCATGGCTTAGCCTTCCGGCATTACCCCCAGTCCTTCCAGATGTCGACACTGGGGGGCTGGATCGCGACGCGGGCGGCGGGGCATTTCGCCACCGCGTGGGGGAGGATCGAGCATCGCGTGGAAAGCCTGCGCGTGCTCACCCCCCGCGGGGTTCTGGAAACCCGCGAGGTCCCTGCCTCGGCTTCGGGGCCGGATGTGCGATCGTGGATCGTGGGGAGCGAGGGGGCGTTCGGATTCATCACCGAGGCGGTGGTGCGGGCGGTGCGGCCACCGGTTGCCAAGCGGGCGGGCGGTTTCCGTTTCCCGGAGTTCTCGGCCGGCCTGGAAGCCTTGCGGAGGATAGTGCAGGCAGGTTTGGCGCCGGCGGTTCTCCGCCTGCTCGACGAGTATGAAGTGGCGATCAGCGCCGCCCTCACCGGTCGTCCGCTGGAGCCAGGCGCACTGCTGCACATCAGCCTGGAGATCGAGGATCCCGAGGACGCGCATCGGGCGGAAGCCAATTGGCGCTCAGCCCTCCGATGGATCGAACGAGCGGGGGGCATTCCGGCGTCGGAGGCGGTGGAGACGTGGAAACAGGCCTACTTCGAACAGCCTTACTGGCGAGACCTCATGATCGACTTCGGCTTGCTCCTGGATACAGTGGAGACCGCTGTGCCATGGTCTCGTGCGGAGAACACCGTGCGGACCGTGCGGGAGCGGTTGCTTCAGCGGATCGACCGCTGGTCACCGGTCGGCGGGGTGATGACGCGGGTGACGCACGTATATCCGGATGGCTGCGCGCTGTATTTTACCTTCTTCGCCCGTCCGCCTCGAGAAGCGCTGCGTGAGGCATGGCAGGATCTTCGAGGGACGGCCCTGGAAGCGTTTCTGGAATGCGGGGGGACGATCACCCATCACCATGGAACGGGACGGGACCTCCAGTCCCTTCTGATGGCTGAGCATGGCTCGCTGGCTGTGGATATCCTTCAGAGGGTGAAAGGCGCGCTGGATCCATCCGGGATCATGAATCCGGGCGTGCTGGTGGCCCCCACACCGCACGGGTAGTCCGCGCAGCATCGAAAGACATCTCTCCCCCATGTCTCCTCCGGGCTTTCCTGCCCTCTTGGGAAACCAGAAACCATGACGCTGCAACCCCTTGACAGAATCAGCCACGCCGAGTATCATAAGAAAAAATCTGCACACGTGTGCAATCCCGTGGGCCGACGCACTTCCCGCCAGGTCTCCATCAAGGATATCGCCCGGAAGGCGGGCGTCTCCCACTCCACGGTCTCCCGGGCGTTGCGGGGGAGCCCGTTGGTCAATCCCCGCACGGCGGAGCGGATCCGCCGGCTGGCGGCGCGGATGGGGTATGTCCCGAATGCCGCCGCCCGCAGCCTGGCCACCGCCCGCACCGGCATCGTCGGCCTGGTGATCACCACCCTGGCCGATCCCTTCCTGGCCGAGATCGTCCGCGGCGTGGAGGAGGTGGCCCTGGAGGCCGGCTATCGCCTGTTCCTGGCCACCTCCAACGCCGACCCCGAGCGGGAGCTGGCGGCGGTGCGGGCCCTGGCCGAGAGCCGGGTGGAAGGGGTGATCGTGGCCTCCTCCCGCGTCGGCGAGCTCTACCTCCCGCACCTGGAGGCCCTGGGCGTCCCTATCGTGCTGATCAACAACCAGCGGGAGGAGCCTTTTATCTACTCGGTGGCTTCGGACAGCTATCAGGGAGCGGTGCAGGCGATCTCTTACCTGGTGGCGCTGGGCCACACCCGCATCGCCTACATCGCCGGGCCGCCCACCGCCCGCTCGAACCGGGAGCGCCTGGCCGGCTACCGGGAAACGATGGCCCGGGCCGGGCTCCCGGTGGACCCCGCCTGGATCGCCGAGGGGAACGGCCGGCCGGAGGGCGGGGAATGGGGATTGCGCCGCCTGCTGGAGGCCCCGCGTCCGCCAACGGCCGTGTTCTGCTACAACGACATGACCGCCATCGGGGCCCTGCGGGCCGCCCGGGCGGCCGGCCTGCGGATCCCGGACGATCTCTCGATCATCGGGTTCGACGACATCCTCTTCGCCTTCTACACGGAGCCCCCGCTGACCACGGTCGCCCAGCCCAAGTATGAGATGGGGCGGACCGCGATGAGCATGCTGCTGCGCCTGCTACAGGGGGAACGAACGCCGACGCATCTGCGCCTGCCCTGCCGGCTGGTGGAGCGCGCTTCATGCGGCCCGCCCCCGGAGGAAGGGATGGATCTTCTCCCCCAATCCCTCACAGAAAGGAGGTTGCCATGATCCGTCACGCCCACCGCTGGATCCTGATCCTGTTGGCCCTCGCCCTGCTGGCCGGAGCATGCGCCCCGGCCACGCCCGCCCCCACCCCGGTGCAGAAGGAGTTCACCTTCTACATCGTCTCTCACGGCGGCCCCGCGGACCCCTTCTGGGGCGTGGTCCTCAAAGGGATGAACGACGCGGCGAAGGTCTACCCGGTGGAGGCGAAATACTTCGGCCCCGAGAAGTTCTCCATCCAGGAGCTGGTTAACCTCCTCAACAGCGCCATCGCCGCCAAGCCCGACGGCCTGGCGGTGACCATCACCGACCCCAAGGCCCTGGATGAGCCGCTGCGCCGGGCCATCCAGCAGGGGATCCCCGTGGTGGCCATCAACGTCGCCGATCCCCGTCCAGAAGGCGAGCGCATCCCCTATATGTTCTACATCGGCATGGACGAATACCTGGGCGGGGTGCGGGCGGCCCAGCGGATGCTTGCCGTGCGCACGCCCAAGCGGGCGGTGTGTGCCATCCACGAGGTCGGCCACGTGGGCCTCGAGGCCCGTTGCCAGGGCTTCCTGGATGAGATGAGCAAGAAGAACGTGCCGGTGGAGAAGCTGGACATCGGCACGGACCCCACCAAGGCCGTGGAGGCCCTGAAGGCCTACTTCACCCGCAACCCCGACACCGACGCCCTGCTCACCCTCGGCCCCCTGGGCACGGACCCGGCGGTGAAGTTCCTGAAGGAGGACAACCTGGTCGGCAAGGTGCTCCACGGCACCTTCGACCTGCACCCCGGGACGCTGTCGGCGATCAAGGAGGGGGTGACGCTGTTCGCCATCGATCAGCAGCAGTATCTGCAGGGCTACATGGCCATCACCTGGCTCTATCTCTACAAGAAATACGGGCTGCGCCCGGCCAACGACGTGCTCACCGGGCCCGGGTTCGTGGACAAAGACAACGTGGGCCTGGTGGAGGAGCTGATCAAGCAAGGGATCCGCTGATCGGTGAAGACCTTGGCGAGGGGGGGGTGGGGCGCCCCCCCCCCCTCGCCGGATCGGATATCCCTCGCCCGACGACCCGCGGAGCGTTCCAGATGGATCCTGAGATGGTCCAGGCTCGATCCCGCTGGCAGACGTATGCGCAGCGTTGGGCCCAGGTTGTCCGCCTGTCTGGATGGCGGCGCTATCCGGAGGTGGGGGCGCTGGCTGGATTCCTCGCGGTCTTTATCGGGTTCTCGGTGATCGCCCCTTACTTCCTGACCCTGGGCTCCCTGGCCGGGATCATGACCATCGCCGCCGAGCTGGGCTTGGTGGCGGTCGGCGTCACCCTGCTGATGATCGCCGGGGAGTTCGACCTCTCCGTCGGATCGGTGCTGGGGGTTTCATCCATGGCCTTCGCCCTGATGGTCCGGGCGGGGTGGCCGCACCTTGTGGCCTTCGGGTCCGCCCTGGCCCTGGCAGCGGCCATCGGGGCGCTGAACGGCTGGGTGGTAACCCGCGGCCGATTGCCTTCCTTCATTGTGACCCTGGGATCTATGATGTTCTGGCGCGGGGTCCTGCTGGCGGTGACGGGCGGCTTCCCCATCGCTTACGAGGGGACATCCTCCCTCATGTTCGCCCTCTCGGGGCGGCTGCCCGGAGGCTTCCACGCCTCTGCCCTCTGGTTCCTGGCCGTTGCCGGGATCGCCACGGTAGTCCTCACCCGCACCCCCTTCGGCAACGCGGTGTTCGCCGCCGGTGGGAACCCCCAGGCGGCCCGGGCCCTGGGGGTGGAGGTCCACCGGGTCAAGCAGATCGGCTTCGTCCTGACGGCCGTGCTGGCCGCCCTGGCCGGGATCATCCAGTTCAGCCGCTTCGGCTCCGTAGACCCCCTACGAGGGGAGGGGGTGGAGCTGGAGGCCATCGCGGCCACGGTGACCGGGGGGACCCTGCTCACCGGCGGCTACGGCAGCGTGATCGGGACGGTGCTGGGGGCGCTCATCGTGGGGATGGTGCGCAACGGGCTGGTGCTGGCCGGGGCGCCCGCCTACTGGTATCGCGCCTTCATCGGCCTGGTCCTGGTGCTCGCGGTGATCATCAACCTGCGGATCCGGCGATCTGCCGGAGCATAAGCGAGCGCCCGGCCTCTGGAAGGTGGATCCCCTGTGGTGCAGGAGAGGACGATGACCGCAGGTCGCTGGCTGGTGGAGATGCGAAGGATCGTCAAACGGTTCGACGGTGTGGAGGCCCTGGCCGGGGTGGATTTCGCGGTGGGCTATCAGGAGGTGGTGGGCCTGCTGGGGGATAACGGGGCCGGCAAATCCACCCTGATCAAGATCCTCACCGGGGTCTATCCGCCGGACGCGGGGGAGATCTACTTCGAGGGACGGCCGGTCCGCTTCCGCTCGCCCCGGGAGGCCCGGGCCCTGGGCATCGAGACGGTCTATCAGGACCTGGCCCTGGTGGAGAGGATGAGCATCGCCCGCAACTTCTTCCTGGGCCGGGAGCCGGTGCGACGGATCGGGCCGCTCGCGTTCCTGGACATGAAGGAGATGGAGCGGGTGACCCGGCAGGTCCTGGAGGAGATCGGCATCCGCGTGCGTTCGGTGTGGGAGCCGGTCTCCGCCCTCTCCGGCGGCGAACGCCAGTCCATCGCCATCGGCCGCGCCCTCCATTTCGGCGTCCGCCTGCTGATCCTCGATGAACCCACCTCCGCCCTCTCCATTAAGGAAACCCGAAAGGTGCTGAGTTATGTGGAGGAGGTGCGCCGCCGGGGGCTCTCAGTGATCTTCATCACCCATAACATCTATCACGTCTATCCGGTGGCCGACCGGCTGGTCATCCTGAGCCACGGCCGCAAAGTCGGGGATTTCCCTAAACACCAGATCTCGCCTGAGCAGGTGGCGGAGCTCATCGCGGGCGGGATCACCATCCCGGAGGAGGAGAAGCCATGAAAGCGGTGGTGGTGGAAGCGAAATGGGATCCCCGTCCGGATTACCCGCTCTCGGATTGGGAGCGCGAAACCGGCAAGGCGATCACCGGGTCCAGCATCTGGCGGCAGCCCCGCTTCTCGATCCAGGAGGTCCCGGACCCCACCCCGGGCCCGGATGAGGTGGTGATCCGGGTGAAGGCCTGCGGGGTGTGCGGGTCGGATCTCCATTTCTACGAGACCGACCCGGAGGGCTACATCCTGTATCCCGGCCTGGTGAAGTTCCCGGTGATCCCGGGCCACGAGTTCTCCGGGGAAGTGGTGGCGGTGGGAAAGGAAGTCCGGGATCTGCGGCCCGGGGACATGGTGACATCGGAGGAGATGCTGTGGTGCGGGGTCTGCACGCCATGCCGCAGCGGCTTCTTCAACCACTGCACCAACCTGGAGGAGCTGGGCTTCACCGTGCCCGGAGCCATGGCCGAGTATGTGGCGGTCAAGGCCAAATACTGCTGGAAGATCAATGCGATTGCTGAACGCTACGGCGACGTCGACAAAGCCTACGAAGCGGGGTCGCTGGTGGAGCCCACCAGCGTGGCCTATAATGGGATTTTCGTCCGCGCGGGCGGGTTCCGGCCGGGGGCTTATGTGGCCGTCTTCGGGGCGGGGCCCATCGGCCTGGCGGCCATCGCCCTCTCCCGGGCGGCAGGGGCCGGCAAGGTGATCGCCTTCGACGTGAGCGCGCCGCGACGGGAGATGGCCCGGCGGATGGGAGCGGACATCGCCCTGGATCCCCGGGAGGTGGCCCCCAGCGAAGCGGTGCGGGAGCTCACCCGAGGGGAGGGAGCCGACCTGTTCGTCGAGGCGGCGGGGGCCCCTACGCGGACGCTGCCGGAGATGGAGAAGGCCCTGGCCATCAACGGCCGCATCGTGGTCATCGGCCGGGCGGCGGAGCGGGTGCCGCTGTATCTGGAAACCCTGCAGGTGCGGCGGGGACAGATCTTCGGCTCCCAGGGCCACTCGGGCGACGCCATCTTCCCCAGCGTGATCCGGATGATGGCCGCCGGCCTGATCGACATGACCCGCATCATCACCGCCCGTTATCCCCTGGACCGCGCGGTGGAGGCGGTGGAGCGGTTGAGCCGGCGGCTCGACGCCAAGATCACCATCAAGCCGGACCTGCGGGAAGTTCCGCAAGTGGAGCCGGCCGCCGCGACGGTGGCCTGAAGGAGGCATCTCATGACGGGGACCCGTATGCCGGCCATCGTCTTCCAAGGGGAAGGACGCTGGGCGCTGGAGGAGCGGCCTCAGCCTTCCATCCGGCAACCGGACGAGGTGCTTCTCCAGGTAGAAGCCTGCGGCATCTGTGGCACGGATCTGCACATCCTGGAGGTGCCCCCGGGACATCCGGCCACCCCCGGTGTGATCCTGGGCCACGAGGTGATCGGCCGCGTCGTGGAGGTGGGGCCGGCGGTGACCCACCTGCGGCCGGGAGATCGGGTGGCGGTGGCCCCAAACCTGTATTGCGGCGTCTGCCGGTTCTGCCAGCGCGGGCTTTACAACCATTGCGAACAGTTCACCACCTTAGGGGTCTTCCTGGACGGAGGCCTGGCGCCCTACGAAGTGGCCCCCGCGCGGGCCCTGTTCCCGATCTCCCCGGAGGTCCCCCTGGAGCGGGCGATCTTCACGGAGGTGCTCTCCACAGTGGTGGGCGGCACTCTGCAGATCCGCCTCCACCCCGGAGAATCGGCGGTGGTGCTGGGGGGCGGGCCGGTGGGGCTGCTGTTCATCCAGGTCCTCCGGGCGGGCGGGGCCGGCGCCCTGATCGCGGCGGACATCGCGCCCTTCCGCCGGGAGTTCGCCCGACAGATCGGGGCGGATGTGGTGGTGGACCCCCGGGTGGAGGATCTGGAGGGGGTCGTGCGGGAAACCACTGGAATCGGGGCCGATGTGGTGGTGGACGCGGTGGGCTCACTGATGACGACCGCGCTGCGGCTCGCCCGGCCGGGAGGAACAGTGGTCCTTTTCGGCATGAACGCCCGGGCCCGGGCGGAGGTCGCCCAGTATGAGATCACCCGGCGGGAGCTGCGGGTGGTGGGCAGCTACGTCGGCCGTCACACCTTCCCTCTGGCCATCCAGATGCTGGAGCGCGGGGTGATCCGCCCCGAGACGCTGGTCACCCACCGCCTGCCGCTCTCCCGCTTCGGGGAGGGGCTGGAGCTGCTGCGCCGGGGAGAGGCGGTGAAGGTGATGATGGTGCCCGCTTGAGAGACAGACCGTCCACGGATACACCAACGGCGGGAGGTTCGCGATGGGCAAGTGGCAGATCCCACCGGAAGGCGGCCACATGGATCGGCCGACGGGGATTTACTTCCAGAACATGACCGGCAAGCAGGTCATGGAGCGCCTGAAGCAGAACGACCTGATCATCATCCCGGTGGGCGCGACGGAGGCCCACGGCCCCCACGCGCCCTATGGAGAGGACGTCTTCCTGGTCACCCGGATGGCCGAACAGGTGGCCCTGCGCACCGGGTGCACGGTGAGCCAGCCGTTGTGGTTCGGCTCCCATCCGTATCACCACATGGGGATGCCGGGGACCATCGTGGTGCCGGAGGATGTGTTCGTCGGGATGCTCACGGCCATCATCGCCGGGTTCTGGAACGCCGGCTTCCGCAAGCAGATCATTCTCAACGGCCACGGCCAGGAATATGTCATCCCCATCGCCATCCACCGCTTCGCCAAGACCTACAAGGTGCCCGCGGTCATCGTCAACGTCAACTGGTATCACGCCATCCCCGATCATTTCAAGCTGAAATCCGAAGGCGGACCCTACGAGACCCACTTCATCCACGGGGATGAGGTGGAGACCAGCTGGAGCCTGGCCCTGTTCCCTGAGTTCATCCGTATGGAGGACGCGGTGGACACGGAGCCTTACAGCTTCCTGCCCACCGACAGCGAGCACATCGACAAGGCGGGGAACCTGTTGCGCAAGCCCATCGCCTGGTACGCCCAGGTGGGCTTGCGCCCCATCGAGGTGAAGGCCTACCAGCCGGGCGTGGTGGGCAAGGCCACCCTGGCCAGCGCCGAGAAGGCCAAACCCGGGGTGGAGCAGCTCTTGGACTACCTGGAGAAGCTGGTGCGGGACATCCTGGAGGCGTTCCCGCCGGGGAAGCTGCCCCCGCTGGAGGGGGTGACCGAGCGGGAGCGGGAGATGCTGGAGCCCTACCTCAAGATGCCCTTCGAGCCCGGCTGGCGCAGCCTGTATGAGCTCCATTACCCGATGTGAGCGGCAGCGTCCGGGAGGAGGCAGCGCTCTTCTATGATGCTCTCCCCAGAGGCCCTTGCGGAAGGACTGCGCCTGTATGGGCTCCATCTGATCGTGGGATCCATCCGGGAGCTCCCCGACGGCGGGGCGATCTTCGCCGCCCGTCAGGGAAGCGAGCGACGGATCGGATGGATCGGGGAGACATCCCCCTTCCCCGCCCCGGATCCGCGCATGTCGATGCGCGTCCAGGAGCATCTCGTGTGGATCCACCCCTGGACGTGGGCCCATTATCGCATCCTGCGGGAGCGCCTCCCAGCCCTGTCCCCCACGCGGTGCGATCGGCCCGCCTCCTTCGGGGCGGGGGATCGCCTGGGGATGGCCACGGCGGCTCAGATCGCCGCCCTGGAGCGCTACCCGGTCTTCCCGGTGCTGGCCCAGCAGTCCCCCCGGGAGCTCGCCCGCACCGGCCGGGATTTCCGCTCGGTCCTGCTCGACGCCGCGTGGGGGGTCTTCGCCTCCGGATTCGCGGGCCCCTTCGGCGCCGATGCGGATCACCTCCAGGATGACGAACAGCTGCGCGCGGCGGCCGAGGCCGGTTACTCCCTTTACACGTTCGATCTGCGCCGGGCCCTGGCCCGGGGCCCCCGCCCGTGGGAGGCGCTTTCGCCCCTCGCCCGCTCCGCGATCGCCGAGCTGGCGGACCGGCGGGTCGAGACGCCACAGGGCCTGCGAACGCTGGAGGAATCGGCCCTGCGGGCCGCGGCCTGCCGCTATGAGCCGGCCCTGGAGGAGGTGGTCCGCGGGGCCGAGCTCCTCTGCGATCAGGGGATCGACGCCGACCTGGAGGTGTCGGTGGACGAGACCGAGGAGGAGACCACCCCGGAGGCCCACGCGTTCATCGCCGTGTATCTGCAACGGCGTGGGGTAGCCCTCTGGAGCCTGGCCCCCCGCTTCCCGGGGGTCTTCGAGAAGGCCGTCGATTATGAGGGGGAGGTGGAACGCTTCGCGCAGGCAGCCGCCCTCCACGCCGCCGTGGCCCGGACCTTCGGGGGCCACCGGCTCAGCCTGCACTCCGGCAGCGAGAAGTTCCGCATCCTCCCGGTCTTCCGAGAGGCAACCGGAGGACATTTCCACGTGAAGACCTCCGGGACCACCTGGCTGCAGGCGGTGCGGGTGGTGGCGCGGGCCGTCCCCGCTCTCTTCGCGGAGCTCTACGCCATCGCCCGGGCGCATCTGGAGGAGAGCCGCCGGGATTACCCCATCGCGCTGCAGCCGGAGGCGCTGCCCCCTGCCCTCCCCGACGATCCCGAAGCCGCGCTGGCCGACCGCGCCGTGCGACAGCTTTTCCACATCTCTTACGGCGTGCTGTTGCGCGAGCGAGGGCCCGCGATCCGGGCACTCCTGGAGGCCCACGAGGCGGAACACTTCACCGCCGTCCGGGAGAACCTGGAGCGCCACTTAGAGGCATTGCTAAAATAGATCGGGGGTGAGAGAGCCCAACGTGCTCCACCTCAACGATTCGTCAGTCCAACGGAGGGATAAATAAATGAGCTTCACAGGCCCGAGCCGATCGCCGTGAAAGCGCTTCCGGGATATCGACTCTGGATCCGGTATTCGGATGGCGGAGTCTGAGGAACGCAGGCGGCGCGTGCGTCCTCCCGGATAGCCCGTTTGTTAGCACGCGAGCATGACAAATGAGTCCAAGATTCAAGATTCTCGGCGAGATCAGAGACATTGAGACCATCGCATCAGGCCGAGGCGTGTATATCCGACGCCATCTGGAACGCATTTACGGCCGAGGGCGATGGCGGAAAATGAAAGGCATCGCCATCGTCGAGCTTCCGGATGGCACAATCTGTGAAGCAGAAATACACTGGTATGAGGCCCATGGAATAGGCCGCCGAGATTTCAAAATCAAGAGGGTGATCCGATGAGCGAATTTGTCATATGCATCAACAATGAAGGGAATCCGGCCAGCCTGATTGTCGGCAAAGTGTATCGCAGGCTGCCTGATCCAGAAGCGGAGTCCCACCATATGATTCGCATCATCGATGAGGACCTATCGGAGCCCGATGGGTATCTCTACCCCGCATCCATGTTTGTGCCTGTGGAACTGCCGGAGGAAGCGAAGCGGATATTCACGGCGATAGGAAACCGTACTGAATAACGATCCGCCAGCCCAACGGAGGAATGGATGAGTGAGCTTCGCAGGCCCGAGCCGATCGCCGTGAAAGCGCTTCCGGGATATCGACTCTGGATCCGATATTCAGATGGCGTAGAAGGCACGCTGGATCTCTCGGACCTGGTTGGGAAAGGCGTCTTCGCGGCATGGGAGAACGAACAGGAGTTTGAGAAAGTCCATATCGGATCCGGCGGGGAGATCTCCTGGGGTGAGGAGATCGAGATGTGCCCGGACGCGTTGTATCTGCGGATCACCGGGAAGCGGCCGGAAGATCTGTTCCCAAGGTTGCGAGAACTGGTTCAGCAGCATGCCTGAGAGCTGCGGGAACGTGCCGTGCAACACCAGCCGCTCTATCGCCTGCCTCCTCTCGAATGAGCATCCCCCGGAAGACCGATCCGCCTCGATCTTTAGTGGAGAAGGATAGCCGCCATGCGTCCGCGCATCGCCATCGTGAACTCCAGCAGCTTCGGCCGCTACTTCCCGGAGCACCTGGAGCGCCTATCCACCCTGGGGGAGGTCCGGCGGCTGGACTTCCCCCCGCACATCGATGGCTGGGCCCTGGCCGAGGCGCTCCGCGGCTTCCCGATCCTCATCGTGAGCGTCACCCCGCGGTTCGGCCCGGAGTTCTTCGCCCATAAGGACGAAACCTGGTTGATCGCCCGCCACGGCATCGGCGTCGACAACATCCACCTCCCCTCCGCCACCGCCCACGGGGTCCTGGTCACCCGGGTGACGCCCTGGATGGAACGGGAGGCGGTGGCGGAGCTCACCGTCGGGCTGCTGCTCGCCCTGCTCCGCCGCATCCCCGAGGCTGCCGCCGCGGTCCGGGCGGGCCGTTGGACGGAGCGGGCGGCCTTCGTCGGATGGGAGCTCCGGGGCAAAACCGTAGGGCTCATCGGCTTCGGGAACATCGGAAGCCGGGTGGGGGAGATCCTGGCCCAGGGCTTCCGCGCCCGGGTGCTGGCTTATGACCCGAACGTGCCCCCGGAGGCGATCCGGGCGGCGGGGGCTGAGCCGGCGGACCTGGAGACCCTCCTTCGGGAGGCCGACATCCTCTCCCTCCACGCCGCCCTCACGGAGGAGAACATCCGTATGCTCTCCGGCGAGGCCTTCGCGAAGATGAAGCCGGGCGTGATCCTGGTGAACACGGCCCGGGGGGAGCTGATCGATGAGGCCGCCCTGATCGCCGCCCTGGAGGAAGGACGGGTGGCTGGCGCGGCGCTGGATGTGATGACGGAGGAGCCCATTCCCGCAGACCATCCCTTGCTGCGCTTTCCCAACGTGCTCATCGTCCCCCACATCGCCGCGTATACCCGTGAGACCCTGCGGCGGATGGGGGAGAAAGTGATCTCCGATGTGGAACGGGTGCTGCGCGGGGAGATCCCGGAGGAAGTGGTGAACCCCGAGGTCCTTCCCCATGCCCGGGCCTGGCGACGATGATCGGAGCGGGCGATGTGGATCCTCGCCGTGGACATCGGCACTACGCACGTGAAAGCGGGCTGCCTGGACCCCGAGGGCCGGCTCCGGCGCCGGGCGGTGCGGGCGCTTCCGCTGCTGCGGGATGAGACCGGCCGGGCGGAGCACGACCCGGAGGCCCTGTGGGATGCCTTCGTGGCCGCAACCCGGGAGGCGCTGGGGGAAGAGGCCCCGGCGGTGCGCGGGCTGATCCTCTCGGCCTATCAGCTGGGCCTGCTGCCGGTGGACGCGCGGGGACGGCCGCTGATGGGCCTGATGACGCTGCTCGACACCCGGCCCCGGGAGACTTTCCCGGGCTTGCTCGCCCGCATCGATGGGACCATCCTTTATGCCCGCACCGGCTGCCCGCCCCTCTTCCATTACCCCCTGGCCAAGCTGGCGTGGCTCCGGGCTCGTCGCCCGGAGATCTTCCGGGCGGCCCGCTGGTTCCTGGGGGCGAAGGAATACCTGCTGCTGCGGCTGCTGGGGAAGCCCTTCACTGAGCCCTCCCTGGCCACGGCCACCCAGCTGATGGACCTGCGCACCCTGCGCTGGGACCCGGAGCTGCTGGCGGCGGTGGAGCTGTCCGCGGATCGCCTGCCGGAGGTGGTGGCCCCGGAGGCCCGCCTGGGCCCGCTGCGGCCGGAGGCGGCGGCCGCCCTGGGCCTCCCGCCGGAGGTGGAAGTGATCGCCGGGGTCTACGACGGGGGGGCGATGGGCCTCGGGCTGGGCGCCCTGGCGCCGGGCGTGGGCGTGATGAACCTGGGCACCACGGCGATGATCCGCATGATCGCGGCGCAGCCGGTTCTGGACCACAGCCCCCGCATGCGGCTGCAGACCTATGCGCTGCTCCCGGGACGGTGGTTTCCCGGCGGGGCCCTCAACAACGCCGGGATCGTCCGTCAGTGGCTTCAGGAGGCGGTGCTGCGGGTGGTCGACGCGGAGGCGGAAGCCCTGGCCGAGGCGACCGCGGGGCCCACGGGGATTCTGTTCTTCCCCTTTCTCGCCGGGGAGCGGGAGCCCGGGATCGGCCCTATGGCCTCCGGGGTGATCTTCGGCCTACGTGTCCACCACGGGCAGGGCCACTTGATCCGGGCGGCGATGGAGGGGGTGGCCTTCGCCTTGCGCCGCCTCGTAGAGGCGCTGCGGGAGAACGGGCTGCGGCCCAACCGGCTGCGCGCCGGAGGCGGCGGCGCCCGTTCCCCCCTCTGGATGCGGATCCTGGCCTCCATCCTCGCGACCCCCATCGAGGTCCCCAAGATCCCGGAGCCCAGCCTCCTCGGCAGCGCCATGCTGGCCTGGAAAGCCCTGGGGGTCCTCCCGGACCTCCCCGAACATCCCCCGGAGACGCCGGTCGCGGTGTATCCTCCGGTGGAAGAATGGGTTCCCGCCTATGCAGAGCAATTCGCCCGCTTCCAAGCCGTGCTGGCGAATCTGGAGGCCGCGTTCCAGCATGGAGGGAGTTCCGAAGCCCACCACCTCACGATGGGAGGCGCGCATGAACCGTTGTGAGATCGGAATCATCGGCTTGGCGGTGATGGGGCAGAACCTGGCCCTGAACTTCGCCCGCCACGGCATCTCCGTGTGCGTCTACAACCGGACCCGGGAGCGCACCGAGGCGTTCATGCGGGAGCGGGTGCGGGGCGAGCCCATCACCCCGGCGGATTCGCTGGAGGAGCTGGCCCGGTGTCTCACCCGTCCTCGCCGCATCCTCCTGATGGTCCAGGCCGGGCCGGCGGTGGATCAGGTGATCGAAGCCCTGCTTCCCTTCCTGGAGCCCGGAGACCTGGTGATGGACGGGGGGAATTCCCATTACGCGGACACCGAGCGGCGGATGGAGGCCCTGGCCGCCCGCGGGATCCGGTTCCTGGGGGTGGGGATCAGCGGGGGGGAGAAAGGGGCGCTCCTCGGCCCCTCGATCATGCCCGGGGGGACGCCGGAGGCGTATGCGCTGGCGGAAGAGTTCCTCCTGCGCATCGCCGCGCAAAGCGAGGAGGGTCCGTGTTGCGCCTATATGGGCCGGGGCGGCGCCGGCCATTTCGTGAAGATGGTGCACAACGCCATCGAATACGCCTTCATGCAGGGCATCGCCGAGGCCTATGATTTCATGAAAAACGCGCTGGGGATGCCGGCCGACGCCATCGCCGAGACCTTCGCGCGCTGGAACGAGGGGACGCTGAACGCGTATCTGGTGGAGCTGGCCGCGCGGGTGCTCCGATACCGGGATCCCGAGACGGGGGAGCCCCTGGTGGAGCGGATCCTGGATCAGGCGGAGCAGAAGGGAACTGGCCGCTGGGCCGCCCAGGCCGCCCTGGAGCTGGGCGTCCCCACACCCACGCTGACGGCGGCGGTCATCGCCCGCACCCTCTCCCACTTCAAGGCCGACCGGGAGCGGATCGCGGCCGGCTTCCCGTGGCCCGACCGCCGGTCGGAGGCGGCGGATCCGTCGGCCGTCACGGATCTGGAGGCCGCGCTGAACCTAACGGTGCTGAGCGCCTTCTCTCAGGGCCTGTGGCTGCTGCACGAAGCCTCCCGGGCCTACCGTTACGGGACGGATCGAACCGAGGTGCTGCGGGTGTGGCGGGCCGGCTGCATCATCCGCGCCCGCTGGCTGATCTTCCTGCGGGAGGTCCTCCGTGAGGACCCCGAGGATCCGCACCTCCTGTTCCACCCGCGGTTCCGCCAGGAGCTCCAGGGACGGCTCCCCGCCGCCGGCCGGGTCCTGGCCCGGGCCTTCGAGGCCGGGATCCCCATGCCGGCCCTGCGCACAGCGGTGGATTACGTGCTGTCCATGCGGCGGGCGCGGCTCCCGGCCAACCTGATCCAGGCCCAGCGGGACGCCTTCGGCGCCCACACCTACCAGCGGATCGATCGCCCGGGGACCTTCCATACGGAGTGGGAGGAGGGATGAGCTTCCTGGAGGACCTGTTCTCGCTGAAGGGGAAGGTGGCCCTGCTCACCGGGGGAGCGGGGATGCTGGCGGGGGCCATCGGCCGGGGCCTGGCCCGGGCCGGCGCCCGGGTAGTGTTCACGGACTACCGTCCTCCGGCGGAACGCCTAGAGGCCCGGCTGCAGGCCCTGCGGGCGGAAGGACTGGAGGTCTATGGTGAGCAGATGGATGTCCTGAAACGGGAGGAGATCGAGGCGGCGGCGGAACGAGTGCGGCGGGAGATCGGTCCGGTGACCATCCTGGTGAACCTGGCGGGGGGCAATCTCCCGGAAGCCACGGTGGGGCCGGAGCGCTCGTTCTTCGATCTGCCTCTGGAGGCCCTGGAGAAGGTGGTGGCCCTGAACCTCTTCGGCGGGGCCATCCTCCCCAGCCAGATCTTCGCCCGGCAGATGGTCGAGGCCGGCGAGGGGGTGATCCTGAACGTCTCCTCTATGGCGGCCTTCCGCCCCCTGAGCCGGGTGGTGGGCTACGCGGCCGCCAAGGCGGCGGTGAACAACTTCACCCGATGGCTGGCCGTGCATCTGGCCCGGGAGTATTCCCCCCGGATCCGGGTCAACGCCATCGCCCCGGGGTTCTTCCTGACCGAGCAGAACCGTTTCCTGTTGCTCGACGAGCAGGGGAACCTGACCCCTCGGGGGCGAGCGATCCTCGCCCGCACGCCCATGGGGCGGTTCGGAGACCCGGAGGATCTGGTGGGCACGGTGATCTGGCTGGTCTCCCCCGCCAGCGCCTTCGTCACCGGCATCGTGGTCCCGGTGGACGGCGGATTCGACGCGGATTCGGGGGTGTAGCGCGGATGTTCCCGCTGGCCTTCGTCCTTTCCTGGCAACCGACGCGCTTCGAGGCTGCTGCGGCCGTCGAGGATCTGGAACGTGCCCTGGAACAGCTCCGGGGGCTGGGATATCAGGGCGTGGAACTGGCGGTCCGGGACCCCGCCGCGGTCCCGGTGGGGCGGCTGCGGGCGCTCCTTGCCCGTTACGACCTGCGGGTCCCGGCCATCGGCACCGGCCAGGCCTGGGTGGAGGAAGGGCTCTCCCTGACCCATCCTGATTCGGCGGTGCGGCGCGCCGCCCTCGCCCGGGTGGAGGCCCACCTGGATCTGGCGGCGGAGTGGGGCGCGCAGGTCATCATCGGGCTGATCCGGGGAAGGCGTATGGCGGGTGTGGAGGCCGAGCGTGCGCGGGGATGGCTTATGGAGGCGCTGGAACACCTGGCCCCCCGCGCCGCTGCCCGAGGTGTCCGCCTCGCCCTGGAGCCGCTGAACCGGCGGGAGACGGACTTGCTGAACACCGTGGCGGAGGTCCGGGCCCTGGTGGAAGCGGTCAGCCATCCGAACGTGGGGGTGCTGGTGGATACGTTCCACGCCTTCCTAGAGGAGCCCTCCATCGAGAGGGCCCTCGAGGAGGCCGGCGATCGGCTTTTCCATGTCCACATCGCCGACTCCAACCGGCGGGCGCCGGGGTGGGGGGAGTTGGACTTTCGACCGATCCTGAAGGCCCTGGAGCGGATCGGCTACCGCGGGTGGCTCTCCGCGGAGGTGATCCCCTCCCCCACCCTGGAGGCAGCCATGGCCCAGGTCGCCCGGTGGGCCCGTGAAGCCCTGGGGGCTCCTCCCGCGTAAGATCTCGACTTCATTCCTCGGGCAACGATCGGATCCGCCATCCAGAGGGCAGGCGTTCCACCTCCCCGCGGGCTTTCCATTGCTGGAAGATCTCCCGCATCCGGGCGAAGGCCCCTCGATCCCAGAGGGCGATACCGTGGTCCAGGGCCTCCAGGAGCAGCGGGTGGCGCGCTTGGAACATCCGCTCCTATTCCGGACGGCTGTAGGGGAACAGGTCCACGTTCCCCTCCACGAGCGGGGTGAAGCGAAGGATCCGATCGATCAGACGAAGGCCGTCCGCCTCCCGGAGGCCCAGGAGGAGATCATAGTCGCTGCGCCAGGACCAATCCCCCCGGGCGACGGACCCGAACAGCACCAGGAACTCGAGCTCCTCCCCGCGCTCCTGGAGGAGCCGCTCAACGGTGCGCCGGAAGCGCTCCTCATCGGGAGGGCCGGATGAGAGATTCCGCAAAGCGGATCACCTCCGCCGCATCCTGAAGGGCCTGCCGGGCGTCGGATTCCAGGAACTGATCCACCGGTGCGCCCCGATCGAACGTGTTCGGATAACGTGAAGATCTTCCGCTTTTGATCAGCGGCTCCGGCCGAATGAGCGATCTTCAGAGGGGATCTGGGGGTAAGGGACGCCGGCCAGATCCGAGGCCCAGAAGGATTCCACCAGGGCCAGCATGTTGATCTGGTTGGTGCCTTCGTAGATCGGGTTCAGCCGGACGTCCCGCAGGGCCTTCTCCACCCCCCAGGCCGGCATGTAGCCCCAGTCCCCCATTAGGTCCAGCGCGCGGGTGGTGATATACACCCCGAGATCGGCGCACAGGGCTTTGGTGGCGGCGGCGATCCCCTGAACGGGGCGTCGATACCGGGCGCTCTGCCAGACCATGGCCCGCATGGCCATCGTCAGGGCCCACAGCTCGGCCAGAGCGACCTGCACCTCTGGATACGCCAGCAGGGGGCGGTTCCCCAGGCGGGTTTCCCGGGCGAAGCGGGTGGCGGCCTCCACCGCCCCACGGGCGATCCCCAGGGCGATGGCCCCCACCACCGCCCGCGAGTAATTGAGGACGTTCCGGTTCAGGGCCCAGCCCGAGCGCTCCGGCCCGATGCGATGGGTCTCCGGGACGAACACCTGGTCGAAGAACAACTGGGTGGCATCGCAGGCCCGCTGGCCCAGCTTGCGCTCCCGTCGCCCGGTCCGGAACCCTTCCCGTCCCCGCTCGACGATGAAGGCGGTGAAATCCCGATCCACCCGCGGCGGCTGGCCGTCCTCCCGCTCCAGCACCGCGAACACCACCACGTAGTCCGCTCGGCTTCCGCCGGAGATGAAGACCTTCTGGCCCTGGATCACATAGCCTCCGCGAACCTTGCGGGCGACGGTGCAGAAGCGGGCGGAGGTGGCGCCCTCGCTCTCCTCCACATCGGAGCCCGCCTCCGGCTCGGTGATGGCATAAGCGACCAAGCGGATCTCCCCGCGCCGGTTGGCGCGGCAGATCGGCCACAGCCACCGGCGCCAGACCCCCAAGTCGCCGCAGAGCAACAGCGGGGCCATCCCCAGGTCGTGGAACAGTAACGCCAGCCCGATGCCCCCGCAGGCGGCGCAGAACTCCTCCGCTTTCAAGGCGAAGTGGAAGATATGCCGCCCGGGGATCGCCCGCCAGGGCATGGCCCCGATGGGCCACGGCGCGGCCTCGGAGAGGAAACCCCGACGGCCGGCCTCCCGATACAGCGGCCCGAGATCCACCCCTTCTGGATCTCGATCCGCCTCCCGGGCGAGGGGCGCAATGAACTGCTCCGCGAAGCGGCGGTAGGCCCGGCGACGCCGCTGCAGATCCCGGGGCAGCGTGCGGGTGTCCCGCTCCCACAGGGTTTCCGTGGAACCGTCATACAGCCAGCGCCCCAAGGGCTTCAGGCGCTGGATGGAATCGAGCAGCTCCGGATGCATCGCGCCTCCTGTTCCTCAGAAAAAAGATCACTCGGCGTAGCACAACCGGATCCGGTCGGGCGACCCGTGGAGCACGCGCAGGGTGGAGACATCCCGCAGGCGTCCAGCCAGGCCGTGGTCCTCCATGTAGCCGTATCCGCCCATCACCTGCAGGCTGTTCGAGACCGCCCGCCAGGCGTGCTCGGCGATGGCCAGCTTGGCGACGGCGGCCCAGCGCTCCAGGACGTCCTCCGACAGCGCCGACAGGGGCTGCTCCGCGTGGGCCTTCAGCAGGAGCTCCAGGGTCATCACATCCGCGGCCGCCGTCCCCAGCAGGCTGCGCACCGGCCCATGGGCGATGATCCGGCGTCCCCCCTGATAACGGGTTCGGGCGTATGCCCGCGCTTGATCCAAGGATCGTCGGGCGACCCCCAGGGCGATGGCCGCATGGCCCAGCCAGTCCAGGGCAAGGAGCCGCCGCAGACGCCGATGGGCTTCCTCTCCCCGGGCGAGGATGCGGGCGGCACCCTCTCGCGCGATGAGAACCCCGTCCGCCTGCAGATGGCCCATCCACGCCGCCCGAAGCCCCAGGCGCTCGGGGAGGGGTTCGAGCCGGACCCCCGGGAGATCTGCGGGGAGGGTGATCAGCGCCCAGGAAGAATCCTCCGCAGCGCGGGCGAAGAGCAGGAGGCCCTGGGGAGGGCCGGCCGAGATCAGAAACCAGGAGCGACCTTCCAGAAGGAGATGGTCATGCGGCCCGGTGAGGCGCAGCCCATCCTCCTCCTCTCCTGCGAAGGGGCTCGGGGAGATCCCATCGGCCAGCAGTCCGCCCAGGGTCAGCCGGGCGCCCCGGGGGAAGAACCGGGCGCCCTCCAGGGCCGCGCAGGCGATCCCCTGGGCGTGGAGGGCGAGGGCGAACCCCGCACAGGCCTCGCCCAGCCGAGCCAGCGCATGCAGGGAGAGGCCGAGGCGTTCCGTCCATGTCCAGCGCCCCCAGATGCCCGTTGTGAAGCCCGGCGCCTCAGGATCCGGATCCGCCAACAGACCGATCGCCTCCGCCTCTTTTAGAAGGGCCTCTCGGCGCGCCGGATCCGCCTCCGGATCCTCGGCCTCCAGCCGCTGGAGAAAGCGGCGGAGCGCGACCTCCAGAAGCCGCGCCTCTTCTTCAACGCTCACGGAGCCCTCCCGGATCTTCCGAAGGGGAATGGATGATCACCGGCGTGGCGGCTTCCCCATAGCGAACCGTGAGACGGGCCACGGGACGATCCTCCCCCGGATACGGCGCGTGCGGCCGCGCTGCCGAGTCGATGGCCTCCCCGGCGGGGAGGATGGCGTAGCGGACCAGGTAATTCTTCGTCGCTACAGCCACGGGGGAAAGACTTAGGCTCCGGAGCTGATCTGCCACCGGGTGATCGCCCAGGATCAGCGTGCCGGATCCCGGGCGCAGGCCCAGCTGGTAGACCGCGTAGACCGGGATGGTGGTGCGGATCAGCGCGCCGTTGCGGACGCTGAAGGTCACCAGCGGACGCAGGTCCCGGATCACCAGCCCGCTGGAACGGACCGTCAGGGTGAGGATATGACGGCCGCCCTCGCTGAGGCGCACCCGCTGGAAGGCCGGGGTTTTCTCGAAGTCCATATCGGCGAGGAACTTGGCGTAGCCATAGATCACCCGTCCGGCGTCCCGGGCGATGCGGGTGGTCACCGGCAGATGGAGGATGAAGGCCCCCCACCCCGGGAAGCGGCTTTCCAGGAGCACCGGGAGCCCGGGCGGGGCGGGCCGTCCATAGGTGCACAGGAGGGCGATGGCCACCTCCCCATACGGGCCGATGGTGGTGTGGATGTAATGGAAAGCGGCGATCCCCACCAGCGCCCGGCCGCCGGGGGTCACCACCGGGTGAAGGCGGTCGGAAGGGAGCAACGCCCGCACCGCCTCCCGATCGGCGGTGAAGATCCCCAGGAAGCTATCATCCCGATAGTAGAAGATCGGAAGGTCAACCCGGCCGGAGCCCACATCGATCCCGGTGGCGGTGGGTCCGGTCCAGCGGAGGAACTCCTCCGCCGCGTCCGGCCTCCAGCCGAGGAGCGCCCGAAGGCCTCGCACGCCCACATACCCCAGGGCGGCAACGCCCATCCCCGCAAGCCACCATCCCTTGCGTCCCATCGTTGGCCTCCCTTTGGTATGCTGGAGGAGAAATCCCGGGAACGATGCTCTATTCTGTTATAATTCTGCCGAAATCGTTGCCTCCGCGCTTCGGAGCCTTCAGAGCGAACAGCAGCAAGGAGGCGGATCATGGAGCAGCTGGGAGGGATCCTGATCGCTGCAGCGTGCGGGCTGGGCCTCGTCCTGGCCCTCGCCGCCGGGTGGCTGTTGAACTCGTCCGTGCAGAGGAAGACGCCGGCGCAGGTTGTGGAGAGACCAGAGGCTCTCCAGGAGGGCTCCTTGCAGATCCGACGGATGCTCTCAGACGCCGAGGCTGCCTTCTACTGGGCGCTGAAGCGGGCCGTCGGCGATCGCTGGGTGATCCTCCCAAGGGTGCCCCTTCATCGCGTGTTCCGCCGCATCGAACATCTTCCCCACGAGATGTATACCATGCTGGAGAACGGCGAGGTGGATTTCCTCCTGGTGCATCCACGCTCCTGGGAACCGGTCTGCGGGATCGAGCTGGACGACAGCACCCATCACAGTCCCACCCGGCGGGAGCGGGATCGCCGCAAGGAGGCGCTGTTTCGGGCCGCAGGCCTACCCCTGCTCCGCTGGAGCATGAGCGAGCGCTGGGACGTGGAAGAGATCGCCACACGGGTGAGCGCCACCCTGAACGCCGCTCGAGAATCCCAGAACTGAGCGGGGACCTCTTATCGACCTATCGGAGGCCACCATGGAACGCATTGGGTTCATCGGCCTGGGGGTGATGGGCAAGCCCATGGCTCGCAATCTGCTGAAGGCGGGCTATCCGCTGGTGGTCTACAACCGCAGCCGTCCCCCCATGGAGGAGCTGGCGGCGGAGGGGGCGGAGCCGGCCGGCTCCCCCCGGGAGGTCGCCCAACGCAGCGATGTGGTCATCACCATGCTGCCGGACACCCCGGAGGTGGAGCAGGTGTTAGACGGGCCCGACGGGGTCTTCGAGGGCGGACGGCCGGGCCTGATCGTGATCGACATGAGCACCATCGATCCGATGGCCGCGCGGCGCCTGGCGGCGCGGGCCGCGGAGCGGGGCATCGTGATGCTGGACGCGCCGGTCTCCGGAGGGGAGATCGGGGCAATCCAGGGGACGCTCTCCATTATGGTGGGAGGGGATGCGGCGGCCTTCGAGCGCTGCCTGCCCATCCTGCAGGCGATGGGCCGGAACATTATCTATATGGGGGAATCCGGCGCGGGTCAGGTCACGAAGGCGGCCAACCAGGTGGTGGTGGCGTTGACCATCGCCGCCATCAGCGAGGCCCTGGTGCTGGCGGCCAAAGCCGGGGTGGATCCGGCGAAGGTGCGCCAGGCGCTCCTGGGGGGCTTCGCCGGCAGCCGCATCCTGGAAGTCCACGGCCAGCGGATCCTGGAGCGGAACTTCCGCCCGGGGTTCCGGATCCGCCTGCACCACAAGGATCTGCGGATCGCCCTGGGTCTGGGCCGGGCAGTAGGAGCCAGCCTGCCCCTCACCGCGCTGGTCCACGAATGGCTGGGGGCGCTGGTGACGCGCGGACATGGCGATCTGGATCACGCCGCGCTGGTCACGCTGGTGGAGGAGTGGGCCCAGACCCAGGTGCGCCCCCACCCGGAAGCGCCACCTCCTGAGAGGTCCGCCAGGCCATAAGGTCCGGGCAGATCCCTGCCCTCCCCTGACCTCATAGCCCTCAGGGAGAGTGCCCTTCGTCAGCAAAGGAGGAGCGATGATCAAAGTGAAGCGGGTCTACGATCCGGTGGAGCCGGACGACGGGAGGCGGTTCCTGGTGGATCGGCTGTGGCCGCGAGGGATGCGCAAGGAGGCGCTGCGGATGGAAGGCTGGCTTAGGGACGTGGCTCCCAGCGATCGGCTGCGGCGATGGTTCGGCCACGATCCGAAGAAGTGGGAGGAGTTCCGGCGGCGCTACTTCGCGGAGCTGGAGGCGCATCCTGAAGCCTGGCAGCCGTTGCGGGAGGCCGCCCGCGCCGGCAATGTCACTCTGCTCTTCAGCGCCCGCGACACCTCCTACAACAACGCCGTGGCCCTCCGGGAGTTTCTCGAGGGAAAGCTGACAGAGCCCAACGATCCTTCGCTCCAGGCCTCAGGCCTATAACGTCTTCGTTCGCTTGAGTTGAGGTCCGAACTCTATTTGCCCCTTACGGGCAGCGAGGGGAGGATCAATCGCACCACCCGTTCGTAGAACAGATAATCCCATGCCCAGCCGGAGAGCACCACCAGCCGGTTCCGCATCCCGATCAGGCGGATGAGATGGACCCCCAGCCAGAGCAACCAGGCCGCGAAGCCGGTGAAGGCGCGCCCGAACACATGGGCGACGGCGGCGTTCCGCCCGATGGTCACCAACGTCCCCGGATCCCGATACCGGAAAGGGAGTGGTGGGCGGCCCTTCAGGGCGCGCAGGATGTTCCGCGCGGCGAGGGTTCCTTGCTGGATGGCCACCGGCGCGACCATAGGCAGCTTCCCCGGCCCTTCCGGGAGCGCCAGATCTCCCACCACGTAGATCTCCGGATGGCCGGGCACCTGGAGGGCGGGGGTCACCGGCACCCGCCCCCCTGGCCCGAGGGGAAGCCCCAGGGCCGCCCCCAGGGGATGCCCGCGCACGCCGGCCGTCCACACCACGGTGGCCGTCTCGATCTCTTCCCCATCCTGCAGGCGCACCCGATCGGGTCCCACCGCGGCCACGGGAGCGCGCCGCCGCACCTCCACGCCCAAATGGCGAAGCCGCTCCCGCGCATAGGCGGAAAGGACCGCCGGCAACCCGGGGAGCACCTCCGCCATCGCCTCGAGGAGGAGCACGCGGACCTCCCGGAAGTCCAGGGTGGGGAAATCCCGGCGCAGCGGGCGCGCGATGAGCTCGGCGAGGGCGCCTGCGAACTCCACGCCGGTGGGGCCGCCGCCCACGATCACGAAGGTCAGCAGACGCCGCCGGCGGAGCGGATCCGGCTCCCGGGCCGCCCGCTCGAAGACCGACAGGATGTGATTACGCAGGGCGACGGCCTGATCCAGGTCCTTGAGGAAGAAGGCGTGCTCGGCGACTCCGGGGACGCCGAAGGTGTGCGCCAGGCTCCCGGGAGCCAGGATCAGGAAGTCGTAATCGATGGGCGGGCCGTCGGTCTCCAGCCGGCGGGCGGCCGGATCGATCCCCCGCACCTCCGCCATCTCGAAGGCCACGTTGGGAAAGCGCCGCAGGAGCCCTCGAATGGGGAAAGCGATGGCCTCGGGCTCGATCTCGGCGGCCGCCACCTGATAGAGCAAGGGGAAAAACGTGTGGTGGTTCCGGCGGTCTACCAGCAGCACCTCCACCGGCTCAAAGGCGAGGGTCCGCACGGCCCACAACCCGCCGAACCCTGCCCCCACCACCACGATCCGTGGTCGCCTGCGCTTTCCCATAGATGACCTCCCTTCCGGGATTCTGAGCGGTCGAATCCTGAGCCTCTTTGCGCGCGCGCAAAGCGAGCTCCGCCGATCGGAGGTAAAACATCAGCGCAACCGTGCTTCCGGAGCCGGCAAGCTTCTAAGATTTGATCCCGGGTGAAGAGTCAGGATGCCACTGCGGATGCGGTTCCCGTTCATGCTCGTTGCGCTTCTCTCCCTGGGGGTGGGGATCTGGGCCGGGTGGATCCGGATGGGGTGGGCGTTCCCCCGCCCGAACCCGGGCTGGCCAGGCGCGCATGGGGCGCTCATGATCTCCGGGTTCCTGGGCACCCTGATCGCCCTGGAGCGGGCGGTCGTCGGCCCCCGCTGGTCCTGGGCGGCTCCCCTTCTGGCCGCGCTGGGCAGCCTCACCCTGCTCCTGGGCCGTCCGACAGCTGGGAGCGCGCTCCTGTTCCTGGGCAGCGCCATCCTCCTCATCCTCTTCTTCGGCGATGCCGCCCGCCGGCATCCCGATCCCTCCATCCGGGTGCTGGGGATCGGTGCGGCGCTGTGGGGCATCGGCCAGGCGATCTGGCTCGTCCGCGGGACCCCCGCCTCCGCCGTCCCATGGTGGACCGCTTTCCTTGTGCTGACCATTTTGGGGGAGCGACTGGAGCTCGCCCGCCTGATCCCCCGTGGGCGAGGGATGGCGGGCCTGTTCGGGGCCGGCCTGGCATGCGTCCTGCTGGGGCTGGCGCTGGGGGAGATCCAGCCGATGTGGGGCCGGCGGGCGCTGGGGCTGGGATGGCTGGTCCTGGCCGCCTGGCTGGCCCGTTACGACATCGCCCGGCACACCGTCCGCCAGCGCGGCCTGGTCCGTTACGTGGCCGTGTGCATGCTGGTCGGCTACGCCTGGCTGGGGATCAGCGGGGCCCTGGAATGGCTCCCCGGCGAGGCGACGGCTGGACCCCTTTACGATGCGCGAGTGCACGCCCTCCTCATCGGCTTCGTGTTCTCGATGATCTTCGGCCACGCCCTGATCATCTTCCCGGCCGTGCTGCGGGTGCGCCTCCCCTTCTCCATTGCCTTCTATTTCCCCCTTGCGATCCTTCACCCCTCGCTCCTGCTCCGCCTCGCCGGGGATCTCGGCGGATGGCCGGACGCCCGGCGTATCGGTGGGCTGCTGAACGGCCTGGCCATCCTGATCTTCCTGCTCCTCATCGCCCGGGCCCTCCGGGCCGGACGCCGCGCGCCTTCTCCAAATTCCGCTTAGAGGGACGACCAA